>Ga0181350_1000245_pt1 | contig 16588 bp, 23 predicted proteins | sample Su13VDMM110DCMD_FD_130105 | JGI IMG/M metagenome (GOLD analysis project Ga0181350, IMG submission 130105) | Freshwater viral communities from Lake Michigan, USA - Su13.VD.MM110.DCM.D | ecosystem: Environmental > Aquatic > Freshwater > Lake | place: USA: Michigan | collected 2013-07-16
GAGGAAGGACGTATAGGGGGGCACCCCCTGGAAAGGACCCGTCGAGGGACAAGGCGTTGATCGGGCACGAAAAACCCGCCGCGACAGGTGTCGGGCGGGTTCCGGGCGCAAGTTCAAGCGCAACGCTTGTGTGAACCTAACTGCCTGTGATTCGCAAGCCCCCTGTCCGCGAAAGTGAGAGCGCGACCGCATCCAGTGCCGTCGACATCCCGCCGGCTAGTGCTGGCGCGGCTGCGTCCAGCGCCGAGGCCAGGGCCGCAGCCATGCATTTTCTGCGGTGGCCACTGGTTGTGAGCGATCCGATCGTGCGGCCTTCGCCGGCGACGGCCCTCAACAGCGCGACCATCTCGGGCGACCTGACCGCCTTCTCGGCCTCGGTCAAACGAACGCTGGCGTATGCGGCCTGCAGGCCGTGCCGGACCATCGCGTCCGTGCTGGTTCTCGCTGACGATCCCTCACTGACTTGGCCCAGCTGCGAACCCAGCGATGCAGAGCCGACCGCCTCATACAGCGACCGATAGACCAACCCCGCGTTCCACTGGGCTTCGGTCAGAGCGCCGCTGTCGAACATCGAACCCAGCCCGTCCCGGCTCTTGATGCGCTTGGCCCCTTCGTCCTTGTAGGGCACGACCTTCTCACCGCGGGCCTGGGCGGCGAAGACGACCGCATCCATCGACGCCTTCAGCTGGTCGCGGATCTCGGCGGCAATCTGACCGCCGAGGATGCGGGCGTCCCGGCCACCCAGCGACAGGGCGGCGGCCTGGCGCAGACGGGCGCGCTGGTCCCGATCCGCACCCAGCGCCTCGGCGTTGCGGTGCAGATGCATGGCCAAGGACTCGCCGTCCTCACGGGGGTGATAGGTCGAGACGGTCACTTCGCCAGCACCAGGTGCAAGCGGAAGTCTCCTTTTTGGATTTGAATTCTAACCATCACCTAAATCCTCAGCTGACCTAGCAACACACACCGACACCGTTCGTCAGACGTCACAGACAGACGATCACGTCCGCATCCGCACGCCTCTCGCCTGAGCGTGACGCGCCTTACGGGGGGCATTCCCGCGCGACGGTCTGCTTTGTCTGCAAGGTCTGTTTTCCCCGCATTTTCAACGGCGATCCTGCCAGACGGTGAGCGGCAACACAGACCGTCGATGGTCTGTCGCGGCCTTGAGACACCCCCGTGGGATGGTCGCGATCGTCTGTTCGTCTGTTATCGTCTGTCCTCACGGTCACGCGTCCCACACCGGCTCATCGCCGCGCGGGTCGCCATACCCCTCGGACCCGCCGGGGCCACCCGACCTGTTTGCCGCGCGGGTGTAGATGCCGTTCAGCTTCAGGCCCCGGCGACGGATGCGCCCGTTCGACCCCATCCCGGCCGACAGCACCTGCATGTCGCCCAGGGCGGCTCCGAAGGCCTTCTGCGACATGACCTTCTCGTGGCCCTGATCGGTGGCCCAGTCCTTGTAGTCGTTGAACAGGTCCGAGGCCTCGACCACGCTGTCCGGGTCTGCAGTGGTGCGGCTGTCCAGCCACTGGGCGAACGGGTTGGAGCCCTTCCGATAGTCCTCGATGGCGTCGATCACCGACTGCGGATCCGCCAGCCCCTCGGCCATCCACAGCAGAACCCCCTCGGCCAGCCAGTTCAGGATCCCCGGGGCCTCGGCCTTCAGCTTGCCGGGCAGTTTTGGATCCAGCCGGTCCTTGGGCACCTGCACGCGGAACGGCACGATCTTCAGCCGCCGCCAGATACCGTCGTCGGTGTCGTTGACGGCCGGGCGGCGGTTGCACTCGATGAAGGGCTTGCCGGTCGGATCGAACTCGAACAGCCCCTGGCGCAGCTCGCGCGCCTTCATGGTCCCGCCCCCGGTGAATTGCTTGATTGCACCCGTGGCCAGTTTCGATCCCGAGGGTGGTTCGCCGGCGGCGATGAACCGCGTGTCCCCGGCCAGGGCCGCGACGTCCGGGCTGGCCTCGCTGCCCCGCTTCAACCCGGTGTCGAGGAAGGTCTCGATCGCCGTCACGGTCGCATAGGTGCCCAGCGTCTGGCGCACGGCGTTCACGATGGTCGACTTGCCGTCCCCACCCTTGCCTTGCAGGACGAAGAATTTCTGTTCCTCGGTCGATCCCGTCGAGGAATAGCCCATCGCCTTGTGGACGTAATGCCGGTCCTCTTCGACCGGCAGGGCGAAATTCACCGTGCCCCTGAACAGGGTCGCTGGCGCATCCCGGTCATAGTCGCAGGCCGTCATGCGGGTAAACCGGTCGCGGGGATCGTGCCCCGCCTGCCAGGCCATGCGCGGCGTCCCGTCGGCGTCGAACCGGAACCGCAACACCCCGTTGCGGCAGTTCAGGGCCATCGGGTCCTGGTCGAAATCGGTGATGTCCACAGTCAGGAAGGACTCGGCCACGCTCATCATGCCGTTCAGCCGACCGGCATTGCCCGCCGACACCGCGAAATCGCGAAAGCTCTGGACCGTCCGCGCTGACCAGCCATTGGCTTCAGCCTCGGTCGCCCGGATCTGCATCTGATCGAACAGGGCACCGACCACGCGCGTCGCATGACGCCGCGCCAGATCCTCGCCACGCTCGAGGTCGAACCGCCGCCCATCAAAGGCGATCCAGCCCCGCTGGCGAAGATACAGCACCGTGCACGCCGCCAACTCGGCATCTCCGGCGGCATCGAACACGCCGCCCGCCATGCGGATAAACCGCCGGGCATTGCCCAGGTCAGACAGGTCGTATCGGGCCAGCTCCTCAGTCGAGGCGGGCTCCGCAAACGCAAAACTCACGCGACAGTCTCCCCATACCCGGCCGAGGTTCTGGCCCTCAGCTCATCATTGAAATCGCGGCCCGGCGCGGGGGCCCAGATGCGAACGGCGGTCGTACCGGGCGGCAACATCATCGCCCGCTCCCAGTTCTGGCGGGCCAGCGCACCGCACACCCGCGCCCGGGCCTCGCCGTCCAACGGCCGCTTCCACGTTCCGCCGCCGGCCTTGCGCGCCTTCTTCTCGATCGTCTTCATGTCCCGATCGACGCAGATCCGGACCTGACCCCAGGCCGCCGCTTCCGGCTCGGGCCAGGTGAAGGCCGGGGCCTCCGGATCCGCCTTCGGTGCATCGGCATCGACCCGGCCATAGGCGTCGGCCTGCCACCCACCCTGCAGGGCACCCAGGCTCAGCGCCGCGACCGCCCGGACCGGCTCACCGGCCATAACGGCGGCCGACAACACGCTTTCGATCCCCTCGCCCACGACCAGCGGCCCGGATCCGTTCGGCGGCGTCAGCCAGACCCCGCCCCATCGGTCGGGACGGTCATCGCCCGCCATCAGCTTTGCCGGCGACAGTTTGGGCGGCCCCCAGACGGTTTTCGCGCGATCCACCCGGGCCTTGCCCCAGACCAGGTCACCGCCCTCGGCCAGATAGGTGACATGCACCCCGCCTGTCGGCTGGACCATCGTCCCCAGCGGCGCGACGATCAGGCCGATCATCGCCGGCATCCGGATCGTCTTCTCCTCGCGCCCGGAATAATAGGCTGCTGGATGATAGCGCAGCTGCTGCAGGGCCAGATCCAGTGCCCGGCCCACGATGCCCCTCGCCCTCAGATACAGTTCGACCGGCGTCCCAGCCGCCGACACGGCCTCGCTCCACAGCTTCGCGGCCAGACCTGCGATCCAGGCATCCCGATCGGCGTCGCTGTCGGCCTGGGCCGCCCGGCGCGCCTCGCGCTCTCGGCGACGTTCCAGATCCTCGGCCGAGGGTTCCTCCTTCGCCGCAGATCCGGATCCGATCACGCCCTGAATAGGCGCATAACCATCATCCTTGGCCCGCTGTTCGGCATTCCACTGGTCCAGATCGACCCCCGCCAGCCGCGCGGCGGCATGCCGGATCGTCTCCCCGCCCCGGCTGTTCAGCGCGTGGTCCAGGGCGACCGCGTCACCGCCGATCTCCTTCTGGCACTCGCAGGAAAAGCACCCGAACCGCTGCCGGCCTTCATCAACCCAGAACGGCCCATCGGCCTTCTTCTTCGACCCACAGCCGTTGATCGGACAGGCCCCACGCACGGTGCGACCGGCGCGATACAGCGTCAGACCAGAGGCGACGTCGCGAATGTTGGCCCGCGACTGCGCCAGTTCGAACAGGGGGTCCCGGCGGCTCATGCCATCCCCACCAGCTCGAGCTGCGGATCCGGGGTCTCACCGGCATAGACCACACGATCATCCGCCCGCGTCAGCCGCTCACACGTCCCGGGCGGGATCAGCCGCTCCAGCGTGCACCCCATACGCCAGGCCGCCTCAATGGCCCCGCGCGCGGGCGAGGTCTTCAGCGCCTCGGGTTGCATCCAAAAGAACCAGGCGTACGCCGTGGCCGACGAAAGATCAGGATCCCAGCTGCCCATCTGCATCGGCACCCGCTCGCTGAACGGCGCTGACAGGGCCTTGCGCGTCATCAGCGGATGCCGCCCGACCGATTCCACGAAGGCCAGCCGGCACAACAGGGCCACCCCCCGCGTCGCGACCTTCAGGCCCCGCGCGGCGAACGCCTCGGCCTTGGCAAAGGGCGGATTGGTGATGACCCAGTCGGTTTGGGCATGCAGATGAACCCGGTCCATATCGACCCGGCCGGGCGGTGCCAGGAAGTCCATGACGTCGTTGCCGCCATAGTCGTGGATGTCCGACGCTGTGACATCGAACGTCTCGCCCAGCGGACCGGCCATATGCATGCGGCCACAGGCAGGCTCTCGCACCGTCCGCGCCATGGGATCCAGCATCCGCACCAGCTCGCCGCCCGCGCGCGCGGCCCAGGGCGGGGTGGGAAAGAAATTCAGCTCGCGATACAGGGCCGTCTGGGCATCGTCGCCCTTGACGACCTGCCCGGCATGGCTGGCCATCACGGACCCGGCCCCGAACGGCAGCTGGGGGCTCCGGCTCATGACCGCCGCCTCGCCAGACGCTCGCGCGCAGCCCGGGCCGCTTCATCGGCAATCCGCGCCTGGGTGGGCGAGAAGGAATCTTCACCCAGTACAGGGGCCAGGGCATCCGTGTCGGGCAGGCGGCGATCCAGCGCCCGCCAATAGGCTGCGGCCAGATCGTCGGCCCGGTCGCCCGGCCGCGCCACCAGCTCGATCCAGTTGAACCGCGCCCGCTGCTGCGCGCCGAACCTTTCGGCCCGGGCACACAGCGCCGCACAGGCCTCGCCGATCGACCACATCATCGGGATCTGGCAGGTCACGCCGCTCATGCCGGATCCAGTGCGTTCAGCAGCGCGTCGGGACAGACGTCGAACAGCTCGGCCACCTCGACCCGGTCCCAGCCCGCCTCAAGGAAATGCCCGGCCCAGCCCGCGATCCGGTCCGTCACGGCCTTGAGCCTCGCGACCGCCGTCCGGGCGTGCCGCGCAATCTCTTGACGATCCTCGCCCTGGCGCGCCCGGGCCCGCGAGGCAGCACTGGCCAGACCGACGGTGCGGCGCTTGAACGACGACGGGCCTGCGCCTGCGTCATCCGTCGCCGCCGGCGCGCGCGGCGCTGCAACGATGGATCCACGGACGGTTCCGCTCGCGGCTGCGACATCTCCCCTGACCGGTCCTCGGCCCGGTTGGCCAGACCTGACCTCACCGTCCGGTCCGGGCTTATGCGCCGGCTCTGCCGACGCCGCCGGGGGCTGTGGGCAGGCGGCCTCCGCAGGCTGCGGTTTCTCGGGTGACGGGGCTTCAGGCGGAGGGCCCTCAGCCTCCGGCACCCCCACCTCCGGCACCCAGGGCGCGACAAACCGCTCGCGCGCCGCGTCATCAGCGGTCAGCCCCGCCGCCTGCAGCGCCTCGGCAATGGCCAGCAGCCCATCCGTCGTTACCCCGGCCTTGGCCAGCATCGACGGGGCCACCTCCTGCGGAAAGACCTTCAACAGCGGTGCCACGGCCGTCTTCCTGACCCCCAACCGCGCTGACAATCCGGCGGCAGCCAGGACCCGGGCCTGACGGTTTTCCTGACCGCGCTCGAACACCGTGGCGGGATCGACGCCTCGCAACCGGCACGCGGTCACGACGGCAACGGCCACATGAGCTGCCGAGATATGGATCTGGCCGGATGGACCTGCCGAAACACCACCCCTCATCCGTGGATATCCTTCCGCTCGGCCCCGCAAGGCCTGTCCTGGTCATCCAGCTGGGCCCGCGCCTTGTTCGCGGCCTCGGCCAGCTCACCCTGCAGACGGCGGCGACCCGCGGCCGTTTCATCGACATATCGGCTGGCGATGCGCGACAGCTGCACACACGGGTTCTCGCGCGTGACCACCCCAGGCGCGCAGGCATGCCGCGCCACCTTGGCCACCTTCGCCAGCGCCGGGATCGGCCTCGCCGGACAGCCCACGGCCGCCATCGTCGATGCCTCGATCAGGTCGCGCCAGCACGCCAGATCCTCGGGCAGCACGCGCCCACCCGGACGGCGCTTCAGGTCGCCATAGCGGCCGCTCACGGCATCCCCCAGTGCGCCAGATCTTCTGTGGGCTCTGCCGGGGGCGAGGTTTCTCCCGCCCCCGACTCGGCATCATCTCCGCTGCGCATCACTTCATCGGAGAGATCAGGATGGCTAAGGGCTTTTTCGACGACCAGACGATCGACGTGCCCTGTCCCGTCGCCCAGTGCCGCAGCAAGGCCACGGCCCGCATCGGACAGCTCAAGCTTCAGCCGACACTTCGGTGCGGGGCCGGCCACGACTTCGACGTGGACGCCAAGAAGCTGCTGCGGGGCCTGAAGGACGCCGAGAAGACGATCTCGAACTTCGGCAAGGGCCTTAAATTCTGACGCCCTGATAATCCGTTCGAACAGGGCGGCCGGGCTGGGGTCGTGACCCAGCCACTCGGCCTCCCGCGTCACATAGCCGGCGAAACGCGTCATTGGACGTCCTCGCGGACGCGGACGTGTTCTGCGGGCTTCGCAGGGACCTCGAAAAACCAGTCTGCGCTGAACGGCAGACCCTGCCGCTTGGCCTCCAGCCTGAGCCGCAGCATGAAGTCGAACGGCGGATGGCCTGCCCCGTTTTCATAGCGGGACACGCGCGGCCGGCTTACACCGCCGATGCTGGCAAGGCCGTCCTGGGTCGTGTTGAACACGTTCTTCCGGACCCAGCGGAGAGGCGAATCACTTTGCATGCGAGCTTTTGTGCGTGATTCGCACAAAATATGAAGCTAGAAAGTTCGCGCAATGAACGTGCGTCACGCGAACTTATTGGGAATAGGCTGGGGAATGACGCCCTTACGCCCCCGTGCGCGCCCCGGACGCCCCGAACTTCCTGTTGATGAAACCACGCCTGGTGGTCGCTTGCGCGCGCTACGAAAGCTGGCGAAAGACGGCCAGGAGGATCTCGCGCAGATCCTCGGGGTCGAACGCCCGCAGGTCTCCAAATACGAGACCGGCATCAATGCCATGCCCGATTATATCATCGAGCGGGCGTCTCAGCATTACGGGGTCACGGCCGGCTTCCTTCGCTACGGCGATATCGACTCCAGCATGGCGAAGGTCGTCGGCCGGGTCGGTGCCGGCGGGCATGTCGAGGCGATCGAACAACCGCCCTGGCGCTACGTCGAAGTGCCCGCCAGCTGGGACGACTCCATCGCGCTGCAGGTTGATGGCACGTCCTGTTGGCCCATCTATGACGACGGTGACGACATTGTCGTTCGTGGCGAGCGCCGCCTGATCGAGGCAGAAATCCTCGGGCGCATGTGCGTTGTCGAGACCATTGACGGCCTCGGCCTGGTGAAACGGGTGCGCCGCGGCAGCAGCCCCGGCCAGTTCACGCTCGAAAGCCCGAACGCCCCGCCCATTGAGGATGTGGTGCTCAGCAGCGCGCGGCCCGTCAAGCTGCACGTCCCTCGCTGATCAGGCCCCAGGTCGCGGCCAGACCAGCCCTTCAGTGTGGAACTCCAGCGTCTGGCTGCCGGACCGATAGAACTCCAGCTCGACGCGGGTGACATCGGCGGCCTTGACCGCCGCGATCATGCGGGCGTCGTTCCGGATAAAGACGATGTTGCTTGAACCATCGGACGGCCCTGCCGCCGAAAAGGACTGCACTTCGCCGTCTTCGAACCGGACACGCACTGTGCATCCGTCATAGCTGCGACACAGGATCTGCCCGTCACCGTTCAAGGCCACAATCACGTCCCGCCCCTGCCGTGGCCTTTGCATGATGCACAGCCGACCCGTGACAGCCTCATATGGCCAGTCCAGACGGACCGTGTTCACCGAGTTGATGCAGGCCTCGTAGCCAATGTCTGACGACATGGCGTCCGTGGTCTCCCGATAGGCCCAGGCCGCTTCCGGGATCATAGCCGGGTCGCTTCCAGCGACACTCGCCTTATGATCCAGACGCCCGGCGTTCCAGCCGGCGACCACCACCAGTAGAACGACCACAATGGCCGCGCCCAGAGCGATGGCGATACCGTTCTGCGAAGAAGGCGGCTGGTCCGGTTTCGAAGATGCGGCTGACTTTGGCGAATCACCAGGCGGCGGGACCACTTCGAGAGCCGCCAGCCGCGCCTTCAGCTCGGCAATCTCACGCGCACGATCATCCATCGCTCACCCTCCCCGACCGCCGACAGATCACGCCGAACCGCCTGAATTCGCAAGGGCATCAGCCCCCTTCAAATGCCGTTAGTGCGTCATACGCACAAACCATTTGACATCTTTAGTTCGCTTTGCGCACAAATAGCCGTCCGCGCCGTCGAACGAGGGTCCTCCCCACCTCGCTCAACGTGAGGGTGGAGATCAGGCCGACCCCTTCAGCGGTCCTCTCTGCCTTCGATGGCGCGGCACCCCTTTTGGCGGAGCGCCCGGATGCTGGAAACCACCCACCCCCACACGACCTCCCACGCTGAAGCGTCAGGATCGGTCGCACGTCAGGTCGCAGCGGCCATGTCCGCCGCAGTGCCGGCCCCCTTCCCGACCTTCGCCGCCGCGCCGGTCGATGACGCCCGCGACCACGTCCCGGATCAGGTCCTGTCGGCCTTGCGCCGTTCGCGGATCCGGGTGTTTGAGATCGGTGCCGCCGCCGTCGTCGGGCCTGGGGGGATCGAGGGCCGGGTCCGTCTGCGCATCGACAACGGCCGCTGGTCCCTGGCCACCATCGAGGCCTCGATCGTGGCCATCCTGCTGCAGGTCGAACCCGACCTGCGCGGGGCCGACCGCTTCGCCGCCGCCTTCCGCCTCGCCGCCGTCATGGCCGAACAGAAGGTTGCCGAGGTCCACGCCTGGTCGCACCAGATCCGGCCGACGACCGACATCGAGGACGACGGGGTGGCGGCATGACCGCCGCCTCCCTCTTCCCTGACGGCCCTTCGGTCACCGTAATTTACCGCCGCCCCTGCCGCACCGAGAAGAGCGAGCTGTTCGGGGCCGCCCCGCATGGGGTCGAGGCCGCCCATGTGGTCAAGGCCATCTGCCGGGCGCTGGACGTCGGGCCGGGCGCGATCGAGGTGGCTGCGGATCCCGATGCCCGCCACCTGCGCGATCATGAGGCGCGCTGCTACGTCCTGGACGCCCTCGGGGCCCGCGTCGCCCACGTCACCGGCCTGTCCTTCGCCTGGCTGCAGGTCGAGGCCGCCCGTCTGGCCGGCCAGGGCTGGCGGCCGGGCCTCAGCGTTGAGGGTGTGCCGGGCGAAGCCCCAGGCCGTGTCGGGTCGACAGGGCGGAGCCCTGTGACCACGGCCCAACTGGAAAGCGCATCCTGATGCGCCCGTTTCACCGCCGCTCCGGCCCCATGCTGACGCCGCTGGCCCGCATCTGCCTCGGCCTGGCGCTGATCGCCTGCCTGATCCTGACCACGCTCGCCTCGACGCTGGACACCAGTCCGGACGGCGAAGGTGCCCCCATCCCGCCCTACAACCATCGGAGCCGCTGACGTGGCCAGCCTGAACCCCCTTGCCGTCACCTCGGCCGATCTCCTGCGCGCCATCGAAACGGGCAGCTGGACCACGCGGGCCGAACTGTTCGAAAGCGTCGGCCGCAACCCCAAGAACTGCGCTCGCGACCTGGGCATCCTTGAGACCGCCGGCCTGATCGCCGTCGCCGCCGACAAGGCCGCCGCCCAGCCCATCATCCTGACCGACCACGGCAAGGCCCAGCTGGCCGCCATCGGCCGGGCGGAACACCCCGGCCGCGTCGGGTCGGGAGGTCCCGAAGGGGCGACGATCGCGGCCCCGCAACGAGTCCCGGTCGCCAACATCATTGCCAACCCCGCCAACCGCAGGGTCGAGGAAACCGCAGTCGCTGCCCTGGCCGACACCATCGAGGCCGTCGGTGATGTGCTCGAGGCGGTCCAGCTGACGCCGGCGGATGCGAACGGCGTGCGCATGTTGCTCGACGGCGAACACCGCTGGCGCGCAGTCCAGCTTCTGGCCGAACAGGCCCGCCTGCCCGAGGCGCTTGAGAAGGGTTTGCGGTTCGAGGAACGCGAGGCCACGACAGCGGAACAGATCCTGATCCGCATCGTCACCGCCACCGCCCGCACCGACCTGACCCCGCTGGAAGACGCGCGCCAGCTGCTGGCCCTGCAGCAGGCGACCGGCTGGACCGCCCGCGACATCGCCAAGAAGACCGGCCGCAGCCCGGCCGACAGCGACACCGGCGTCCGCGACGTCCAGTCCAAGATCCGCGTGGCCCGGGACGCCACCCCCTTCTTCCTCGCCCAGTACGAACTGGACGGCAGCTGGGACCGCCTGCGCGACAGCGTCACCGCGAAAAAGCCGGAGGCGGCGACCCCCGCTGCCGCTCCCCAGCCCGAGCCTGAGCCCAAGCCTGAGCCTGAGCCCAAGCCTGAGCCCCAGGCCGAGGCCCAGACCGAGCTTGATCAGGAATGGCTGCTGGACAATCCGGACTGGCAATCGACCTCTGCCGTGATCCGTGACGGTTCGCGCGACTTCGTGCGCCTGAACATCTTCGAACGCCTCGGCGGCCTGCCGGGCTGGTTTGTCTCGCTCTACACCATGGTGGGCGATCTCGGCACCAGCGAAAGCTATCGCGTTCGGCCCGGTCACAACCCCATCTATGCTACCCGCCTTGAGGCCCTGCAGGCCGCCCGCCGCCGGGTGCTCGAACACCACCCGCTGGCCCCGGCATGGGTCCGCAACGGCCTTGACCAGCAGCTGGGCCCGAATTTCGTCAACGGCCGCGACTGCCTGAACGCCTCCAACGCGGGCGAGGCCCGGCGCGCGGCAGGCCTTGAGGCCCGCAAGGCCAACAGCGGCTCCGGACCGGCCAAGCCCTCCCTGCCCCCGGCCGCCCAGGCCGTCATGGCGGGCAAATACACCGCGCCGGTCACCCCGCCGCCCACCGGAACCCCGAGCTTCACGGGGACCCTGTCGCTCGGCACCCGCGCCGACCTCATGGGTGACGCGGCGCGGGCCGGATCGGATCTGGTCCTGGCCGCCGCCATCGCCGAACTGACCGAGGCGGTCGACAGCCACCTCGCCGGCATCCTCCACGACCTGCTCAAGGGCGGCCAGGATCTGGCACAGTTCGAGGAAGACACCGAGGCCCTGCGCGAGGCCGTGACCCGCGCCGGCGACGCCCTTGAGGCCTTGGGCCTGGGCGAAGGCGACGGCCTTGCCCCCGTCGAGGAACGCAGCAAACCCCCGGCCCTCGGCGAGCCCTTCGTCCCGCTCCGCAAGTCGATCACCCCCGACTACATCACCTGCCTCTATGACGGGCGGCGCTTCGCCGGCGGCCTGCGCCGCCACCTGCAGACCCGGTACAACGAAACGCCCGACGAATACCGGCGCAAATGGGGCCTGCCGGCCGACTATCCGATGGTCGCGCCGAACCACGCCAAGCGCCAGCACGACGCCCTGCGCGATGCGGCCTTGCGGAGCGTGGGCCGATGACCCAGCGCCGCCTCACCCTGCGCGCACAGATCGGCTGGGCCGAAGGCATGGCCCGCCAGCACGCCCGCATCGCCAGCCGAAACCCCGCCCAGACCGCCGCCCGCGCCCGGGCCGAGGAACAGCGCCGCCTGGCCGAAGCCGCCGCCGCCACCCTCCGCCGGATCGCCGACCAGAGCCCTCAGCATGAGAGCGTTTGAGATGACCGACCCTGCCCTGCCCTCGCGGCGATCGACACGGGCGGTCAGCGACTATGACCGCCTGCGCCCCGACGGGCGCTGGTTCCGGATCCTGACGGCCCTGGCGGCCGGGCCCGCCGACGTCGGTGCCCTGCTTCAGGCGATCGACCAGCTCAAATATCCGCTGTGGCGCGAGCGTCGGAAGATCCGCACTGCCCTGTTCGACATGGCCGACCTCAACTGGGTCGAGGCCACCCACTGGGGCTGGGTCCGCACCGCCGCCGGCACGGCCGCCCTGGCCGAGGTCACCCCGGCTGCCGCCCTTAACACCGATCCGACCGCCGTTCGCACCCAACCTTTTGCCGGAGATCCAGCATGACCGCCGACCGCCTCATTGAAATCATCGGGCCGCCGGCGCTGGCCCTCTTAGTGATCGCCCTGGCGGCGACCCTCGCCCTTGCGGCCCTGCGCCGGACCATGGCCGAGCGATGCATCGCCTGCGCCGAGCCTCTGATCGACGGCCAGGAGGTCTATTTCGACGCCTCCGGCGGCATCATCCACGCTGCCTGCTGCGGCCCCGAGCGCGAAAGCTACACCGGCCGCGACGGCGAACCCCTCAAGGACGGCGAGCCCATCCCCATGCCCTGGCGCTGGAGCACCCCGCGCACCGGCGACTGGATCCGGCACTTCGACCACTGACCCTATCGGCCAACCGGCCGTGACCTCGCGCAACCACAAACGAGCCCACGCATGACAGAGCGCCCTATCATCTTCAGCGGCCCCATGGTCCGGGCCCTGCTGGACGGCCGAAAGACCCAGACCCGGCGGGTCGTTAGGTGGCCGCGAGGAACCGGCCCCTGCGACGGCGAATGGTGTTGCGCGTCACGCTGGGAGTTCAAAGACGACGGCTGGTTCTGCGCCACCTGCGGTGCGGGGGTACACCCTTCCGGCAAACCCGCCGGCGCTGAATACATGCGATGCCCCTACGGCGTGCCTGGCGACACCTTGTGGGCTCGCGAGTCCTGGGCGCTGCACGAACGCTTTTCCGACGTCGGCCGTGTCGTCTATGCCGCCACAGCGAACCGCAGCTGGACCGAGGCGCACCAGGACTTCCCGATCGAGGTGGTCGGTGACCGCAAGGCCCGGCCATTTCAGGACGGGTTCAAGCCCTCGATCCACATGCCGCGCTGGGCCTCCCGCCTCACGCTGACCATCACCGAGGTCCGCATCGAGCGGTTGCAGGACATCACCGAGGCTGATGCGATTGCCGAGGGCCTGTATCGCTCGCTTCCCGACGATACCGACCGCGACTGGTTCATCGCCTACACGGAAGAACAGAACGGCAGCCCACCCACGCCGGCCGAATGGGACGCGTTCAACGCGGGTGTCTGGATGGTCCCCGGCGTGCCGCAGGGCTGGGGCCGGACCCCGGCTGAGCGTCGCAGGGACACTTGGGGGCCAACACCCCAGTTCTGTTACCGCCTTCTCTGGGACCACATCCACGGCCGCGACAGCTGGGACGCCAACCCCTGGGTTTGGGCCCTGACCTTCGACGTGCAGGTGCGATCGTGATCGGCTGGCACACAAAAAACCGCCTTTTCGGCTGGCACTATGTTCACGCCCGCAACACCGCCACCGAGATCATCCGACGCGTCAAACGTACCGCCGACGGGGAACGATTCATCGTTTACTTCGGGCATGACCTGGCTTTCATCGACCGCCCAGACTGCGGTTGGAGCATCACGGACCTCACCGGCGATCGGCCGGCTTTCCACATCGCCGCCAAGATCATCGACGCACCGGCCCGGCGCGCCTGACCATGTCCCGCCCGGCCCCCGCGACCCATCCTGTGGACCAGCCGCTCCCCCCGGAGCTGCTGCCGCTGGTGCGCGCCCTTGCGCGGATGGCCGCCCGGCGCCAGCTTGCCGCCGCCCAGCCCCCGGAGCCAACCGCCTGACCATGCGCGTCGCCCTCTACGCCCGCTATTCCTCCGACCTGCAGAGCGAACGCTCGGCCGACGACCAGCTGGCCGCCCTGCGCCAGGCCGTCACCACGCGGGGCTGGACGGTCGCGGCCGAGTTTGCCGATCGCGGCGTCTCCGGATCCGCCGTCACCACGCGGCCGGGCGTGCAGGCCCTGATGCGGGCCGCCGCCGCCGGCGACTTCGACCTGGTCATGACCGAGGCCTTGGATCGCCTGTCGCGCAGCCAGTCGGACATTGCCCGCCTGTATGAGCTGCTGGCCTTCGCCGGGGTCCGGATCGAGACCCTGTCCAGCGGCCCGGTCAGCGAGCTGCACGTCGGCCTTGAGGGGACGATGAACCGCCTGTTCCTGGTCGAGCTGGGCAAGAAGACCCGGCGCGGTCTTGAGGGCCGGGTGCGCGCCGGCTTCTCCGCCGGAGGCCGGTGCTACGGCTATGAGGTTCGAGAGAAGGGCGTGCTGGCCGTCGTCGATCGCGAGGCTGATATCGTGCGCCGGATCTTCGCCGACTATGCCGCCGGCGTCAGTCCTGTCCGGATCGCCAAGGCCCTGAACGCCGAGGGCGTGCCCGGGCCGCGCGGCGGCACCTGGGCACCGACCGCCATCTCCGGCGACCGCCGGGCGCAGGACGGAATCCTGTGCCAGGAGCTTTATGTCGGCGTCCGCGTCTTCAACCGCCGCCGATTCCGCAAACACCCGGAGACCGGCCGCAGATCCAGCGTCATCAACCCGCCCGAGGCCTGGGTGCGCCAGCCGGCCCCCGAGCTGAGGATCCTCGACGACGCGGCTTGGCATGCGGTCCGCGATCGGCAGAAGGCCATCACGGCCCAGCCGGCCGCCTGTGCCCGCGCGCCGAAACGCCTGCTGTCCGGCCTGCTGAAATGCAGCCTCTGCGCCGGATCGATGACGCTGCAGGGAACGGTCTATCGCTGCGCCAACCACAAGGAGCGCGGCGTCTGTATCAACGGCAAGGCCATCGCCGCCCGCACGGTCGAGGCCCGGGTGATCCGGGGCGTGCAGCGCCACATGCTGTCTCCCGCCGCGATCGCCGAGGCCGTCCGCACCTTCCACGACGACCAGGCTGAGGCCCGCCGCCGGATCCTGACCCAGCGCGCACCGCTCGAGCGCGAGCTGGCCGAGATCGGAAGGCGCGTCGGCCGGGCCAATGAGGCCTATCTGGCCGGGGCGATGGATCTGGGCGACATGGCCCGCGCGGTCGAACCGCTGAAGGCGCGGCGCACCGAGATCGAGGACCAGCTGGCCCAGGCGGAAGCCCCGCCCGTGATCGTGCTGCACCCCGGCGCAGCGGCGGCCTATCGGGCACTGGCCGAACAGGTCGAGGAGGCGCTGGACGCCGCCGACGGGGCCGAGGTCCGCGACGCCTTCCGCGCCCTGATCGAGCGCGTCGACTTCACGCCGCTGAAAGGCCTCGGCCGCTTCGACCTGACCGTCCACGGCCGCCTGGCCGAACTGCTGGACGTCTCCGAAGGCGTGCGCCGGGCACAAAAAAACCCCAGAGCCGCGGGGGACCCTGGGGTATCTATGGGTGCGGGAGCACGATCCGGACGAAACCCCGGACTCTGCCAGATGCCGGCCTTCGCGGCCTGAGCGCCGGAACATTGGCGGAACGGGGCCTTGCCGCCTGAAGGCCTCGGCCGTTACGACTTGCGCCATGAGCCAGCCGATCCTGCCGCCCACCACAGACGATGACCCGGCCGCCGCCATCCCGATCGGCGACACCAATGCGATCGAGCTGCCGGCGGCGGAATCGCGGGCGGTGATCGAGGCCTTGCTGGCCGACCTCGCCCGGTGTCGATCCCGTCCGCAAACGCAAAAGGCCCGCCGCCCCCGGTGAAGGAGACGACGGGCCACAGGTCCCAGGCGGGGAACGGGGATTGGGTCAGGCGGCGCAGGCGGCAACCTCCGCGCCCTTGGCCTCGGCCGCCCGCCATTTGCCGTAGAAGGCCGCGACGGCAACGAGGTCGTCCACGGTGACGTTGGACTTAATCCTGTTCGCCCGCCAGCTGACCACGACGATATTGTCAGGCGTATAACCACGCGAGTTGTCAATTCTGTCGATGGTTGGCGAGTTGTCGGTAAGGCCAGTGTCTCCCACGAAGAGCGGTATGCCCAGGGCCGGGCAAAAGTCTGGAACGAACACGTCATCACGCGTGATTGTGCATTCTAGCCCGAGTTTCTTCGCTCTGGCGCGGGCTAACTGCGCAAGGCGGACGTGGGGATGTCGCCGAAACCAGTCCCGCTTGTTTTTTAGGTGCCGGGCGGGATCGGCCTTCTTGTAGGCCGCCTGCTGCGCCCTGATTTTTTCCGGGTGCTTTTCGCGATAACGGGCCGTCCGCTCAGCCGGTGTCAGCGGACGCTCTGGGTTGATCCTACGCACGCCACTTTCCTTCGACCACGGTCACCAAAGTTCGGCGAGCGTTAGAGTATGTCACGATCTGGGTGTGCGACCAGCTCGACAGGGCCTCGTTGTTATAGCCCTGATCCATCATCCCGCAGAGGCCGGCGGTATAGACCCCGTCCATGATCGAGGCGGAATGGGTGTGGCC
>Ga0181350_1000246_pt1 | contig 16536 bp, 23 predicted proteins | sample Su13VDMM110DCMD_FD_130105 | JGI IMG/M metagenome (GOLD analysis project Ga0181350, IMG submission 130105) | Freshwater viral communities from Lake Michigan, USA - Su13.VD.MM110.DCM.D | ecosystem: Environmental > Aquatic > Freshwater > Lake | place: USA: Michigan | collected 2013-07-16
ACTTTTGCTCTCTCTAAAAATTCTTTATAATTACCATACCTTACGGATGATACGATCTCAACGTCCATACCCGATTATAACGGAGTTCCCTTACTTCCAGGAAATCTCTCGCTTAATAACGTATTGATTATCATCGAGAATTTTTTTAACTTTATATTTGAGAAACGTTAGGTAATGCTCCACGCATGGTGAGATTTCTTCACGGGTAATATCAATAGAGAATAAACCTGTTGATGCTGCAGCGAGTATGAGCTCGTTAATCTTTTCTATTTGCTTGAGAGCTTCTTTTGAAGTTATGTTATCGGCTAGCTCTCGTGCGACTTTAGCTTCTATCATACCCAATTATATGATATATTTTTAAATTATCCACAAAAAAACCTCACCCAATTTGGGTGAGGTTAAATTAATTTTTAAGTGTTAATTAAATGCGCCAAGATCATCAGCGTCCGTTTCGCCTGTAAACTCTTGCTCATGTCCACGATATTTCATTTCATGGCCAGCTGCTTTCCATTCCTTACTAGCTGGATCAACTTTCTCACCGTTAAGGAAGTAAAATTCATTACCTTCGCCACCTTCACCGAAGATGACAGCAGGTCCATCAGAGCGATGTAGCACATCGTTTTCAGTATCGGAAATCTTTTTTGTATAGAACAGAACAATCGGCTCACCACTATCGGATGTATAGTTGTTTGCACGAAGCTTCTCTGGTCCGTAGTTGTAAAGATTGCCACCACTTGTAGGTGCTGCACTTACTCCATCATTGGATTCATTAAGCATACGCGTAAAAATGTCTGCTAGGTTATTAATATCACTTTTTCTCATATTTTTATTTATTGTTTTTGTTGGTTATTTCTAGGATTATTGTAAGAGAGTTCCTTACTTATAATCAGTTCTGAGGAAGGTAACGTCCTTTCCTCTTGGTTTCAGTCGTTTCATATCAATAACAAACTGTTTAACAAGATTAGCAACGAAGCCGTTGATCAGAACAAAGTGGAAAGCATCAGGTAGTTGTGTTGAAATATTTTCAACTTGACCGTCTGTAAACCACACAACACCGATATACTTACCATTATAGTTCTTATTGATATACTTAATGACAGGCTCAATCGATGTACCACCCGATACAAAATTACTATTGGTCCAGTTAGCTAGCTTACTAAACTCCTTAGCTGTAAAGTCAGGCGAGTCAGCATAAGGTCCATCAGCCCATAGAATAACTTTTACTGCAAATGTCTTACTATCAGCAAATGTAATGAAGATTTTTTTAAGCTCACTGAGAAAACCGTTCATAATAGCATCACTAATTGAACCAGATGTATCAATAGCAACGATGATCTTACCAATGTCTTTTTTCTTAGTAGAGCCAGGAATCATAACAGGTGTACCACCAAGCTTCATACCAAATGTACGCTTATGAATCTGAGTATAGGAAGGAGGTCCGACCTGATACTTCTGTAGTAGATTCTTAAGTAATGTACTCCAATCTGTTTTAGTAGGGAAGTCACCAGGTACTCCGATACGCTTACCACCCATTCCTTCTCCACGACCTTGTCTAGCTTGTTTGATCTCCATCGCTTGATCTTTATTAGCTTGATCAATCGCTTTCTTCATATCTTCACGAGTCATGACAGGCTTAGAACCTCTACCTGTTGCATCACCTGCAGCGTCAGACCCTGCAAGCTTTTCAGGGTTATTAAACATTTCATCAACTGTTGTACTATCTGGAATAATGTCAATAATGGGTACAGCTTTACCACCTTGGTTAATAGTAGGAACTGAACCAGGAGCTGGTTGGCTCCCCTTACTTTCACCCTTACCTTCACCTTGACCTTCTGAAGGCTTACCTTGACTCTCACCATCTGATGGCTCACCTTGTTCTTCAGATGGTTCGTTATCACTTTCTTCATCCGGTAGTACCTTAAACTTATCACCACCCGATTTACCAGGTTGACCAGGCTTAGCCTTTTGACCAATTTTAACCTTTTGTAGATCGCTTATATTTGCTCTAAATGCTTGCATGTTATCCGTTCTTTACTCTTTGTTTAGCTTCTTGCTCTGATATTTCAACTATCTTTGCATTCCCGTTCGCGTCGACTGTAACCACTTCACCGTATCTCTTTGACTTTTTGTCGTAGATGATATCACCTGGTGCAATAGGTTCGTCGTCCTCACCCTCACCCTCACCTTTACCCTCATCTTCAGGTGGTGGGGGTAATAACGCTAATAATTCACGGTAGATACGCTCCGGTGTCTTACCACGGCAAGGTAGCAATGTACCATTAAAATCATATGTACCGTCAGGATTAGTAATGATACCATTTTTAACCATAAAGTAGCCCCACTTATAAAGTAACTCATCGTTAATCTCTATATCTGTTGCGATATTCCAAAGCGATACTTGCTGACCACCCCAATTAACTACCTGTCTTTTATCATGTCCTCTCTCGACATGATCTTTAAAGATATGCATTATCTCGTGAGCAATGATACCTAAGAATAACTTACTACCAATCGGTAGGGCATTAAACTCTTGAAGTGTAGGATCTTCAGCGTTAGCTGTTTGTACATCTTGATCGAATACTGCTTCCTCTAATCCATTAACAAGACGACTTGTAAACTCTGGATTGATATAGAGGTTATGATATTGATCAACCGCCATTGTTCGTAGATCACTCGTTGGAGCAACAACAATAATGTTAATTTTATCAAGTAAGTAGCCAAAGTAAGGATTACGCTTTTTAATTTCAAAGCGTAAGCCAGCTAAGAACTTTTTAACTCTCTCTTCTGTCCATTTACCTTGAGGTGCTTGATCAGCTTCTTCTATAAATCTTAACGCAGATTTACAATTAGCATCGTTAGGATACTGTTTTAGTAACTCTCTAAACTGTTCGTTAAACGATATCATAGATAGTCAGGTAGAGTATTGCTCTGTAGTTGCTTTTGGAAAGTGCTAAGAATGTTAGCAATCTTTGGAACAGCAGCAGGATCAATCTTTAACGGAGCTACTTCGTCTTCTGCTTCTTCTTCTGCTTCATCTTTACCCATAAAGGCACTTACATTACCACCTACATCTGTAATAATTTCTTTGATCATCTCAATAACCCACTTAGCACCTTCATCGTTACCGTGTTCTCTAAGGTGTGTGACAATAATACTTCTATAGATCTTAAGATCGTTCATCATTGCTTTGTTAGCAATAGCAGAGAAAAGAACAGATGCTGTATTAGCTTCTACCTGGAAGATTGAATTAATAACGAATAGGTAGTTAAGAGCGAGGTTAACAAGCTCATCCTTTTGTTCGTCTGTCTTGGCTGCTTCAAATTGATCGCTAAAGTTTGCAACATGATTACGAAGGTTTCTCTTAAACACAGCTAAGCTTTGTGTTACTTGACTCTCGTTAGCTTGTGGACCTTTAACAAGTCTAAAGGGTTCACGAAGAACATCTCGTACATCAATAAGAGCATTAGCAATAACAAACTGTTTAAAGTCTTGTTCAAATGTCTTACCGCAAATAGAACCTACTGCTGATTGAATCTTAAACCATTGATCTTTTGAAACACCCTTGAAGTCGTCCTTAGGTCCAATGATGTTGTAGATAGCACCAGAAGCAGCAACTAGGTTACGGGGGTTAGGACGCTTAGTAGCATCATCTGGACCTGATGGTCTATCGTAGAAGTTGACACTTGGATCATCAGCAACGAAGTCCATTAATACAGGGTGAATGATTGGATTATCGGTACCAGCAATCTTAGCACTGCTAGCCCACTTAGCCCAACCTTCAAAATCAAGCTTGAGTAGATAAGGAGCTAAACGCTCTTTAAGAGCAGGTACAAGAGGAAAGATACTATAACCTTCACCCCAGTTACCAGCGCAATGAATTCTCCAGTTACCTTTAATCTGATACTTACGAGCGATTGTACGCTCATCAAAGTTTGTAATGTCGAATAATGTATTCTGAACATTCTCTTGAGCTTGGTTAAGCTCATCGAGGAATAAGAACCCAGCAGCTTCATCAGACATTGTCATGATGGATACCCACGGTAGTGGAAGCTCTGTTAAATATCCTTTCTTCTCAGGTGATGTAGGGTCAGGAATACCAGACATCATCGCTGGATCCATACCACCAGCATTCTCATCGATATAGATAAAGTATTTTGGAAGAGCTGCTTTAAGTTCTTGAGCTGTTTGATACTTAGCAATATAGTCTGTTAAACGAATAAACTCTCTACCAAGTGCAGCAGCTCTAGCTTTACCTCTTTGTGAGATAATAGCTGACTTACCGATACCAGCTTCACCATAGATAATAGCAGAATAGCCAAGATTTCTAGAAGAAGGAAGCTCATCGAGAACGTCGAGTGCTAAGCTAAGTTGATGGTAATCAAGCTCTACGAGACCATCTTCTGTATAATTGATATCAGAATCACCACCTGCAGCATTAATAATATTAGACATTTGCTTATATAAGCTTCTATCTGAACTACCTTCTACAGGCTTAATAAACGATGGACGTGCTGGCATTAATGGTGTTGCACCAGGTTCTGCTGCACCTTTTTTAGCCTCAGTAAGGTATTGAAGATAACGATCTGTCATGTATGTATTTATACAATATAAGGCGGTTAAATTAACTTTCTACAACACTAATACGTTCAACATAATCGATATGCGGATATAATTCAAAGAATTGATCACGTGCATCCGTTTTGTCAAAACCTTCACAAGATGTAAATTGTGACTCTTGAAATTGTGGATCGATGTATTCTACAATGTATGTCATATAATTATTATAATTGAGTTCCGTAAAATGTCAATATGTCTTTTGACTTCTTTCAGCGAGTTTAAAATCCTCTTGGAAGACTCGTAAACTATAGTAATTACACCAGCTGCGTATTTTATTTTTATAGTCAGGGTGTGTGCGATATAGTCTTATATCAAGAAATCTTTCAAGTGATGTTTCTTTATATGTATTGATACTAATTTCGTTTACTTCTAATTTTGTAACGCTACCACTCTTTAATAATGAATTAGATTCGATGTCAACTTTTATAATTTCTACTGCTGCTGTTTTTGTTATAGACTTAATAGTAGGTTTTGATATTATTTGATTGCAAATTTGTCTAACACTTTTAGGTTGTATATTGTATCTATTTGTTCCAAAAACTCTAGGTATGGTTGATATTTCACTGCAGTTTTCATTATCTGTAATGCGAACATACTCTATAACAGTACCTATATCTGTATACCAGAAATCATCTACATCGCATATAGATATCCATTCTGTATTATGTTTAATTTTATTAAAAACTTTATTAAAATTTTGCGTTCTCGTATATGGTTCTGGTATATTAAATAGAGTTATTATACCTTGTTCGATATATGGTGCAAGAATAAGCATAAAATTATCCGTGCTGCCATTGTCGATTAGATAAAAATGTTCAAACCCTTGTGATATGTGGTGATCAAGCCATTCTTTTAAAATTATACTTTCATTTTTAAAAGATGTTAATATTGATAAATAGTTCATTTTGATTGTCGATTTTTTAGTAACCTCTTTAAATTTAATAGACTACACGATGGTTGTATATCTGTAGTAATTCTAGATAGGTCGATGTCTTCAACCTCATTAAAATCATGAGCTTCAAAATAACGCCAGTCTCTTTTCACATCACACGTCTCAATATTAGGATAACCAGCTGCATCACCTCGCACCATCTTAACCTTCTCAAAGTACTCTTTAGACATTATACAGTAATGATTGAGTCTTATGTTAGTGTAATCTAATTTGATAACAGATCCGTTAGTTATTTCATTCATGTGTATATCAATAGTATCAACCTTACTAGTTTTAAATATGGATTTAATAGTACCTAGCTCAGCGGCCCGCTTAATAAACGCTGTACGTATGCAACTTGGTTGAGCAATATGACCACTTGATCCAAAATTATACAATCTACAATGTAAATGTGTAATTCCTTCTTGATCTATTTTACGAATATAATTAATTGTACGACCTGTAGGTGTATACCAATACTCGTCTATATCGCAAACTGCTAACCAGTTAGTAGCATTTCTTATTTCATGGTATACTAAGTTGCAATTTAATGTTTGTTGATGCTTACCGTGTAAATGATAAACAGTTACATATCCCTTTTTAATAAACTCCGAAACGACATCCATATAATTATCACTACTATTATTATTAATAAGATAAAAATGTTCAAATCCTTGTGATATATGATGCTCGATCCATTCTCGTAGAACTATTGCTTCATTTTTAAATGTCGCTAAAATTGAAAGTGTATGCATTCAATATAATTTAGTAATAATTTCGTCAAAATCAACGAGATGCTGTTGCAAACGTATTATATTCATGTAAATAATTATACACAATATGAATATTTCTGACTTTAAAGAAAGAATTAAAAGCTTACAAACAAGCAATGCCGCGGTAAAGCGTGTTAATATAATATCACCGAATACAAGCCGTTTAGGTCTCGACTCTATTAAGACATCTCATAAATTAATATTTACAAGTAACCCTACTACTTCACGTACTTCAGCACTCACACCTATACTTACAGAAAAATTACTAAAGACGCTTAACTGGCGAAATGTTAGTGCAGATTATTATATTTGGTTTGATACTGATATCAAGTTAATAGATCCAGGTGCAGTTGACTGGATGATAAATAATTTATCACATAACGATTCACAGCTCGTAATATTTGATAACCCTAAAAGAAGTTCAATCGAGGAGGAAGGGAACTACTTAACTAGCAACCTACTATCTGGTGATGAAGATGTTATTTCACAAATAACAGAGTATAAAGACGATATAACATTTTATGATGATAGATTATATCTAACCTCTGCCTTTATTTTTAAGAAAGAATTGATAGAAAATAAGCATTTCAACTTAATGCTTGATTGGTTTCTTGAAATATCATCAAGGTCGACTGCTGATCAAATTAGCCTACCATACTTGCTACATAAGCATAATGTATCAATGCACACTTTTCAAGAAAGTATAACTGAAAATAATTATATTCGCAGATACTCAGATATAGAAGAATTATTTAACCATGAAACTATTACAGACATCCTCAACTAACACAATTACAGTAGTTTGCGTTCATTATAATGAAGCTCTTCCAGAGCATATAGCTCTTATTCGTAAAACAATGCTAGCTAATAAGCTAGTTAATTGGATTATATTTACTGATCAGCCCTTTACCGAAGAAGAAAATATTAAAGTAGTAAACTTATCTTTAAAGGAAATATCACATCTCGCATCTCTACACCTTAATTTTAAAATTAATATTAAAAGTGCAGCGAAGCTATCTGATTTTAAACCGGCTTATGGTTTAATATTCTCTAAATGGCTAGTAGGATGCAACTGGTGGGCTCATGCTGATATTAATATCATTTATGGTAATATTATGAGCTTCATAGAATTTTATTTAGATAAAGCAGATTTAATCTCTACATGTGCCACTAATTTCAGTAGCTCGCTTTGCTTTTATAAAAATACCGATAAAGTTAATCAACTTATACTAAAGGTTTCCAATATTCAACAAAAATTAAATTTTGACCAACTAACTAATATTTCTGAAACAGCTATTGATGAGTTGCTTATGTATCCAGATCATGGTATTGATTACCGTAGGACAAATCATATTACAGATGAATCATCCAAATGGAAGGCAGGTAGGCTATACGATAATCACTACCGAGAGCGGTTAGCACTAGTATTAAACGAGAAGACACTAACTAAAATTCGTAGTACAGCATTACCTATTTGTAGTTTTCATAAATGAAAATAGCAATATATAATAAGTCGTGGATTGACCACAAACCTAATAAATCGCAATTTATCGCTGCAGCAACTGCGAGAGACTTAGCTAGTCGAGGTCATGACATACACGTATTTACTACATCGCGGCATGGATATGCATCAACAGCAGGCTATCACAATAGCATTATACACCATGTTGAATCTATACCTGGTATATATTCAGATAGATATTTTACTAATGCTTATGAAGTGTTTAAAAGTGTAGGTAATTTTGATATTGTATACTCACACGATGTGTCTGGGCATCGACATTTAACAGAAAATATACCTGTTGTGTCACATTGGCATAATATTAGTTCTAAGCAAGACTATAACAACCTTAAACAGCTTACACAGCCTACCCAGCTTACACAGTCTACTTTTAACGTTGAAGATGTAGAGGGATACACTTCACATATAGTGTCTACGCAGCATGATCTACAGACACTAGTAGAGCTAGGAATACCTGATAACGACATTAAAGTTATTAATTACGGTGTAGCAGATTTTTTTAAAAATCCTAAAAATAATTTACGAACTCATCTAAAAATACCCCCGGGTAAGTTTGTTATTGGACTTGTGAGCGATCTTACGTTTGAGTCTGGTATAACGCAGTTACTTGAGATAATTCACACACTACCAAAAAATATAACTGTTGTAGTAGTAGGGTTTGGACCTTATCAGGAATACCTAAAAGATCTAGAACAAGTTATACATCTACAGTATGTGAATCAAAGAGATATGAGATTAGTTTACAACACTTTTGATTTATTTATAAATCTTACTACAAGGCACAGTGGAACAAATCTCGCTGTTATTGAAGCAGCGTTATGTGGTGTGCCTTTATTACTGTCAAATGTAGGTTCTTTTGCGATAGATTTCCCTGAAGCTACATTTTTCAATCCAGGGGATAAGGACGAGTTAATACAACAAATAGATAGTTGTATGAATAACATTACCATAGACAGTGTATTTAATCTGGATAGATTTGAAGTAAGTAATATGACAAGGAGTATAGAAAAAGTTCTTCTTGCAGCAATATAATTATAAGATAATTTACAATAAAACAATGACAAAAGAATTTAGATTAGAAAAATACTTAGGAGTTTTAGGTTATAAAGAAAATTATACTATAACTTTAAATGAACATGCTTTTAAAAATAATTTAACGGAGGTAAAACTAGGAGAACTTGCTATAGCAAGTGCCTGGGGACCTGCTAATGGTCGGCATAACCAGGTACAGGTAGAAGATATTGTCGGGCAATTTCCACACGATATAGAGGCTTGTTTTGGTTTATATGCATTAGGTGATATATATCATAACTTTATGTTTCCAACGATTACAAAAAGTAGGCTAATTGATAAAACAAGCTCAGGTAATAACATACTTACCTATATATGTAAACATCGTCATTGGGTGAGTGTAAAACATCAAATTAACGATCGAATACACGTGCCGTGGAGTGATAAGAAAAGTAAAGCTATCTGGCGCGGCGCTCAAACAGATAGCTTTACCACTGCAAACTCTAGAATAGTTTTAGTTAAGCGGTTTATAGATCATGATAAAATAGATGTAGGGTTTACCAATATACCCTTATGGATGGAATCGAATAACTTTTCAAAAAAATACATAAAGCCGCGGATGAGTGTAAACGAAATGCTCACGTATAAGTACATTATTAGCCTAGAAGGTAATGATATAGCTACAAATTTATCGTGGGTGTTGTATTCAAACTCTCTAGTTATTATGCCTGTACCAACCCGTGAAAGTTGGTTACTAGAGTCCTGTTTGATTCCCTGGGTTCATTTTGTACCTATAAGTACGACAATGAATGATTTAGAAGAGAAAATAGCATGGTGTATCGCTAATGATGATAAGTGTCAGAAAATAGTTAAAAACGCTAATGAGTATATAAGTCATTTTCTAAATTTTGATGAGGAAGCAAAATTATCAACGCAGGTTATGGAGGCTTATTTTAACAGAACGACTTTTATATGCAATAAAGACCTTAGACAACAATACGGTGATCGTTTAGAAAGTAAAAAGAACGTTAAGTTTATTTAACTACATTATTATGCAGCCTATTAATTCAATATATATACACTTAATTGACAGTCAAGTAACACTTATAACAACCCCTTGGTACAAAGTTATAGACAAACATGAAGCAGATAATAACGTCAATAAATGGCAAGATGCTAACTTGGTTACGGGATGCCATTTAAGAGAACTAGGAGCAGAAATACGTGATAGTGATATTTGTAAATTTTTTGATATCACTACGGACTTAAAATTATATAATTGTATTAAACAATGTTGTCCTATATATAGCTTACAAGCCGCTATTAGTGTATCTTAAAAATGGTGGACACGAGGAGAGTCGAACTCCTTTCCTATACTAGCTCTTATTAACCTTCAAACATGCTTATATTGACTCGTTAAGGTGAGTCATTCCTAGGGACGATTGATTTCTCTTTCGCCCTCCACCATTATATTAGACAGAATATAAACTGTTTGTTACCTGGCTTGTACTCAGAGTAGAGCAGGTTTTTCTCTGAGCGTTTTAAGCTTAAGCTGCTAAAGCTAATTCACCCATAGGGGCGAACGAACGGTTAGCGAACCCACGCACAGCGTTAATAATATTGCCGTTTAGTTTTTTTGATCTGCTTTTAAAGAGGCCAGCTGATCAACCTCTGCATGCTAGCTAATTAGTTGCTCGTATAGTCGAAACCATAACGTGCCCTAAAATTTGTTACTTCTTAGACTTCTTGACGCGAGGCGCTTTAGTCGTACGTGAGACAGTAACTGTCTTACGAATAGTTGTCGAGCCAACCTTAACGGTCTTCTTACGTGTACTTGTTGTTGCCATATGTATTATTTTATTCTATTTTATTGGTAATGCAAGAAAAAAGATTTTTATTAGTACTACTGGTAGATCACATTGATGGTTGCGCTACAAATAACAATTGGAGTAATTTTCGTTTAATATGTCCTAATTGTGATTCGCAGCTTGATACTTGCAGAGCTAAAAATAAAGGCAAAGGCCGTAAATCGTTAGGTCTTAAAGTCTATTAAAATGGTACCCCTGGTTGGTGCTGACCCAACTTCCCTCCAATTATAAATCAGACGCTCTTCCGATGAGCTACAGGGGCTTTTATGTTATATTGAAAATGGTGGGTCGTAAGGGAATCGAACCCCTATTAGATCTTTAGAAGAGATCGGTATTATCCGTTATACGAACGACCCGTTTATATGTAAAGAAAATTGGTAGGGACGGTGGGACTTGAACCCACACTCAATCGATTATGAGTCGACTGCTTTAACCTTTAAGCTACATCCCTGTTGAACCTTTTAAAGACATGCTCAGGTCTTACCTAATTATATTGAAGTTCCCTTAAGCGGAAGCCTTAGCTTCCTTACGAGCGTTCTTCTCTGCAGTAATCTCTGTACGACGAGTCTTAGCGACAGCAATGATCTCCTGCAATGCCTTACGAGCACGAGTTGAAGCAGATGCATTACCCGCGATGAACTTTTCGTCATCAGTAGTAAAGGCTGTAATTAGTTCGATTAGTTTATCAGTTGTTTGTGCCATATATAGTTATTATAAATTCTATTTCGATTAAGTCAAGATGTTTTTTTTAAAGTCCATCTCTTTTTATTTTATAGGAGTTCCTTTTACTTTTTAATCGGTCTATCAACTTTTTCTTTTCACTCAGTGATAATTTATTTTTAAATATTAAACGAAAAAGAAATAAAAAGACGTTCATGATACAATATTTATTTAAAAATATTGTATCCGTCTAATAGTTTGTTAATCACGCGCCGTAGTGCTTTATCATCTTCTGTTGCAGTACGAATGGTAATATGATCCGTAAAAGCATGAGAACCATAACACACTACATCACGAACCAGATCACCATTTGCATCATCAATATATGCATCTTCTGGCCAATCCATTAACTGTTTAAGTGTTTTAAGGGTTACATCGATTTGATCTGCGACACTCAATTCTATTTCAATTAAAGCTTTTCCCTTTACGTTCATAACTAATTATATTAGAGTTCCGTTATTATAAATGGTAGCCCCACTCGGACTTGCACCGAGAAGCCTTGCGGCGTTGGATTTTAAGTCCAAAATGTTTACTAATTTCATCATAGGGCCATTTATTATTCGTAAGAGTACTTAACCTCACCTACATTATTATTATAAGGTAGTTCCTTTGTAAATCAATAATAAAAAAAAGCCTCTATCGTCAAGCGATAGAGGCTTTTTTTATTTATGGTTATTAGAACGAGCGCTTAAATTGAACTCCACCGAAGAAGTTATCTCCAGAGAAATTATCGATAAACTCACCACCTAGATCAGTACTGTAAGCAACAAACGGTTGAGCTACAACACCTTCAATGACTGGGAGGTCTGTTGAAATGCGAGCTTCAGCGTGTGTAAACGTTGAGTCTTGAACAAGATAACCAACCTTTGCAGTAAAGTCTAGCTCAACTGGAAGCACATTAAAGTTACTTGAATATGCACCTGCAAGTTCGCTATAAGCATTGTTGTCGCCTTCAACAGCAAGATACTGGGTCACTGAGAGGTTAACTGGTCCTACCTTCTTACTAACAGAAAGTCCAACTTCTTGTGCTCCACCGTCGCCGGACTGATCAAAGCCTTCCGAATACCAGGTATAGCTAAGTGACACCAGATAATCAGACACACTCTTCGAAAAGACTGCTGTAAGGTCAGTAGCTTCATCCGAGGTTGTAGTTCCGTCCACTGTGCTATAGTCAGCACTCAACTGGAGGCCGATTTCAGCAGGAAGCTCGAGATCAGTTGTTACAGTTGCAGCAGCTTCATTTGCACCAACATCAGAACCACGCCAGACCTTTTCAGAACTGTATTCGGTTGTAACATCTACAATAGTTGCGGCTGGCGTTACTGCGGGTTGTTCAATTGTACCTGCGTTAGCAAAAGCTACAGCAGCTACCATTACGATTAGTGTATTTAGTTTCTTCATACACTAATATTAACATCGGTTTAGAATGAAATCAAGCTATAAAAGTAAATTTGTAAATTACTCAGTAATGTATCGTTCACCATTATAATACCACAATTTTTTATAACCGATACTCTCAAGTAAAGTTTGACAATTTACGCACGGTTTAGATACAGCAACATTATCATCATTATCAATACGTACATTAATAAATGTAAGGTGGGAGCAGTCCTCAATACCCATTTTAATAAGTGCTGAACATTCAGAGTGAATACCTGCTGAGTATGTACCTATATGGTATTTGGACTTATAATGGCCAAATTTGTGATATCTATGCTGCTTCGAATAATCATTATTAGCAATACACACTAGTTTCTTTTTATTGAAAACAAAAGTTGTGTGAAACGCTCTACCGGTTTGATGAATCGGTTTAAGAGCTCGAGTGATTGTTTCGAGTTTTTGAAAGTTAATTGCCATCCTTGGTTATTAACTTATTATACGAAAGTTCCTATATTTGTTCAGACGTAAATTTAGTCATATAACTATCGTCCGTAAGTTGCTGTCTTTTATTCTCTACTGAATAGGTAGTCAAGTCTATCTTGTATCCAGGGTTATTATTTATTGGCTTATCTACCCACGCATCATCATGCCATATAATTCTATTGTTCGGATAGATGTAAAAGTTTCCGTTATCCATTTTAAACAAATGACCACATTTATGTTCAGGTGTCTCAGAGAAGTTAGTATCTATCATCGCTTTATTCTCCCAACCCCAATCAAGAGTCATCATATACTCACCCCACTTCTTCTCGTTAGATGGAGTAATAAGTTTTGCTCTTAAACCCTTCATACGTATACGTATGTTAACATCAATGTACGGACTAAAGCAATCCCAATACATTGCTTCTTCAAGTGGTACAGGAGCACTCTTCTTCCAACAAAAAGCCGATATCGGTCGCCGTGTCCAGTTGACTCCGTTAGTTAAGTATGCCTCAAACAATGGTACTCTCTTTTCAAGTGACGCTACACTATGAACATCGCATAGAGTGTATTCATTGTACCCTTTCTCGTGATTGAATAAGTACTCGTTTCTTATCAGACAAGTAATCGTCGGTAAGTTATGATTTAAATAAGGCATTGAATAATTATTGGCAGTTGTAGTTTTGAAAACGTTGCGCAGCCTTAGCTGTATTGTTACCTTTATTCTTTTGCTTTGACTTTAGCGCTTTAGCTTTAGAGCATGTCATCTTACCTTTAACTTGACGCTTTAATATGCCTGGTCTTACTGGCTTGTGTATATTTTCTTCATCCTCTACACAATTATTGACGCGCTTGTCACCTTTCATCTTAGTACCTTCTTTATGGTATCCATCCCAGCACTTACTGTCTAGTCGTGTCTTGGTATATTCGAGAAAGTATTGTGTAAAGTTTTTCATTTGATCTTAATACTAGCAGGTTTAACAGATCTTATATACTGCTCGCCGTATGCTTCCAGTTCACCAGAGATAAATTGAAACTGTTTTTGAGAAAGCGAGTCAATATCTTTTAGTTTGTTGTATGCTGCTTTATACTTAGATTTAAACAGCTCTGCATTATTGTCTTTTGCAGCCCACTTTAGACCTTCAGCATAAGGTTTGACTTTACCAGCAAAATGAAAAGCGGTTAGTATTGCATAACCGCCTTTCTTTTCTGCACTAGCTTGAATTTTTGCAGCACCTGCAGCTCTTTTCTTTATAAATGTAATAAACTCATCTGTGGTGTCTATTAATTTTTCAAAAAGAGTAGTAAATTGCATGCAATTATTTATAGATATCAACCAAATTAAACTCAAGAACGGGTCCTTTTGCGAACATATCTCCTGCAACTTTATTCAAAGCCTTTGAAGCTTCTGCACCGATAAGATCACGTTGATGTGATGCAAGGTTAGTTGCAATATTAAAAATATCATAGAGATTCTCGTTTGTATACATAAAGCGTTGGCGCTTGGCGCTGATATCTTTCATTACATATCCACGGTCTTCGAAGTCTTGTGACATGTTATCGTAACTCGGGAAGAACGTTTGACGATCTTCTTTCTTGAGCTCGTTAGCGATAGCGTTAACCTCATAAAGAGATGCACGACTATTACGAAGCTTATCTACTCGTGGACGAATAGCGTTAATGATATCGCGATTGCTCGAGTACTTAATAAATTGCTTACCAATATTGCTACTGGCGCTATCCATACGATATGCGATATTCTCCTTTGTAGTCATTCCATTTGTACAAATGAGACGGTTATAGAATTGCTTGAACTGTTGGTTCATTAGACCTACAGTAGTAGAGGTACCAAAATTCCAAAGGTCTCCAAATCCGCAATCAATCTCATCTGTATTAATAGCGTTCACTTCTACGTCGCAAGTTTCAGGATTAAATACAATGTTCTGAAAATTATGAACCGAACTTTCTTGAATACTATTCATGAGTTGATCGATACGGTTGTCGTAGTTAAGTTGAGTAGGTTCTTTAACTTTTGAGTTAACAAGCGTTACAATGTTATTGTCTTTATCAACGATAGCAGAGAACTGCTTACTCTTGTCGATGCTATTAATTGCAGAGCGAATAACATTCCAATTTTCATCCGGCTTAGCAAAGATATCTTTCGAAAGGTTGTTACGAATGCCGAGAGCTTCCATGATAGCTTTATTATCTTTCGCTGCAAAGCGATCGTTAATAACGAGCGTTGATTGTTTATGTTGTGTAAAGCATGAAATGTCTCGTGCTGTAAAAGGAATTACAGTATGCGATTTAACAGTATTTTTAATTTCGTCTAGTGTTGAGGTCATAAGGATTAATTTTGATTGCTCTTTATTATAATGGTGTTCCCTCCCTGAATCAACTACAAAAATACAGGCGGCAGGATTCGAACCTGCGGTGATTGCCTGAATGTAAATCAGGTGCGTTCGGCCACTACGCTAACGCCTGCATAAAATGGAGGCTCATGAGTGACATGCACACTCCTTTCCGGGTTACAAATCCGGTGCATCGCTTTCTATGCGTATGAGCCATTATATATAAGTCGTTGATAATAAAGGGCTCCAGCTCAAGGGTTCGAACCTTGGACCTAGTGATTACATACCACTATAACTTTCGTTAACCTTACGGTTTGTGGTCTGGACTTTCTCATTACCTTCAGCATTAACTGTTAAGGTACCAACCGTCAAGTCTCTACACGTTCCTTTTTCAAGGCTTCGCTCGGGATTAGCATTTTAAAGCGTTCCCCGAATTTGATTAGTTTTTCAAAAAGCATTTCTGCTTTAAGCTGCTATTACCACAGTCACCCGCTCTGCCGCTGAGCTAAGCTGGATTTATTATACCCTATATATTATTTTAATCTCTTTGTTTGAGATATCTACTATAAAAGCTAATCTATCGCTGAAGAGGCGTGGTGTCATTTTGCAGACTCTCACTTTTCATTGATCCCTCTTCACTTTTCTACAAGTACTAACTCGCTGGAGAGTTTGACCACGCGCTGCGTAGCTACACTCATTTTCCGGTCCGTTTTCTCTGAATACTTCGGGCGATCAAAACGCACGATAGAAAATGAATTTAACAGGTGTTGTTGTTACACCAAAGGAGTTACGATTGCTCGTCCTATGAAACGCAATTCACGATTATCGCAGTACCTTTTGCAAGGATGTATGGCTTGATTGAATTGTATCCATACGAATTACC
>Ga0181350_1000249_pt1 | contig 16404 bp, 16 predicted proteins | sample Su13VDMM110DCMD_FD_130105 | JGI IMG/M metagenome (GOLD analysis project Ga0181350, IMG submission 130105) | Freshwater viral communities from Lake Michigan, USA - Su13.VD.MM110.DCM.D | ecosystem: Environmental > Aquatic > Freshwater > Lake | place: USA: Michigan | collected 2013-07-16
TAAAACTTTAGATCCGTTTCTAATAACAACTTGATCATTTGAGATTGTTTGATTGGAATTAAGGGAGCGTCTCCACTCCAGAAAAAATCTTCAATTGAAATAGATGGAGAAGTTTCGCCTAATAATTTCGATTTAACAGCATGCATAACCATATCACTAAACATAAACTGGAGCTCTTCTCCAATAATTCCGAGAATAGGTTTTTCGAATCCACGTATGATGCATGTTCCCTGAGGATGCTTCCTTAAGAAACTGTTGTAGTAGCTTAAGTAGTAAGCCCAAGATCTTGGAATGTTGTTATACAGCTTTTGATGAGACAACGATATTTCGTTTTTGTTGCCAAGATAATTGAATTTTTTATTTACGATTTGATCATAAAGGTAATCTGAAATATCTATTTCTGTAATTTTAGTTTTTGGACTTACTTTTCTAATTCGTTCTAACTGAGGTACGACAGCATAATCGTATTCAAGAAACAACTTCAAATCAGCATCAACCATCATAGTTTTTTGATCTAGCTTGCTAGTTAATTTGGTGTGATGAGCGACTTGAATTTCATCTATATGAATGTTGTATTTAAGAAAGGTTTCTAATATCTGTCTAGAATCACTACCACCAGAAAAATACAAAATCAGATAGTTGTATTTTTCTCTAAGTTGCAGCGCTCGCATCTTGTACAAATGATCAATACTAAAAGGAACTTCCTGTTTCCAATCTATGTTACGAAAAATATCTTCGGCAAAACAAAATTGGATACTGCTGTAGTATTCTTCAATCTTAAGCATATCATTAAAAAAAGAGGCTCTATCATAGTACCTCTTTTTCTCATATTCATAATAACCAAACATAAAAAACTTTCTAATAAGAATAGTACTTAACTTCTCCACTAGGGAAATGAATTTCCCAGTTAAGTTGTATCTGAGTAGTTCTCATATATTGTCTAAGTTGATTCATACCAGCGATACAATTTTCTAAAGTATCGAAATAATATACGATTTGTAGATGAGAATCTGTTACCCAGATTCTGTCTGTACCATCATATCCAACCAAACTCTCAGCAATACTACGAGCTCCTTCGAATTGAGCTGTTTTCGTAGGGCTCAAAGATTCTTTAGTTTGACCGACAAGCCATAAATTATCTAATGGATCTGGTGTCTTGTTCTTCATAAGCCAGAGTGGAAAAAGATATTTCCAGTCTGGTTGTTCTAGTGGTCGATATACGTTTTTAATAAGTTTGAACATGTAAACCTCGTTTCAGATATTTATATTGAATCTGTTAAGGAATTTATCAGCCGGACCTAAATCGAAGTGACTATCTGGTCTATATTTACGTAATTGTAAAACAGCGCGCATGTATTCGAAATATTTTTCGCTATAACCTTCATAATTAAATTTTGGGCGGAGAGTTAGATTGTACAATTCAGACTTAGCTTCTTGAATAGGTTTTCGAAAATTTAACTTGCGGATTATAGAACAGCATATTTCCGGTGTGTAATTGAAAAAGTGTACTGTATTTCCTTCGCCAAAAAGACCATCATTGTAGTAGTCCCATTCATTAGCTGCTATTCGCCCATCGTCTATAAGATGTTCGGCCATTACAAAAACTCCACCTCTATCTTTAACATAAGCTCCAGCTATAACATTAGCAGTAGAGTTTTGACCTCTACCGTTTAATTTTTTCACGATAGTATGGTAGTATTGCTTTACCATATCAATTTCTGGAACCTTGATAATGATTGGTTCTATATCGTTATGTTTATAAAACTCTTTAGCATAAGATAACTCTTCTTGATTACCTGTTGTTTCAATCGTTATCGGTTTGAAGGGAATACCGTAACGCATAAATGCTCTGATAACATATTCAGAATCCATACCACCAGAGTAACCTACGAAAATAGGTTTACCAATAGATGTTATTTCATAAACAACTTCTTTTACAGCTGCATCAAAATTTACATAACGAGGTGTTTCTGGTCTAACGAATAACTTAAAGTCGCAAGCAGGGTCTACCAATCTATCACGTATGTTACTTGTGATCCAGTTATGTTTAGTTGTCATTGGGTTTTGCTGTACCGAATACCATATCCCATACAGGAAAGAAAATACCATAGTTGTATTTTTTGTTTCTGTGATGAATCATATGCCATTTACCACTGGTTAGTGGATACCAATTGAAATTTTCATTGTGTTCTATACGTTCTTGAATAAAGGCTGCCCAAACATAATACGCAATAAACAACCACCAACCAAAAAACAAACTCAATACGATTGTCGGTATAACCTCTGTTAGCCACAAATCTATTGTGCTGTCGACTGTGTCATTGTATAGAAATAAATTGGACCAATGCCAATCAACTTCATTTTTAGTTACAAACTTGTGATGATCGTAATGGTATTTTTCCATAAAAGGAATTACGTGAGCTAACCTGTGCATCCAATAAATGACAAAAGTCCACAATAAAAAAACTGCCAAATAAAACATCAGAAATATTCCTTTAGAAAATTTTCTTTTGATCCAAAATTGTGATTGTATTTTGGACGATGTATTCTATTAGATCTAAAAACTGTTAGAGCTTGTTCAAATGTGTTACTATATCCATCAAATTTTATTTTTTTCCTAAAGGGTAAACCGTATAATTTTGACTTAAATTTTTGAACATCATAACCAACGATTTTTGAAATCATAGAGTAAACTATTTCTGGTGTATACATAAAGAAGTAGTAAGTGTTTGATTTATCGATAAGAGCATCGTTGTAAAAATCCCACTCATTAGCACCAACATACATTTTACCATCTTTCTCATCAACTAGATGCTCTGCCTTCACAAAAATACCGTTATGTTCTTGCGCGTACATTCCAGCAATAATCGGACCAGGAGTTGCTACGCCGTACCCATTTAGTTTCTTGATAATGTACTTATAGATTATTTGAAGATATTCTATTTCAGATTTGTGTATTACAATGGGATCTACATTAAGTTCTCTACACAATTCAAATGCATTGGGAGTTTCATATCGATTACCTGACGTGCAAACAATCACTGGTTTAACAACGTATCCTAGATTATGAAATTTGCGGAAAACATATTCTGAATCAATACCACCACTTAATCCAACGTAGATAGGTTTACCAATTTGCACAAGTTTATGACATACATCTGCTGCAGCCTGATCGAAACTTAACTTTTCATATTTCTGTTTGTTGATATTGACAACGAAATCAGAGTTATGATCGCTTAGTCTAGATTCAATATTACTGAAGATCCAGTTGTTTTCGCTTGGCATTAGATAAAATAACTTTTTGAATGGATTGGCGGTTGAGTTTTCATCACATTCAATTTAGATTTCAGTTTGATCAATGAGTCAGTATAGATCTTAAACATATCAGAGCTTTTGTTATTCATCATAAACATATCTTTATTAGACAGAAAAGTAAACGTTGATTTTTTACCAAGATAAGATAGTGGATTTTTCAAGTTGTAGATTACATTTTTAATGTAGTTATGATCAAGTTTATACGTTTCCTGATAAGGTTTAAATGATACCAAATTTTGATTATGGAAATTTTTAATCGTATAGAATTGTTTCAACATTAACTCGAAACAATCTGGATCAGTGTAGAAGTTAATAGTATCACCGTTACGATATGTTTCTCTTACGCCTGTTAAGTAAGAGTAGTCGATAAAATACACACCATATTTTTTATGTACTGGATCATAAAACATATTTGGTTTATCTCGTCCGAATATATAAGCGGTATTATCAGGAGAGTTTACATATTTGTCTAGGTCATTCCAGAACAAACGACTGACACTAGTTCTAACGCCAAGATGTTCATAAAAATCAGACCCATACTCTTTGATAAGTGTGAAACTATTGATATTATTAAAATATTTGGAGTAATCTAACATTGTTATTTTAGTATTTGGTAGATTCATTTTAGATAATGTCGTCAAACAATTCGTATAGATTTCACCGTTGTGGTTTTCATCTGATCCTTTAAATGAATCCTGAGAGAAAGCGCCAACCATTACAATCTCATCAATATGAATATTGTTGTAATAAAATGTTTCTAGGATTTGAGTAGAATCAATTCCACCAGAGTAACACAGTACAAGATAATCGTACTTGTTTCTTATCTGTTCCGCTCTTTGCTTATACAATGAATGGATTGTTTGCGCAGGTTCGCATGACCAGTTTTGTTTCTGAAAAAACTGATCATGGAAATTGAAAAAACAGGGAGTTTGGGAAGTTAAAGCTTGGGTTCTTGAAGAAAATATATTACCAGTATCATCATAATAAAAATATTTCGAAATCATAACTATTCATGAAATCCTTTTTCAATTGTCCATTTAGTTCGCCAAGGATGTATCGTAATTGGTCGAAGCGGAATGTCAGGATTCTCGAAATCCGGATCAATTTCTTTTAGGATAATGTATAGATTCTTTTCTTCTTCATCTCTAAAATGTTTTTCTGTAGGAATTTCCAGTAATTTGTATCCAGCTGGAACTACATCATCTAAACTATTAACAGCGATAACGCCTTCTATGATGCTTGTGTTTTCGTTTAGTAAAGCTACGGCAAAAGACATATTGATCACCCTTTAAATTAGTTAAAAGCAAAATGTAAAAACGAGGAAGTGTGAGCTTCTCCTGAAGGAAGTGGTAGATAGGTAATTATAATTGCACCATTACCACCTTTACCAGCACCAAAAGATCCACCGCCTGAACCACCTCCGCCTCCACCATAAGCACCACCAGCTCCGCCAATACCGACGTCTTCGTCGACACCTTTGGCAGGAGCTATTCGCTCACCACCGCCACCACCACCGCCACCGGCATAGGTACCATTACCACCTGCAGTACCATCAACACCTGCACCAACACCACCAACACCTGCAGAACCACCACTAGGTGTACCGCCTGCACCACCATTACCACCATTAATGGCACCACCGATAGAGCCACCCGAACCTGCAGCAGTACGACCTCCTGCACCACCACCTCCGCCGCCAGCGTTATTTAAACCACCGCCAGAAGCACCTGCACCACCTGCAAATTTAGTTGCGCCAACTGAAGTTGCAGTGCTTCCACCGGCACCGCCTGCTGCTGAAGTGGTAGTTCCACCACCAATACCACCTTTAGCTAATATAGCTCCTGAATTAAAAGAAGTATCAGAACCATCTGCGCCAGTGTTTACACCAACACCGATAATGATTGGAACTAATGTGCCAACTGCGATAGAAACATTATTAGATCTAGCATAAGCGCCACCGCCGCCACCGCCTTTACCATAAGTTAAAAGAACACCGCCAGAACCACCAGCTCCGATACACTCAACAGAGTTGTTTGCAGAGTTCCAGTCACCAGGAACTCTCCAGGTTGTACCAGATTCTAATACTACAACAATTTGAGCGGGCATAATATTACCTTTAAGCTAAACTACCATCAACGATAACTGAGTTTGTGTCATAAACAAAAACTGAAAGAGCACCGTATCTTGAAGTACAATTGAATGCGCCTGTTCTTGAATACAAACTGACACCTGCAGCGTTACCAATAACAATACTGCCAGTATTTATCATGTACACCATACATCTGAAACCAACTGGAAGACCAGAAGGTACTGTTATAGTTGTAGAAGATGTGTTAGAAACCGTAACAATTTGACCGCTGTCTGCAGCAGTTAATGTATTAGCAAGTGTAACTGCTCTGACAACCAAGTTGGCGCTAGTAATAGTACCATTTACTGACATATTCGTAGTGTTTACGGTAACATAATTAGTGCCACCAGCTATGATAGAATATGCATTAGATCCAGCGTACTGAATACGATTGTTACCAGTAGATTCAAGATAAATGTTAGCTACCTGAAGTGTTGACATAAATTAACCTCTTAGTTATTACTTGGCCATCCAGCCGAAAAATCTGTAGATTCAAGAACACTGTTGTTGGCTGTGTCGATCAAATTATAATATTCTGATTCTCTATCAAAACAATTTTGAACATGCTCGCGGACAGCGTTCGTAACTGTTGTAATTGATGAAACAGTTAAAGGAATAAACTGACCATCTGCAGTTTTCCAAGTCATGATAAATGATGCTGGGTCTGGAGTTTGAGCAGCTGCTACGACCGCTGCAATATACTTAGTTTGAGATTCACGATCCGTTGAGAACGGGTAACCATTAACAGTAACACCACCAACTTCAATGTTGTATCTATAACTCGTTACAGTTTGTTTAAGATCAGGTTTAGTTTGTAGAGATACCGACCAAGCTTGTTCCCAATTGTTATTTGAATAAGTTGGAGTAATTTCTGTTACGGACCATCCTAAATTAACAGAAGGAGGTGTTGTTGCTGATATGACAACATACTCATCACCCTCTACAACACCACCACCCCAATTATCAGGAAAACTGACAAATGGATTATCAACTCTTGGGTTGGCTGGATATTGAACAATTTCATTATTTAATATTTTTGCGTACATTTAAATTTTCCACATTAGTGTTAAAACTTGGCCGATGCCATCAAAAGCCGTTCCATTGGTTAATGCCCATGGAGATGTACCATTAAACGTTGCGGCGCTATAAGTTACTGATAAATTGCCTTTTGATGAAGTAATGGTAGAAGTAGTTCTTCCTGCAACAGTAGCTCTCCACAAAGTACCAGTAGTAGCAGCAGTCCACCCAAACCCAATCGTATAAGTACCAGGGGCTAATGTTGGAGGATCAGTAAATTCTATCATTGTTTGGCCAGCGCCCGAACCATTCAGGGAAATACCAGTGAACGTTTGTGATCTTACTACCGTTCCGTTTGTTGCTGATCCAGCAAAAACATTCATTTGAAAAGTAAAACTGTTTGTTCCAGTTCCTGAGTAGTTACCTAAAGATATACCTGCCAATTTAGCAGTAATTCCTGAAGTTGTGATAGCGATTGCATCTGCTCTTCCTGATGAAATAGTCCAAAAAGGTGTGCTGATATTAGTAGTATTAGTTGCAAAATTAGAAAATTCACCTTCAGTGACCGCTGACATTCTCGACACATATCGAGTTTGAACTCCAGTATTATTTAACATCATATCGTGTAGTAATGACATTATCTAGAATCCCTTTGAACTAGATTACCACGCCATGTAGTTCCACCATCATCTGTAATAAACACCCAAATATCATTATTAGTTGATGGTGTAGGTGCTGCAGCGGCTGGCCACTTAGGCGTGTTCGCCCATGAAATAGTATTACCGCCATTACCATTCGCAAATCTAAGCGTCAAAGAATAAACAGTATTCGCTGGTGTACTTGTAAAATAAACGTTTTGAGCTGATGAGTTGCAAGTTACAACAAAATAATTGCCCAGAGCACAGTTTACGTTATGGTTGTTACCAACTGATAACGCTGTAGACACAATACCATAGTTACCACCGATTTGTAGTTCAGTAGCAGGAGCAGTGTTACCGATTCCAACGTTACCTGACGCAGAAATATTTATAGCGTTGGTAGTAGAATTACTTGCGAAAAACAAACCACCCGCAGACTGTACAACAACTTTACCAGCATTTGTGTTGCCTGTCGCTAAGGTTAAATCTGTAATATTATTAGCTGTATTGATTGTAGTTACTGAAAGTGTTGACATTAGATAATTACCGCCCTTCCGTTTGTTTCAATTGTAAAAGTAAATCCTGATCCAATCGCGATTGGACCAGTAGCTAAGGCGTTTTCACCAGCTGAAACCGTTATGTTATTTGATTGAGTGTTTGCATTAATTCTAAACAGATTACCTGCATTATTTGTATTACCAACAGTGCCTTGATTACCTTTGTAGTAACCACCACCGCTCTGGAATACTTGACCATTAACATACAACCCACTAGAGGTAACATAAGAGTTAACGGTAGAGTTACCAACAAACACTGCCGAAGTATTTATCGACACATTACTACCTAATGAAACTGTACCTGTAAATGCAGGCGATTCTTTTGGAGCTAATACGTTTACCGCATTAGAATAAGCAGTAGCAGCCTTAGTAGATGCATCTGTAGCAGCTGCTGATACGGCATTAGAATAAGCAGTAGCTGCAATAGAGTCACTGTAAGATCTAAGAGTAGCAGCCGTGTTACCACCTACCGTTGCAGCATTAACAGATGTAATACTAGTGCCATTACCTGAAATGTTTATTGCATCAACCGTATTAGCGAAAACTGTTTTCCATCTTAAACCTGTAAGACCAAGATCCCAACTGTTATTAGCTGATGGAATAAGACCTACGTTATATTCCCAAGTGTTGGAAGAAAACGTATAACGCATCGAAACACCAGATACGTCGACAAATAAACCAGCGCCATCGGTCGCTGCTGCTGAAGCAGCTCCTTTTGCTACGGTAATGTTTTTATCAGTTACATCGAGTGTTGTAACGTTCATAGAAACTAGCGAACCAGTAACAGTTAAATTACCTGTTACCGTAACATTAGCATTGATTGCTACGGGTCCGGAAAAGGTAGCGCCTGTTAAAGTCGCATATCTTGCAAGGTTGTCAGTAAGTTGCGCATTAGAAACAACGTTAGCGGCAGATACAGAGCCAACAAACGAGGTGTTAGCAGCTGTTAATGTACCGATGTATGTAGAATTGACGTGCACGCCTGTTGCATTAACAACAACACCAGTTCCCGGAGAAACAAACAAACCAGTTGAGTTGGCAACAACACCATTGTTAGCAAGAATCGAAACAGTACCAGTGGTGGTAATTGCACCACCAGTCATACCATTACCAGTTGCTACTGAAGTAACACCTTGATCGTCTGTTGCCCAATATGTAGCAGTTCCGTTTGAGTGTAGAACTTGACCAGCTGTACCAAAGCTACCATTAGAAGAAAGACCAATCGAACCAACAGTAACATTAGCATTAAACGTGGTAATGTTATTGAAAGTTGTATCGCCAGTTCTAGTAAATGTACCTGTTGTATTGATCACGTTAGCAGGAATTTGCGCATAAGGCAATGTTCCTGTCGTAATATTGGTAGCATTAGTGTAGAAAGCAGGTAGCTGACCGCCGAAATTGGTAGAATTGTTGGCTGTTCTAACAGCAACGTTAGCTGTTAATCCAGCTGATGTTTGATAGTTACCAAGATTAGCTTGTAACTGAGCATTCGATACAACGTTAGCAGCTGAAACTGTACCAATGAAAGAACTGTTGTTAGCAGTGAGAGTTGCAACATTACCAGCAAGACCAGCTGTAGTTTGGTAGTTAGCTAAGTTGTTTGATAAATTTGTTGCGGTAACATAATTAGCAAGATTGGCCGAAAGCTGAGCGTTCGATACAACGTTTGCAGCTGTAACAGATCCTACGAAACTTGTATTATTTGCTGTTAAAGTTGCAACATTCGCAGACAATCCAGCTGTAGTTTGATAATTAGAAAGATTAGCCGAAAGCTGAGCGTTCGATACAACGTTTGCAGCTGTTACTGTACCAACGAACAAAGTATTATTCGCTGTACCGCTGAATGATGTTGAATTGATCGAAACGTTAACTGATGAGTTACCAACTGTTATGTTGGTTGACGTAATACGGTTGTTTACCGTGCTATTACCCACTGAAATAGTGGAAGTGTTAACTAATACGTTGGCACCAAGAGCGACTTGTGAAGAGTTCGCAGTAAAAGATGTATTGACAACGAGTCCGTTTTTAACTACGAAATCTAGGTCTGCCATGGTTCCCTTTCCCCATTGAGGCGTTTATTCTTATTTAGGTAACTTAATCTTCATCAATTATCTGTCTCATGATACCAAGATACAAAATCAAACGCAACGGCTGCAGCAGTAGCATTGTTTGTTCTCCAGATATGGAAAGCTAAGAGAGTAGTGTTAGCTGGTGTTTGAGTACCAGGAGTACCAGGAGTAATTGTACCTCTTACCGAAACTTCAGTACCAAGATTAGTTAATTGATAACCTATAACGCCGTTTTGATTAGGAGAAGAAAACAATGTCAATTCCCAAAGGATATTTGTGCTTGTTGGTGCACCAACAGATGTGCCTAAAGCAATAGCAGATTGCGCCGCTGAACCACCATAAACTAAATACCACTGAGTAGCATCAGTAGATATTTGCGCAATACCGAATTGATTAGTTTGAGTTGCAGGATCTACGTTTGTCGGGGCGTTAACGTTTGAGGTAGCACCAACAAACATACGGGCGCCAGATACTGTAGCAGCATCAGATACAGAGAAACGAACAATTTGATGAAACCCACCCTGATTTCCTGAACCTACTCCGGTAGTGTAAAATGCTGTTGGTTGTCTAATACTAGCTATTGAACCAGCTGTTGCAGCTGAAACTAAACCAACTCTTGATGCACGAGTTACTATGTCAGTAGTTGCAACTGCTCTAGCTACATAGGTAACATTGTTAGTAAAAGCTAAAGCTCCTGGAGATACTGCAGGAGCAGTCGCATTATTAAGACCAACTGGCGCTATATATCTAATTCGGTTTTTTCCTGTATGTGGTTGAGGAATAACCTCAAGACCACTAGGTCCTATCCAACCTGGGAAATATCGTCCAGCAGAAGAATAGCCTGCAATAGCTACAGAGTTTGCCGGAGGAGTAGCTGGCGCATCATTGTGACCTATTATAAGGGCCACACTATTCGATATATACACGCTAGTTGCATTAACAGCAGCTTTACGATTACCTGCAGCTGTACCACCAACGTGGATATCGATTTCAGAACCACCAGTACCAATCAACAAGTCTGTACCAGATGCATACAAAGAAGTAGAGTTAGCAACAACATTTATAGTAGCATTGCCAAGCGTAACATTGCTAGTTGCAACACTAATACCATTCACGCTGAAAACTGTTGTATTCACCAATAATCTATCTGATGAACCTGTTCTAACAGTTACCACATCTGCTGTTGAACCAAGAACACCATATGTTTTGCCTGTGCTTAACCAAACGTTTGCTACTTGAATTTCTGACATTATACGATCACCAATCTTGCGCCTGATTCGACTGTTAAAGTAAATCCTGTATTAACTGCATACGGTCCAACGATTAACGAATTGACTGTATTTGCTACAGTATAATTAAATCCTAGTGTTTTTCTGCTTGCATGTTGAATGTGTGCTGTAACTGCAGTTGCGTTAGTAGTTGAGTTTGCTGTGCTGTTTCCAACAAACAAAGCTGTTGTATTAGCAATAACGTTTGCTCCTACAAACAAACCAGTAGAGAAGAAATTGTTTGTTCCTGTAAAGTTTAAGTTACCAGAAAGAACTCTTGAATCTGTATTTTGTACATAAGATGCAGCTGCAACAGTACCAAGGAATGATGCATTATTAGCAGATATTGTTGCAATATATGCAGCGTTGACAAACACACCTGTGGCATTAGCAACAATACCTGTGTTAGCAAGAACAGAGACAGTGCCAGTAGCCGTAATTGTTCCACCAGTCATACCGTTGCCAGTAGCAACTGATGTTACAGTACCACCTGAGTTATCATCAGCCGCCCAGTAGGTAGCAGTACCATTAGAGTGTAGAACATGAGTGGCTGTGCCAAACGAACCATTGGCGGACAGACCAGACGAACCAAGAACAACGTTAGCAGAGAATGTAGTTATACCTGTTCTAGTAAAAGCTGCAGTTGTATTAATTACGTTAGCTGGTATCTGTGCATACGGGAGAGTTCCAGTCGTAATATTTGTTGCGTTAGTATAGTAAGCAGGTAACTGACCGCCAAGGTATGAAGAATTGTTAGCAGATATTGACCCAATATACGTAGCGTTTACAAACAAACCAGTAGCATTAGCAACGATACCAGTATTAGCAAGAACTGATAGCGATCCTGATCCTGTAATAGGACCACCAGTAAGACCATTACCTGAACCAACAGATGTTACGGTCCCTGAACCACCAGAAACAGTTGACCAATAGGTTGCTGTGCCATTAGAAGTAAGAAACTGGCCAGCAGTTCCTAATGAACCGTTTGATATTACGCCGTTTATTGTTAAATTTTGCTGAGCGGTGGCAGGAAATTTAAATTGAATAGAATTATTTTCAATTGAAAATCTTTCATCAATTATTCCAGTAGCATTAGTTGTATAAAACCCTAATCTAGAGGGAACAATATTAGTAGATACTGTGCCTGAAACTTCAGAAACTATGTATGAAGCATTTATAGCTGTCGTACCATCATGACCTTGGAAAATGAAAGTGCCAAGATCGTCACCATTTTGCACAGCACCCGTAATTCTAGCTTTTCTTGTGAGAAAATACGAACCGAATGCATCATTTGCTGTACTTGAAGCCACAATCTGTGGGCTAAATGCTGCACTTGTTTGTAGAGTTAAAGTACTAGCATCTATATAACCTAATGGGAAATATAAATTTCCACCGATAACAACATTACCGGAAACGTTAGCATTACCAGTTACTTGTAATTTAGCATTTGGTGCTGTGTTACCAATACCAACGTTGCCAGTAGGACTAATAAACTGATGATTTAATGCGCCTTGTGAGCCGCTTAGAAAAAGCCCACTTACTCCCGTTGCTACATCAATAGCAGAATATCCCGCACCAAGACGAATACCATTGTTAAAAAATCCAAAATTGCCAGTAACATGTAATTTGTATTCAGGAGAAGCTGTTCCAACGCCTAAATTACCATTAGCAACAAAATATGATGCAGTTCCAACAGTAAATGTATTAGAAATAGAAGCGTTAGCATAAGTTGCAGAGTTGGATGCTATTGTTGCAATATATGAAGCATTAACAAATGTACCAGTAGCATTAGCAACAATACCAGTATTAGCTAGTACTGATACAGTACCAGTAGTACTAATAGTACCACCAGTCATACCATTGCCAGTGGCGACTGATGTTACTGTGCCGCCTGAGTTATCATCAGCAGCCCAGTAGGTAGCAGTACCATTAGAGTGTAGAACATGAGTAGCGGTGCCAAAAGAACCGTTAGCTGATAGACCCGAAGAACCAAGAACAACGTTAGCTGAAAACGTGGTAATGCCAGTACGAGTGAATGCAGCCGTTGTATTGATTATGTTAGCTGGTATTTGTGCGTATGGAAGGGTGCCAGTTGTAATATTAGTAGCATTAGTATAGTAAGCAGGTAACTGACCGCCAAAATTAGTTGAGTTATTAGCAGTGAGAGCTGTCGTTGCACTGTTAACGTTGAGAGCGCCTTCAGTTTTACCGAATGCATTAGTAGCGTTGTTAGATGTTAATGTACCAATGTAGGTAGCATTAACGAACACACCAGTAGCATTAGCAACAATACCTGTGTTAGCAAGAACAGAAAGAGTGCCTGTAGTCGTTACCGGACCGCCTGTAAGACCATTACCTGAACCAACAGATGTTACGGTTCCTGCCCCACCACCTGCTGATGACCAATAAGTCGCTGTACCATTAGAAGTAAGAAATTGTCCAGCGGTACCAGTAGTTCCGTTAGCTGTTAAAGAACTATTAATTTTTAATGGAACTGCTATATCAAATGCACTAGTAATGCTGTTAGCAAATATCGACCAAACAGGTCGCTGACCATACGCAGTGTTCGTTGTGTAGAAAACGAAATTGTCGTCGTTCTGTTGAACAAAATATGCAGATACAGAAGTATTTACAGTATTGAAATTGATTCTTTTATCATTATTCATAATCAAAGCGTTAGTAAGTCTTTGAGTAGTATTATTACTACCGACTTCAATTAACGCCGATCCGTTTGATGAGTAGAGAATACCGTCAGCCATATTAAGGGCGAGTTCGCCAGCATTAATATACTGAGAGTTACCTGAGTTGGTAACGTTGGCTGTACGTCCAGTTGTGCTGGTGCGTTTTACTTGTATTCTGTTGTTAGCCATATGGCATCCTCATCAAACGCCTATGTAGGCGAGGTTAAAAGCTTTCAGAAGTATCCGATACTTCTTTAGATTTTTTTTTATTTAGTTTTTCGAGTTGAAGCTCGAATTCTTTTAATTTCTGTTGAAGGTTACCATTTATCAGTTCGGTATACTTCAACTGTGTTTCGATGAGGAGCCGATTTTTGGTCAGCTCCTCAACTTCTTTTAATAAGCGTTCAATATAAAGATTAATAATTTCAGGGTTCATTCACATTATCCATTGACTACTATAATAATTCAGGTATAATCACTATGTGCTTCTGATAAATGATCTCTTAGAACGTACCACCGTCAAGGAAATCATAAATCAAGGCAGTACCATTAGACTGGAGAACATAGCCAGCATTTGTATTTAATGCTAATTCATTATAACCGTTGGTAGAATTACCAACGAGAATAGCATTATTGGTCATTGTCGACTTACCAGTACCACCGGAAGTTCCAATTAGTGGAGTAGTAAGGGTTAGAGTATTAGCAACCAATGCAACTGATAGAGTCGAATTAGCAGTGATATTAACTGCAGTTGAGTTAGATACCAAGCCACCAGAACGGAGGAACGCTTCAAGAGTTGACGTACGGTAGTTTACGTTAGCTGTATCAACGGTAGTTCCAGGAAGTGGAATATTACCTGTGAAGAGCTTATAAACACCCGAATCAGACTGATCGCGGAACAGACCTGTATAGTTAGCATTAGCAGTATTACCGAATGCACCAAAGAAACCAATGTCAAGAGCATCAGTAAAGGTAGTGGTTGTAGCCTGATCTTTTGCAAGAGTAATAAGCGGATCTTCAATAGCAAGAGAAGAAACGTTCATCGACACAAGGTCGCCAAGAACCGTAAGGTTACCTGACAGTGTTAGATCAGTGATGCTCAGAGTGCTATTAACGTGCACACCAGAGGTGTTAACAGTAAGAGTAGAACCACCGTTAACAGCATGAGCGTCTGCAGAAACGGAGATACCGTTACCTGCTGGCATATGAAGTCCGGTAGCGTTAGTAACAAGACCATCACCAGCTGTGATAAAGACACCAGTCGAGTTAGAAACAATACCACCGTTTGTACCAGCAAGAACGTTAACACCTGCAGTAGTTACGGAAATACCGTTTGCTGCAGCAACGAAAGTACCAGTTGAGTTAGCAACGATACCGTTGTTAGCAAGAACTGATACAGTACCAGTAGTAGAAATTGTACCACCAGTCATACCGTTACCAGTTGCAACTGAGGTAACACCCTGATCGTCAACAGCCCAGTATGCAGTAGTACCGTTCGAGTGAAGTACTTCACCAGCAGCACCAATACCGCCATTAGCCTGAAGACCAACAGCTGTGCCGATAGCAAGACGAGTTGAGTTAGCAACTACAGAAGTACCAACCGAAAGAACAGCGCCGTTAACAGTACCAGTAGTGAAAACGCCAGTAGCATTAGCGACTGTAGCACTGCCTACTGTATGCGAAGCAGCATTAACGGTTCCAGTTGTATAGAAACCAGTGTTATTCGCAATGGTAGCGCCGTTAACGGTAAGACCAGCAGAAGTAATAACGGTGTTAACAGTGTTGTTACCAGCGAACATTGTGGTGGTGTTTTGTACAGTACCACCTGTGCCCGTACCAACAGCGCCAGAAGTATGAGAAGCAGCATTAACAGTACCAGTTGTGTACACACCAGAACTGTTAGCGATAGTAGCAGCGTTAACATTAATACCAGCGGAAGTAATAACAGTGTTAACGGTGTTATTACCAACGAACATAGTGCTAGTATTTTGTACAGTACCACCAGTACCTACACCAGTGCCAGGAGTTTGGAAAGCGCCATTAACTGTAAGTGTATCTGTAGTTTTATCGAATACAAATCCAGCATCGCCAGCAAGTGCACCACCGTCATTAAACTGGACTTGTGTAGTTGAACCAGCAACGCCTGCTGATGGAGCTACCCAAAAAACGCCACCACTAGAATTTGATGATAAAACTTGTCCAGCAGTACCTGCAGCGCCATTAGCCCAAATATTAGTAGGTACAAGATTCGCGGTGATAACTTTGTCGATGCCGCTTGTAGTGTTAGCAACAAGAGCTTGGTTAGCAGTGAGAGTACCAGGAGTTTGCAAACCAGCAATACGTACCGAAGCACCGTCGGCTGGGTTACCAACATATAGAATATTACCATTGGCGGTAAATGCCAGTTCGCCTGGATTAAGTCCGGTAACTACAGAATTTCCTGTAGAACGCTTTATTTGAATTCTGTTCTGTGCCATTCAGATGGTTCCTTTGTTATTATTTCTTTAATCTATTTATAATTTAGAACTCCCCACCATCTAAATTGCCAGTCACTTCTGAAAGGTCAAGTTTTTTAACAACATATTTGTCATTCGTAGAGTCATAAACAAGGGTAGCACCATTTGCTTCGGTTGAAGCGTCGACATCTGAAAGGCGATCTATTCGGCTGACGCCGCTGATAGTTTGAAAATTCTTTAAGGTCACAGGGTTATTGCTGTCTATTACAGTAGAA
>Ga0181350_1000250_pt1 | contig 16402 bp, 11 predicted proteins | sample Su13VDMM110DCMD_FD_130105 | JGI IMG/M metagenome (GOLD analysis project Ga0181350, IMG submission 130105) | Freshwater viral communities from Lake Michigan, USA - Su13.VD.MM110.DCM.D | ecosystem: Environmental > Aquatic > Freshwater > Lake | place: USA: Michigan | collected 2013-07-16
ATAATGCATTGCGTAAAGTTGCAACAGCTTTAATGAACCGAGCCACTGTTGGCAAATCACATACAGGAGCTAGTTTAAACAGCGACTCAACAATAAACGTGGAAGAAATCCCTAAGTCCAATGGATATGCATCGCCGAGAGATGTATCCAACGAAGTAAATAAAGCGCATATAGTGCGTGGTTAAAACAGAAGAAGAGCGCAATGCATAAATCCAACCACCACGCCATACGAATGCTGCTTCAGCAGTGCCACGATGGCCTGACCACTTCCGAGATAGCTGAACGGTTGGACAAAAATGCGAGTCATATTAAACGTGCGCTATTGGGAATGTCCGATGTGTATATAGACCGATGGACATCCCGCCGAAAACAATGGACTGCTGTATGGTGCGTAGTAGTGCCGCCGCAGAACTGCCCTAAACCAACGGAGAAACCCCTTGACCGAACACGAAACAAACCTACGGGACTTAGCAGCAATGTTTGCTATGGCAGGACTACTAGTACGTAACTTCACTGAACATGGAGAAGCTATTATTCCCACTGCATTTAACTTAGCTGACCAATTTATGAAACAACGGAAAGAAGTCGATGAAATGCCCACTGTGTAGCACTAAAACAGATGTGGTAGACACTCGCACATTGAAACGTAATCAAGTAAAAAGAAGGAGAGTATGCATTAATGGTCATATCTTTAGCACCAAAGAAGAAGCGGTTACCGCGCCCGAAGACAGAAGTATTAAGTCAAGAAGACCTTAAAACATGGTGGCCTTTCGATAGAGTTGATGGGAAGATTTTAGAAAAACTACATCGAAAAAACTTGACAAATAAGAAACTAGACTTATCATCCATTCCCCCTTCACCCTTTTAGGAGAATTTTATGAAACGCAAACTTACATCCACAGAAAAAATACGTCGTTACATGGCAAAAGCCCCATACGCTAAGCCTAAAGAAATTGCTGCTGCACTTGATATTCCTATATCGACTGTATATGTTTCACGCAATGCATTAAAGAAAAATGGGAAGCTACCCACTGCTAAACCTAAGGCGCGTACGCAACAACAAGCCACACCGGATTTGGTGAATCAACCTCCCCACTACACCGTTGGTGGTATTGAGACTATTACTTACCTTAAAGCCAAGCTGACACCTGAGGAATTCAGGGGGTACCTGAAAGGTAATGTTCTTAAGTACGCAAGCAGAGCAAACCATAAGGACAACCCTAAGCAAGACATTGACAAGATGGTTTGGTATGCAAATGCATTGCAAGAGGCCGCATGAGTCTCATAACAATTGACTTTGAAACGTACTACACCAAAGACTTTGGGTTCTCACGGCTAACTACGGAAGAGTACATTCGTGACTTGAGATTTGAAGTTATAGGTGTAGCGGTTCAAGTTGACGCTGGAGAGCCCGAGTGGTTCTCCGGTGATAGGGAATCCATGCGTAAGTGGCTATGGAAGTTTGACTGGAAAAACAGCATGGTGTTGGCACATAACACCTTGTTCGATGGTGCGATTCTCCGTTGGCACTTTGGCATTACACCGATGGTGTACCTTGATACCTTGTGTATGGCAAGAGCCATGCATGGGGTTGAAGTTGGGGGTTCCCTAGCTAAGCTCGCTATTCGCTACGAGATTGGTGAGAAGGGTACAGAAGTCAACGATGCCATAGGCAAGGGGCGGCTTGACTTTACGCCTGAGGAGTTGGAGCGATACGGTAGCTATTGCCGCAATGACGTACGCCTGACCCACACGCTGTTTGAGATTATGTCTAAGGGGTTTCCGATGGAGGAACTAAAACTGATAGACATGACACTACGGATGTTTATTCAGCCCATGCTCTACGTGGATGAGGACACGCTACGAGACCGGCTTGGCGACCTACGCAAAGAGAAGTCTGAGTTACTCTCATCCCTGATGGAGCGACTTGAGTGCGCGACAGAAGAAGATGTGCGTAAGAACTTATCTAGCGGTCCTAAATTTGCCAAGGTGTTGGAGTCGTTCGGTGTAACTGTGCCGATGAAGGCAAGCCCTACTACTGGCAAGCAAGTCACTGCACTTGCTAAAAAGGACGAGGGTTTCATTGCCTTGACTGAACATGAGGATACGTTCATCCAACACTTATGTGCTGTACGCCTTGGGACTAAATCAACGCTGGAAGAAAAGCGGATTGAGCGTTTCATGGATATCGGCAGGCGCAATAAGGGAATGATTCCCGTACCCCTGAAGTACTATGGTGCTCACACCGGACGATGGTCAGGACTAGACAAGATCAATTTCCAAAACCTACCGAGCCGAGATGCTAAGAAAAAGGCATTAAAGAAGTCCATCGTACCGCCTGAAGGGTACAAGGTCATCAACTCTGACTCATCACAGATTGAAGCGCGGGTGCTTGCATGGTTGGCTGGTCAGGACGATGTGGTTAAACAGTTTGCTGATGGTGAGGATGTCTACTCTGTCTTTGCTACTGATGTCTATGAACGCAAGATCACCAAGGCAGACCCCACCGAGCGATTTGTCGGTAAGACTTGTATCCTTGGATTGGGCTACGGCACAGGTGCGCTGAAGCTACAGCATACGCTTTCTACCGCGCAGCCGGTTAGCGTCAAACTCCCCGAAGAAGAATGCAAGCGGATTGTTGGCGTTTATCGAGACAAGAATGACAAGATCATTGACTTGTGGGCTGATGCGGATCGGCTTTTGGAAGACATGATGAACCATGAATTTACTAAGCCGTTGCAGTTTGGTAAGCACGGTTGTGTGTTTTATGACAGCGAAGGAATCATTCTCCCCAATAACTTACGTATCAGATATGCCAACCTACGCCGAGAGTATGTAGATGGCAAGTCACGTGTCGTGTATGACTCACGCAAAGGTGCGGTGTCTATATGGGGTGGTGGCGTGGTAGAGAACGTGGTTCAAGCACTGGCCCGGATTATTGTTGGGACTCAGATGGTTGAGATAAACAATACCTATAGAGTTGCCCTGACAGTTCACGATGCTGCTGTGGTAGTCGTGCCTGATGACGATGTAGATAAGGCTGTAACGTTAATAACTGGTCTCATGCAGAAACCGCCAACGTGGGCTAAGGGTTTACCCGTAGCTTGTGAAGCAAAAGCCGGTGCAACTTACGGCGATTGCTGATAGTATCAAGTTCTCATAACTCTTAGTTCTAAAAAATCATGCAGCTACAAGAAATTAAGTGGTCTTATTCGGGCCTTAAAGATTACGTCAATTGTCCAAGGCAGTATCAGGAAGTAAAAGTATTAAAGAGATTTAGTAAATTTCCTACACAGGAAATGCGATATGGAACAGAGGTTCACTCTGCGCTGGAAGACTATGTTAAAGACGATAAGCCCTTAGCTAAAAACTACGAGCGATTCAGAAAGCAAGTTGACCCGTTGAAAGAGATGGAGGGAATCAAATTCCCCGAGCATCGTATGGCTGTTACATACGAGAAAGAACCATGCAGTTTTGGGGCAAAAGAGTACTGGGCGCGTGGTATTGCTGATTTATTGGTAGTTAATGGTGAAAAGGCATTCATCGTGGACTATAAGACAGGTAGCAGTAAGTACCCCGATGCAAAGCAACTTCAGCTAATGGCAATGATGGCTTTTGCCCACTTCCCACAGGTAGATGACATCAGCGCAGGCTTGCTCTTTGTAATGGATGAGAAGTTTATTACCGCTAACTACACTAGAGACCATCTGGATAAATATTGGAACGATTTTGCTGGTGACCTTTCACGCTTGCATAATTCATTCGTTACCGATACATGGCAGACAAACCCCACGCCACTATGTAATTGGTGTCCCGTAAGAACATGTGAATTTAATAGAGGTTAACAATGCATATGACAACAGTAATAGACTACGCCTATCCAATGATGGCGGCTGAGAAATCTTTGAAGGACGCGCACCTACTCATGCTAGATAAGAAGTATGATGATGCGCTAGACGAAGTACTTATTGCCACCGCTGAAGTAAAGATGACTATAAATGCAATACGCCACATGAAGGAGCAAGAAGATGCCCTACGTAAACAAGCCTAGACCGTACAAAAAAGAGTACCAACAACAGGTAGAGCGTGGCGAACACGCTAACCGCATGGAGCGTCAACGTGCGCGGCGTGCGGTAGATAAAAAAGGCAAAGATGGCAATAACAATGGCGAGGCCGATGCGCGTGAGGGTAAAGACATAGCCCACCGCAAGGCACTATCCAAGGGCGGCTCCAATAAAGACGGGTACTTTATCCAGTCTACAGCGGGCAATCGCTCCTTCAAACGCAATGCTTCCGGTGCGCTAGTTTCCGAGGTCAGTAAGCGGGAACGTACTAGGTAGAAACACCTATAAATTCCAGTCAAAATAATACTTGACAAATGAATTAGCGCCCCGATAATACTTATACCGTTAGGCGTGAGTGGGTCAGACAGGGGTCTTTTGCTTCCCCTTTAACCGCGTCAGTTAGTCGGTGGCATTTCTCCTTTCTAGTCACAGGGCTAACCGGATGGGGGGTTTGCTCCCCCCTTTCGTCACTTTAGTCACTTTAGTTAAGGATAGTATGGAATTAGTTGATAACACTGCTCTTAAGTTTCACTGCTCGCATGATGTAGCAAAGACGATTACGCAGTACATAGATAAAAGTGAGTTGATCGGTGAATCCGAAAACCATGCCGAGGTGCTGGTGTATTGGGGCATTGAAGAAGTGCAACGGCTTTCGCGCATGTTGTCCCCGACATTTAAGATACCTTCTCCCATTGAACGTGATTACAACTGGCCCGGAATGTTCCAGCCGTTTGACCATCAACGTGATACAGCCCGATTCCTCACACTACACCGCCGCGCTTTCTGTTTCAATGAAGCTGGTACAGGTAAGACTTCCGCAGCGATTTGGGCGGCAGACTACCTTATGAACCAAGGGCTCATTAAACGGGTGCTAGTCGTGTGCCCGTTGTCCATCATGCAAAGCGCATGGCAAGCTGATCTTTTTAAGACTGCTATGCACCGCACATGCGCTATCGCTCATGGTACGCGCCGTAACAAAGTGCTTCAGGGGAACTATGACTTTGTAGTTATCAACTACGATGGTGTTAACTCAGAACGCGCTGCAATCATTGAGCGTGACTTTGACCTTATCATCATTGACGAGGCTAACGCATACAAGAATGTCAGCACTGTGCGCTGGCGTACCCTTACCAAGATTATCAAGCCCTCTACCTATCTGTGGATGATGACAGGCACACCCGCTTCTCAGTCCCCCGAAGATGCATTCGGCCTTGCTAAGCTTATCAACCCGAACGGTATACCTAAATACAAAACTGCGTGGCGCGATACAGTACTGACTCAAGTGTCCCGCTTCAAGTGGGTTCCCAAACCTACATCACGCGACACCGTGTTCAAGGCACTTCAACCAGCTATCCGCTACGAAAAAGACCAATGCCTTGATTTGCCTGAGTTGATGTATCAGACCCGTGAAGTACCGCTGACTGGTCAAGCCTCTGCGTTCTACAAGTCATTGCTCAAGGAGATGCAAATTAAAGCTGCTGGTGAGACTATCAGTACTGTCAACGCCGCTGCATCCCTGACTAAGCTTCTTCAGTTATCGGGCGGTGCTGTGTACACAGACGATGGCAACGTGGTCGAGTTCGATGTATCTCCGCGATTGCAAGTTCTTAAAGAGGTGATGGATGAAGCACTACACAAAGTCATTGTGTTCATCCCATATAAGCACACTATCCGGTTGGTACGAGAGGCGCTAACGAAAGATGGTGTATCAACTGAAGTTATATCAGGTGATGTATCGGCTAATCAGCGCACGATGATATTTAATAAATTTCAGACTACAGCCGAACCGCAAGTCCTGCTGATTCAACCGCAAGCTGCATCACATGGCGTAACGCTGACTGCTGCAAGTATCGTGGTGTTTTGGTCTCCGGTCATGTCAGTTGAGACATACCTACAGTGCATTGCACGTATTGATCGTGTGGGGCAGAAAAACAAGATGACAGTAATCCACCTTCAAGGGTCTGAGGTGGAGCGGCGTATGTACACAATGTTGCAGAACAAGGTGGACTTACACGAGAAATTGGTAGACCTGTATCGTGAGGAATTAGAAGGAGATAGCAATGGATGATGTAGAACCGTTAGTTGAAACCTATTTGACGCTTCGTAGAGAACGTGAGATGCTAAGCAGGCAAGACAAGCTGCTTAAAGAAGATATGGAAAAACTTGAAACCGCTATGTTGGCGATCTGTAACGCAACAAATATGAATGGTTTCAAGACAAGGCTTGGCACTGTTAGCCGCAGAGTCAAGGAACGTTATGTTTGTTCTGATTGGGACAACTTCAAGAAGTTTATTGAGACAGATGGCTCAGTTGATTTACTTGCTAAGACTATCCATCAGAGCAACTTCAAAGAATTTATGTCTGAGCGTGCTGGCGATGGTCTGCCGCCCGGGATAAATGCCTTACGCGAGTACGATATTGTTGTGCTTAAGGCTTCTTCAACCAGTGAAACTTTAGTTTAGGAAATTCAAAATGAGTAATGAACTCGCAAACATTCTTGGGTCATCTGACCTTATCGACCTTGGTCTTGATGAAGACACCCTTGCCGTAGCTGGTGGTGCTACAAAAGGCAATAAACGCATCTCTATTGAGGGGCGTGCCTTCCGTAAAATCGTTGGTGGTAAAGAGCAGAGTGTCAACACTGACAGCTCTATGAATGTAATCATAGTCAAGATGGCGCATGAGGCATCACGGACGTATTACAACCAATCGTACAAGAAGGGTGTTAAGTTGTCCCCTGCTTGCTGGTCTAACGATTCAAAGATTCCTGACCCCGAGGTTAAGTCTCCTTGCGCACCTTCATGCGCAGAGTGTCCATTCTCGGTAAAAGGTTCCGGTCAAGGTGGTACAGGCTCAGCTTGCCGACTGTCATGGCGTCTTGCAGTGGTCTTGCCTAGTGACCCATCAGGTGATGTTTATCAGTTGGTGCTTCCTGCTACTAGCGCATTTGGTAAAGAGGAAAACGGGCGTTGGCCCTTCCGCCCCTATGTGCAAATGTTGGCTAATAACAATGTCTCCGCAGGGCGTGTTATTACTAAGATGCAGTTTGACATTAACTCTCCAGTGCCTCGCCTGTTGTTCTCTCCAGTCAGCGCAGTACCTACTGATGATCGTGAAACTGTTGCTCGTCAAGGCAAAACCGGTGCGGCAGAGAATGCAGTCAAGTTGACTGTGTATAAGACTGATGAGGAAGCTGTTGTACCTGAAGCAATTCCTGAACCAGTCAAGCAAGTTTCTCGTAAGGCAACGGCTGAGACTGTGAATGACGTTAGCGATATCGTCAAGAAGTGGGCTAAGAAGTAATGTCCCGTCCGTATAGCCCCGCGCTCTTAGAGCGTATTAACCAAGATGATGGCAAGTACAGCCTTGGCGTTGACCTAGCAAAGAACTGCGTAGCCGCAGGACTCAATGCTAAATATGTTGCTGCAATACTTGAGACTAGCCGTGTGACTATTCATTCTTGGTTTAGAGGCGGGGCTATACGCCAAAGAACCCGCCCCAAGGTGGAAGTTTTAATTGAAATAATAGAGGAGGATACAAAGCAAGGTTTGCTACCTGTTAGCAGCCATGCACAAGCAAAAGCATATGCAGAGGGTATTCTTGGTCGCCCTTTGGATAGCAAGTCGCTTAAAGCGTCGGACTAAGTAGTCCGTGTTTTATGGGCGGGGCTGGCCCCCGCCTTTTTTGTCTCTGCGAATATGAACAACCAATTTTTTGAAAAGATTTTCCCTGCGCAGGGGTACGTGTGTATTGCGGGTATAACACCCGACGGGATAATAAAACCAAGATTTGCTACTGATATAGATGAGGCGTTAAAGATAGCGCAGGACTTCATCAATCAGAAAGTAAATGTTTACTTCACACCCGGCACGTTTGAGGGCATGAGCCGTAAGCAAGTGAACAGTGTATTCGTCAAATCATTTTTTCTTGATATTGATGTGATGCATGGTAAGGCTAAGTACGATACCAAGGAGCAAGCAGTAGAGGAACTGCAACGGTTTTGTACTGAGATAAATTGGCCCCAGCCAGTAATGCTTGACTCCGGTGGTGGCATCCATGCCTACTGGATACTTGATGAAGAACTACCGTCTGACATTTGGGTAGGCTACGCAAGCAAATTCAAGCAGCTTTGCCTTGACCATAACCTCATCATTGATGAAGCGATACCAGCAGACTCAGCACGACTGATGCGTATCCCCGGTACAAGCAATTACCGGTATGACCCACCATCGCCTTCAGTACTTCTTACCGATATTTTTACTTATCCGCTAGAGCAGCTACTCGGTGCGTTGGGTGAAGTAGAAGAAGTGTTTGATCTGCGTAAGGTAGAGAAAGGGCTTGATGAGGATACTCAGGCAATTTACGACAAACTAAACGGGAACTTTGAATATGACTTTCAAACCATTGCATACAAAAGCGTAATAGAAGGAACAGGCTGTGCTCAGATTAAATACTTACTCACCTCAGACGATTGTCCAGAGCCGCTGTGGTACGCTGGAATATCTGTCGCCACTAGGTGTCGTGATGGCGCTACTGCCATACACGATATGTCCAATCACGACAAACGATACGACCACAAAAAAACAGAAAATAAAGCCGCCCAATCCATATCAAGCGCAAAGTGGGCGCATAGCTGCGAAGCATTTGAAAAAGAAAACCGAGAGGGGTGTGCTGGATGCCCCCATAGAAACTCATTTGGAAAAAGAGGGCCTATTGAGCTTGGTCGAGTCCTCAAGTCCGCTGATACCACTGCTGATGTCGGACAAGCCGAAGAGGAAACGCAGTCAGTACGGGTCAGTACGCCATCCCAAAAGTACGTAGCGTTCCCTGATTTCCTGTATCCCTATTCACGTGGGGCAAACGGAGGCATTTATTTCACGCCACCCCCACGATCTACCAAGAAAGGGATGGTACAGGACTCTGATGAATTACTTTTGCACTTCACTGTTTACCCCGTCCAAAGACTAAAAAGTCCGCACGATGGAGAGTGCTTACTTATACGAGTGGAGTTGCCTCACGACGGGGCACATGAGTTCATGATGCCACTACGCTACGTAGCCGCGATAGACAAATTAAAAGAGACGCTTACTAATAATAGCGTGACCTTTGAGCCTTCAAGCGCGCCCCGTATTGCAAGTTACTTAATGAAATGGTCTACATTTTTAACCACAACCAAGAGAGCAGATGTTATGAGAATTCAACAAGGATGGACTTCAGATAATCACGAGTCATTTGTATTAGGTACAGATGAGTACATGGCAAACGGGGAGGTGCGGCACTGCCCTCCGTCTGCTATATCCAAGAACGTAGTCAAGCACATTAAGCAGGGCGGTACGCTTGAGGGCTGGAAGGAGTCCATGAGGATGTTTAATGACCCCGGCTATGAATGGCATGCCTTTACAGTCCTTTGCGGATTTGCTTGCCCTCTCATTGAGTTCACCAACGTTAACGGCGTGATTTTCTCGCTGTATGGTAAGTCAGGGTTTGGTAAGACTGGCGCGTTGTATGGGGCGCTAAGCATTTGGGGGCATCCTGAGAATCTGTCGGTCTTTGATGGCACACAGAACGCATTAATAAACCGGATGATTACCTGCAAGAACATCACCTATGGGTTAGATGAGCAGTCCAACTCAGATGGTAAGGTGGTTTCCCATGTGGCCTACAACATATCGTCAGGTCAGCCTAAGTTGCGGTTGATGTCTTCAGCCAACCAAGAACGTGAGACAAGCTACGTTACTCGCCTCATTGCCATCATCACTACTAACACCCGACTACGTGAATTGATGTCTTCATATAAAGGCGATACCAATGCAGAGGAGATGCGTATTCTTGAGCCAACTATCAATAAGCCAATGGTTCCGGGCTTTGAGTTGACTGATGAGCGTGGACTCATGATGTTTGAAACTCTTAAGACAAACTATGGTCATGCTGGCCCGCTCTACATACCTGAGTTGTTTAAGATTGGTATACCAGAACTAAAGCGCCGCCTAAAGACTGAGTATCTTGCTGTGGGTGAGGAGTACACAAAGAACGCAGAGTACCGCTTCCTGTCTAACCTGATCTCATCGACCAAAGCTGCTGGGAAAATTACCAATAGCATAGGGTTGACCGAGTTTAATCTTGATCGTATCTTCTCCGTTGTAGGCGGTGGCTTTATGCGATTGATCGAAGGTAAGACAGAAGACGATAACTCCAAGGCTGAAAGCGTGTTGGGTGACTTCATCAATAAGAACATTCAAAATGCATTGGTGTTCCGCGATGGGCGTCATGTCATGGAGCCACGTAATGCGTTGAACATAACTGCTGATGTAGATGAAGGCGTGATATGGTTATCCACCAGCGCAGTCAAGGAGTACCTCAAGCTGCATAAGCTGAGCCCTACGTGGTTTGAGAACGAATTGGAGAAGCGTGGCATCCTCAAAGAGAAGTCCCGCAAACAGATGGCGGCAGGATGGAAAGCAGCGTTTGGTTCAACCAATGTACAAGCCTATAAGGTGGTCATGGACGTAAGCCAAATCTTCAAAGATGAGCAAGCAGATACCGATACAGCCGCCAAATGAGCCTGAGTGGATATTCCCCTTCCATGTGCTAGGTGTGGGGGATAGCTTCTTTGTACCTACGATGCGCCCCGCCTACATGATGTTTATCTTGGACACTACATCCAAGAAAGCAGGAGTGAGAGTAAAAACTTTTACGACAACCAAGGACGGTGTCCTTGGCGTCAGGGCGTGGCGTATGCGTTAGGGGGCTATATCGTAAGCCTTAAACGTTTCAATTAAGAATCGCTTTTCAACATTCTCCATTTGGATGATGTTTTTAACAACTGCGTTGCGATCTTTGGGAGATAGCCCCGGCATCTTGCGGTAGTCATTAGCTTCTTTACGCAGCTTTTGAAGTTCGCCACCAACAATGTGATTGAACTCTTTTACAAGGTACTCATCTAGTGGATTAGCTTCTACGTACTTCGCATACTGTTCAGGATTGGACTCAAACATATTTAGTTTGCGTTCTTTATCCTTTACCTTCTCTTCCAAGGAGGAGAACTCACGAGCATCAAAGTTAGATTTAGCACCAAAGAAGCTATCAAATAGAACTGTGTCGGTCTTTGGATTAAATTCTTTTTCTCCTGCGCTAAGCAGAAGCATGTTTTGCCCCGTCTGTGCTACACGAGACAATCCATCGGCATAACTATTGGCAAAGAAGTACATGGTGTTTGGACTAACATCTACAGACCCATTGGTGACATCTGCCAATGTACGAGCCGCAGACTTGTACAACTCAGGGATGTTATCCCCACCTGTATAGGCATCGCCCACACGAGACTGACGGTTGTTGTAAATCTCACGACCCAACCCATCCATATTCATTTGCCATTCTAGGAACGGACGAGCCACAGATGGAAGCGCCGAATCCATGAGAAACGCTGGGAAGTTATCCACCATATTTATACGCGATATAGGTAATGGCAAGAACGAGTCTAGGCCAATAGACACTATATTAGACAGTCCATCTTTGATTGGGGCGTGGCCCGTTGCCATACCCATAACTTGAGCGCCTGCTGCGGCAAATGAACCTAGGCCATAACCCCAAGGTATTTGTATTGGGCTATCCATGCCGGGGATAAAGAATCGAGCATAGCGTGACCAGCGGTTAATGTCATCCGTAGAAGTACGGTTACGCCCTAAATCATCATCGTCCGACAATGCCATAGACATCAGATACATGGCAGCGCCAACCCCCGCCAATGTCATAGTCATCGCCTGAGCGTTCTTACGCTGCTTCTCATGGCTCTTACGGAATTCTTCTACAGCCTTCTTATCTTTACGAACTTCAGGCGGTAAATCAGCAATTGCTGCATCGGTGTCACGCAGCATAGGTCCAAGGGTCTCAATGGCACGAACTGCTCCAGTTGCCGCTGGACGGAAGAACATAAAGAACGCACCCGCGCCCCGGCCCCACTCACCTGATTGTTCAAAGTTGGCAAGATTTTTAACGTAGGCTGCTGCTCGTGTTTGAGCCGCTTCTGGAGATAGCTTATCTTCAGCCATCATTCTGTTACGAGTAACACGATAAGCCGCAGTGCGACTAGACAACTCAAACATGTCTGTATAAGCATCAAAGAATTTGTTGATAGCGTTAAGAGCCTTTTTTGGATTGCTTGAGTTGATATCGCGCTGGAGTGACTTGAACGTACCCTTAGTAGATATACCTTGTAGGTAGGACACCATACCGCCTGTCTTTATGTACTCCAAAGCATCTTGGGCAAAGCCAGACTTATCCTTAGCAACGTAGGCCTTAAGCTCATCCATCTTGCCTTCGTTATATAGCCTAGCGATATTCCATGTTTTCCACATACCACCATTGACTACTTGTGCAGCCACCGCGCCAATATACTGCGCTGCAGTTGCCTTATCCATTTCAGTACCGATTGCAAACGCATTAGTCAGTGCATCACGGAAATAGTTCATCGGGGCAAATGCAATGTTGTACCGAGTATGGAACTGTCCTATAGTGCTTGTAACCTGATTGAGCATATCAATCAGAGGGCTTGCCTGCTGATAAGTACGACGAATAGCATTACGCTGGTTCTCATCACGTACTTGTAGAACATCAATGCTACCGTCTTCGTTGTAGTGGAAGATAGTAGTCTCACCTTTAAGTGAACTCAAGTCAATCTTGTCCCGATCCTCAAATGGAATTGACTTACCCTCTAGTCCGGGTAGCTTATTGATGTCACCAATTAGCAGCCCTTGCTTAATTGCATTCTTGATAGATAGCGTGAGGTCTTTACGTCCCGCGCGCATTGCGGCTCGTGTGACGTCGCTCATTACTTGTGTAAGAGAGTTTTCTGACCATGACTCACGGCCCTCAAATGAAGCTTGATAGTCCTGCAACTTATCAGCAAATGTTTTATTTGATCTGAGAACATCAAAGTCAAGCATCTTATCTTCTGGACCAGAAATTTCTTTACCTTTAAATGGGATGTAGTGTTCCCAGTTGTAGAAGTCCACTCGACTTTGAACAGGAGCAGACCAATAGTTAGCCATTTTATTTAGGGTCTTCGTAGCATCGTTCAATTGTTGCATTGCAGCAATAACTTTTTGCGCTTCTTTATTGGCAGGGTCTTTATCAAACTTGTCTTTGATTGCCTTTACTTCTACAGAAGATAAATTACCAATGACGTTGTACTCAGTTGAGTTCATGTCTATGGATTTGTATCCAGCAGGGCTAACACCGGCAGGGTCTTTATGGTTTTTCACCACATCATCTAACGCCACACGTAATGACTTTAGCTGTTTCTTGGTTAATTGCCCTGAATCAATCGCTGCAATAGCCTGCTCACGGAAATCTGATGGGGCAATGGTCTGGTTGCCAATCTTGACAGGCGTAGTACTCAGTGGCACATTCAATAGGTACTTGATTGCGCGGCGCTCTGGCTCATGCATTGCCATAAAATACGTATGCAGTCTAGCAAGGGCTGTACGTGAATCAACCTTAGCCACTTTCATAAACTCGCCTAATGCACTTTGCATCTCTGCGGTGGGGCGATCTACATAAGTCAGGTACAGGTCACGTGCCTTACCAATAGACAACGTAATTTGTGTGTATATATTGTTTAGCGTTGGGCCAGTGTCAATGGTTTTCTTAGCGCGTTGTAGTGCATCTTCCCATACCTTGATAGGATAGCGGCTATTGGCAAACACTGTAGCTAGACGACGAAGCCCCGGTGTGCTAGTTACGGCCTTACGCACGCTGCTTACACTGTTCTCTTTGGGTAACTTTGCTTCTTGCGCTTGCTCAATCTCCTCTGGGCTACGCGGACCAGCAGGGTTCTTAGGCGCTTTGGTTGTCTTAGCCGTACCTTTAGATGGCAACTGCGAACCAATGCCTTCTCTACCAGCTAGTTTTTGGATACCGCCTTCGGGTGCTTCAAATATTTGGCTAATTGCATCCGCAGCTTCAAGCAGTAGATTACCTTTGAAACCGGGCTCCCGCAGAATTTCTCGTTTCAGGTTGGTAACGCCACGCTCCATGACCAACTCATCTTTGAGTGGAACCATTGCAGCTTCTTTGCGTTCTTCCTCTGATAAGGATTCAAGCCCTAAAGTACGTGCTTTTGCTGGGCCTTGTCTAGGAGGCTTAGTGTATGTACCAGTACGTATAGTTCTCTTACCCTTTTCGTCGTAATACTCAACCGGTACTAAAAGCTTCGTAGACTTAGCGTTAGGCGTGAACAACTTATACATAAACGCCAAATTTCCCGTGAAGAATTTCCACAGGTTATCAAGCATGAAGTCATAGCCTTTTATGTTGAACTCACGTTCTACTTGCTGCTCTTGCGTCTGCTCCCCAGTTTTACTTGTAATATCAGCAAGGCGCGGTATTTGTATTTTTTGCAACTCATACTGAAAATCCAAGTCAGTCATGGCATAGGCTATGAACTCATACAGATTCTCAAATGCATTGGCGTACTTTTTACCCAGTATTTTTTGTGCGGCAGAAGCAATTAGCTGTATATTCTCAATTGCTTTTACAACGTGTGGCGGCAGTTTGGTCTTATCAGTAAAAAACTGATGGATAAGTTTGACCGTTGCAGCATGGGTAAGCTCATGCAGTATGGTTCCCTCGTCAAGGCCTCGTGGCCCTACGTATAGTGTGTTGGTATTTGCATCGTACTTGGCAATATCGTCCAAAGTCATGTTCTCATCAAACACAACATTTACGTTAAAATTTTCAATACTGTTAAGGGAATTAGCCAGTAGACGATAAATTTGCCGAGTAAATATATTGCGTTCTTTGGTTGGGCTCTTTACACCCTTAGACTGGTCAGAAGATAGGTAGTTAAGTACAGTCTTGATATCACCATTAAGCAGAGCTTCTATAATATTTTTAGGAAGGGCTGTACCTTTACCAGATGGCTGACTTGCACGCGCTCTTTCCGCAGCCATAAGCATTTCTTGCCTTGCGCGGCTTTCTGATTCTTGTAGTCTTTCGCGGGATTGCTCCTCCAGCTTCTCTTTCTGAACTTGTTTCTTTACAGCACGGAAAGCCATGTCCTGCTCAAGGACAGAATCTGTTTTATTGACTGAAGTGAACAACGCACGGCTTGCATCGGATAGGCTATTCCATCCGGGGAACGAGTAATTGATACCAGTTTTACTACCAAAACCACCACGCTCACGCTCATAACTTTGTTGTGCACGAACTTGATCGGTGGCTTCATTACGCTGAGGATTAGGTGCAGCACGGCTCTCAGAGCGCTTATTGCCTATGTATTCAGATAACGCGGGGGCAGCTTTATCGTGTTCATTTTGATTGTTTTTGGAGATGTTATTCTGAAAATAAGTACGGCGCTCATCGTCTGTCAATAATTTATAAGCTGGTAGCTTATCGTCCTCTGTAGCTTCACCGGTAGCAATCTTCTCGTCTACGCGATCATTGAAGTCCTGACGAGTTTCTTCGTATAAGTCACGCTGTTCTTGTGGAGGGAAATAGCCAGTCGGCTCTTTAATCTCCTGCTTAGCGATATCTTGCTCGCTCATAGCAGATAAGGGTTTACCCTTACGCTCATTTTCAAACGTCTTAGCATCTCGTATACGCTGAGCAAACCCTATTTGGGTCTCGGCTTCATTACGAGCTAAACCGTAACGTTTACCTACAACATCTAGCTGCTTATCTTGCTCAATTTGCGCATCTGTACGTCGAGCAGTACCCTTAGAGGCTAAGTCTTCCTTATTATTTGGCCCAAATATACTATCAAGAAAGTCATCTTCTAACTCATCACCGGTCTTTACTGGGGCAGCAGGCGTAGCGGCAGGCTTAGCTGTTTTTGGGCTTACAACAGTATTTAATGCGTCTGCTACTTTAGCGCCAAGGACTTGTTTTTCTTTACCACTGGACGATAACCAAGTCTGCACAGCGGTAATAACAGGTGCTGGTATCCCGGGGTACATAGTTGGCAACTCAGTAGCGGAAAATATGTTAGGTCGCCCATCAAACTTTTTACCCTCGGTATAAAAAATGTTTGCATTACCATTTGAGTCTCGCACAACAAATTGAGGTTTACCTCCACTATTACTAAGTAAAAATTGATTATTACCTATGTTAAATTGGAAATGTGTATCACCTGATCCAGCATCCCTATATGTAAAAGGTACAGGCGTAGCGGCAGGCGGTGTTACTGGGGCTGCTGGTGCTTTTTGTTCTTGCGTTTTTGTTTGCTGGGTTTTAGTGTTATTGATTTTGCTTAGTACGTTATCAATGTTGCTACGCAGCCTAGTCAATGAAGTAGCCGTGTTATTTTCCGTAGGGCTAAGACCTGTATTGATAGCGTTAAT
>Ga0181350_1000251_pt1 | contig 16284 bp, 13 predicted proteins | sample Su13VDMM110DCMD_FD_130105 | JGI IMG/M metagenome (GOLD analysis project Ga0181350, IMG submission 130105) | Freshwater viral communities from Lake Michigan, USA - Su13.VD.MM110.DCM.D | ecosystem: Environmental > Aquatic > Freshwater > Lake | place: USA: Michigan | collected 2013-07-16
ATTGGCAGTAGTTCAACATATTTTAACACAATTTTTGCCACTGCTACAAGTGCTCAATATGCTGACTTGGCAGAATTTTATTCAGCTGATGCTGTGTATGAACCTGGCACAGTGGTAAGTTTTGGCGGAGATTACGAAGTTACAATATCCAACAAAGACGCAGATCCGTGTGTAGCCGGGGTAGTAAGTACCAATCCAAGTTATATTATGAATGCCGGAATTTTTGCAGAATTCCCAACCCAGGTGGCTCTAACTGGACGTGTTCCGTGTCGTGTTGTAGGGGTTGTAACCAAGGGCGCCATGATGGTGTCGGCAGGCAACGGACAAGCAAGAGCAGAAAAATCTCCGGCCATGGGTACTGTGATTGGCAAGGCACTAGAAGCATTTAATGGTGCAGAAGGTACCATTGAAATAGTAGTTGGCCGCCTATAACGGCCCCGCAAGACAAGAATTTAACCCCAATATTCACTCTTGAGCGAATCCTCACTACAAAGGATGGTTTTTCTACGGCCCCGGTAAATACATTCATAAATTGGAGATTACCATGGCCGTCACAAGAATTAAAAATAATCAGATTACTGATGCAAGCAACGGAAACACACAGCTGGGCGTTAATGCAGCAGTAAAACTGCAAAATTATTCCGTTACAGCGGGTAAGCTAGCCAACAGTCTTGTTTACGGTAGTGACTTGACAGTGTCAGGAAACTTAACAGTTAACGGTACAACTACAACAGTTGACACAGTTAATACATTAATCAAAGATCCAATCCTAACTCTAGCAGACGGTCAAACCTCTGGCAATCCGGTAGTTGATATCGGTTTGCTTGGTCTCCGTGGAAATCAATTGAGTTCGTTCATTGGTTGGAACGAAGGCAATACAGAATTTGCAGTAGTTCTTTCCAATACCACAGCCAGTAACACCACAGTTGTGATTACTGAATATGGTAATTTTCATGCTAACAGTGTAACAGTTGGCGGCAACTTGTCAGTTGCTGGTAACATCACTGGTTCATTCAATCTAACAGGAAATTTAACCGCAGGTAATTTATTGACCACAGGGTTAGTAAGTGCTACGTCCAATGTAACCGGCGGCAACATATTAACAGGTGGATTAGTAAGTGCCACTGGTAATGCTACAGCAGGAAATGTCAACACAGCCGGTTTAATTAGTGCCACTGGTAATGTAACCGGTGGTAATGTGTTAACAGCTGGCCTAATTAGTTCCACTGGAAATCTTACAGCTGGTAACATCAGTACAGCAGGTAATGTTACGGCCGCCAACTTTATTGGTAACATCAGCGGTAATATTGATGCTGCAGGTAGCAACACAGAAATTCAGTTCAACGGCCCTGGTGATGTATTAACAGCCAATGCCAACTTCACCTACAACTATGCCACTAACTTAATGACAGTGAATGGCGGCAATATTGCCACAGGTAATTTAAGTGCAACCGGTAATACTACATCTGGTAATGTCTTAACAGGTGGCTTAGTAAGCGCCACAGGCAATTTAACTAGTGGTAATGTTAATACAGCGATTGTCAGCACCACAGGACAAATTGTATCGACTGCGGCTGGAAATCTAGACACAGGTGGCGGACAAATTTACCTCAACGGCACAGGCAACAACAGAATTGATTTTAGCACAGCAGGCACAGGAGCTCCAGCATTTACTACTCGCAGTGCTGGTGCCAAACTTGTATTATTCCCTAATCTTGGTAACGCAGCAGCTGACTATGCATTTGGTATTGATAGTGGCACATTGTGGTCTGGTGTACCTGATTCAACTGGAAATTTCAAATGGTATGCTGGCACAACAATAGTAGCAAATTTATCAGGCACAGGCATTATGTCGGTGTCGGGCAATATCATTGGTGCAAACATTTTAACTGCAGGTCTAGTAAGTGCCACTGGCAATGCCACAGCAGGTAATGTCTTAACAGGTGGCTTAGTAAGCGCCACTGGCAATGCCACAGCAGGCAATGTACTCACAGGTGGCCTGGTTAGTGCCACAGGTAATATTACAACAAGTGCTAACATTGTTACAAATAATATTGTTGGATCAAATGTAACCATTACATCTGCAGGCATACTTGACTTACTGCCAACTGGTAACATTGCAGTTAATAGTAAAAATATCAACAACTTGGCAGATCCTGTTCAAGATCAAGATGCTGCAACTAAAATTTATGTTGACACAGTGGCACAAGGACTTGATATCAAAGCTTCTGTGGTTTATTCTACAGCCAACACCTTAACGAATCTCAACGGTGCATACACATACAATAACGGTGCTAGTGGAGTAGGTGCAACAATTACATTTAGTGGCACAGGTGCATTCACACCAGACGGTACCGCAGTCAGTGTTGGTCAGCGTATCCTGGTTAGAGACGAAGTAGGTGCATTTGTCAATAACACAACACCAAGTGCAGCTTTCAACGGTATCTATGTTGTTACCGATGCTGGCGGAGGAACCAATGCGGTATTGACTCGTGCTTTAGACTTTGACAACGGGTCACCGAGTGGTGAAATTCCTGGTGCGTTTACCTTTGTAGAAGCAGGATCAACCTGGGCAGATACCGGTTGGGTATGTACAACAAATAATCCAGTCACAGTGGGCACAACACAAATTATTTTTACACAGTTCTCTGGTGCAGGTAGTTATACAGCCAATACTAGTGCTGGTATCAGCTTAACAGGTACAGTTTTTAGTGCCTTGGTTGACAACAACACCACAGCATTTGATGGTGGCGGCAACATCATTGTCAAGGCCGGTGCAAACTTAACAACTCCAAATATTGGAAATGCAACTGGTAACAGTTTAATTTTAACCGGTAACGGGTTGATTGAAGGCACTACACTCAGTGCAACAGGAAATGTAATTGGCGGCAATATAACCACAGTTGGTTTAATTAGTGCCACAGGCAACGCCACAGCAGGCAATGTACTCACAGGTGGATTAATATCTGCAACCGGTAACGTCAACGGAGGTAACTTAATTTCATCTGATTTAGTACAAGGTGTTACACTCAGTGCATCGGGCAACGTGATTGGCGGCAATGTCACAACAGTTGGATTAATCACAGCCACAGGTAACGTAACAGGTGGTAATGTGTTAACAGCTGGCCTAGTAAGTGCCACCGGCAATGCCACAGCAGGTAATTTAACCACAGGCGGATTAATCACTGCCACTGGAAATATTACTGGTGGTAATGTGTTAACAGCTGGTGAAGTAAGTGCCACCGGAAACATTTATGGTGGTAACATCAGCACAGCAGGCAATGTTACCGCCAGTTATTTTATTGGTAACATATCTGGTAATATTGATGCGGCAGGTAGCAACACTGAAATTCAGTTCAATGGCCCAGGCGATATATTAACAGCTAACGCAAACTTTACATACAACTTTGCTACTAACTTGATGACAGTTAACGGTGGTAATATTGCTACTGGCAATCTTAGTGCAACTGGTAATGTAAGCGGTAATACTGGTGGTCAATTTGGCAACATTGTAATCAGCGGTGATAATATTACTGATACAAATGGTCGTGTAAACTTTAACACAGCCGGCGACGATGTTGACTTTGCAGTAAACGGTGACACAGTGGCCAACGTATTTTACATTGACGCTGGTACCGGTACTGCTAGTTTTGGTAGTGCAACACAAACTACTAATGCAATCGTAGCGTTTAACGCAACCAATAGTATTTTGCTACCATCTGGTACATTGGGCGAACGTCCAGCCACTGGTGTCACAGGTATGATACGTTTCAACAGCACTAACAACGGTCTTGAGATTTATGACAACAGTGAGTGGACTCCGGTTGGAACAACAACCTTTACAGTTATTGCTGATGAACAGTTCAACGGTGACGGAAGCACAGTAGCATTTACTTTGTCCAGTACACAAACAACCAATTCATGTATTGTTAGTATCAACGGTGTGGTACAGATCCCAGGAAGTGCATATTCAGTAGCTGGCACAGACCCAACCTGCGTGTTGACATTTACAGAAGCTCCTGCCGAAGGGGACTTGATTGATGTACGTGAGATAACTACAACCACTACTGTAACAGCGATTAGTAACAATAGCGGTAATGCTCAGATCACAGGTGATAACACAGCAGCTACTATGACTATATTGGGTAACTTGGTTCCAACTGCCAACGCTGCATACACGTTAGGTAGCTCTACAAGTTATTGGCAAAATGTTTATACTGCTAACCTCACATTCTCTGGAGTATTGAGTGGTTCTAGTTTGAGTGCAAGTGGAAATATCACGGGTGGTAACTTGTCAGTTGGTACTGGTACAGTAACCACAGGTAACATTGTTAACTCTAACGCCAACGGTGTAGGTAACATTGGTAGCGCAACAACATATTTTAACACAGTGTTTGCCAAGGCAACCAGCGCACAATACGCTGACTTGGCAGAGAAATATGTGGCTGATGCGGCTTATGCACCTGGTACAGTAGTCAGCTTTGGCGGTGACAAAGAAGTTACACAAAGTACTGTAGATGCAGATCGTGCAGTAGCTGGGGTAGTCTCTACTAATCCAAGTTACATCATGAATGCCACACTCGAAGCAGAACATGTGGCTACTATTGCGTTAACTGGACGTGTGCCAACCAAGGTAACAGGCACAGTGGCCAAGGGTGACTTGATGGTATCCAACGGTGACGGTACAGCCCGTGCCGAGCAAGATCCACGAGCTGGTGCAATTATTGGTAAAGCTCTTGAGAACTTTGACGGTGCCGAAGGTGTTATTGAAGTGGTTATTGGACGTTTCTAAACCCCAGTATCAGGTACAAAATAGGGCTCTACGGAGTCCTATTTTTTTGACTAAATATATGATATTACGGGATAACCAATGGCATTAACTAGACCGCGTGCTGCGCAGATATACGATATAGATTACAAACAGGCCACGCGGGTTGTCACGGTTGTCAACATTACTCTCACCGGCGGTGCGCCCAATCAAGTTGACGGTGTAAATCTCAGCATAAACGATCGTATTTTAGTCACGGGCCAAAGCACTCTTAGCCAAAACGGCGTCTACTATGTTACTACCTTGGGTTCAGGTTCAAACGGAACCTGGAGCCGTAGCCTTGACACAAACAACACAGGCGAAATTCTCACCGGTACCATTGTTATGGTCACCGAAGGTACAATATACGCTGACACACAGTGGAAACTCATAACAGATGGCATAATTGATGTAGGTGTAACAGATCAAGTCTGGACCCAAAACTATTCTGCCAACAGCATTAGTAGTGGCAACAGTAATGTGGTTGTTCTATCCAATGCCAACGTATTAATAAGTTCGGCTGGCACAGCCAATGTAGTTGACGTATTTGGTACCGGTATTAAAATTACCGGCACAGAAAGTGTTACAGGTAACGTCACCGCTGGTAATGTGTTAACAGCTGGACTAATCAGCGCCACTGGCAACATCATCGGTGACTATTTTCTCGGTAACGTATTTTTTGCCAATGGTATTACTGCCAGTAAAATTTACAGTGGCAACAGCGAAGTTAATGTAACTGCATCTGGTGGCAATGTTAATGTCAGCATTGGCGGCACAAGTAACGTGGCCGTGTTTACTACTGCGGGCGAATATATAACTGGACTGTTAAGTGTAACAGGTAACACTACCAGCGGCAATTTAATAACTACTGGACAAGTTAGTGCCACAGGTAACATCACCGCCAATTACTTTTTGGGCAATGTAGCATGTGCCAGCGGTATTTTCTCTACAAAGATTTTTAGTGGTACAACAGAAGCCAATATTGTTTCGGCCAATGGCAATTTAGCGATCTCGGTTGATGGCACAAGTAATGTAGCGGTGTTTGCCACCACGGGTGAATATGTAACTGGTATATTAAGTGCTAGTGGCAATGTCACTGGTGGCAATGTTCTAACTGGTGGCATTGTTAGTGCCACTGGTAATGTGGGCGGTGGGAATATCAGTACCGCAGGTAACGTAACTGGTAATTATCTTATTGGTAATGCCAGTCAAGTAACCGGTATCAATGCATTCAGTCAAATTTTTGTAACCGGCACTGGCACGATAAACGCTGCCAGCTTGACTAGCAATGTGACATTTGCTGCTGGTGCCAATATTGAGTTGACCAGTTCTGGTAACATTATTACTATTGCTTACACAGAGTCTTCTGGAGGTAGCATTTTTGCCACCGGTGGCGACATGGGTCTTATCAGCCAGCCAGTTACTGCCACTGAGGACTTGGGTAGTGTACTTGACTTGCCATCAATCTCATACGATTTGGGATCTTTGTTCAGCGTGACCACAGTTAACCAGTTAGATGTAATTGGCTTCAGCGGCAACGTCAACGCTGCCAACGTAAACCTAACTGGGTTAATTTCAGCTGCTGGCAACATTACCGGTGGTAATATTTTAACTATTGGTGTAGTTAGTGCCACTGGTAATGTTACTGGTAATTACTTTATCGGCAATGGTTCTGCACTCACCGGTATTACTGCTGGAAGCACCATAGCTAATGCAATAAATATTACACTACAACAATCATTCGGAGGTTTTTAAATGCCAGCATCAACATCACCAATTTTTCCTAACGTACCTATTATAGGTATTGCTAGTTTAGTAAGTGCATCACCAGTAACAAGCCGAGCCCAAATTACAGGCACAACTGGCTTGGTAAAACTTACTGACACCTCAACCAACGGCACTCGTATTGACGCTATTGAGGTTGTAGCGCAAGGTAATAGTACAGCAGGTCTTCAAACTATTTGGATTTATAACGGAACTACTAGTTTTATGTTCGACGAAATCAGTATTCCTACTGCCACTGCAAATACTACCACCTTGGCGTCAGCAAATACAATAACGTATACCACGTTAACATTGCCCCCTACATATCAACTATATGTGAGTCAACAAGTGGCAAGTAACGTAACTATTTTTGCCTTTGGTGGACAATATTAAAAATGTTCAGCCGATCCTTTAAACAGGATGCTGGTTTAAATTCACAAAGCGGCATTGTTGATTTTAGTCAATCCACTGGGGGTTTTGCATTACCACAGGGAACTACTGCCCAGCGGCCATTAAATCCAGTTGCTGGTGCAACTCGTATTAACACCACTTTAAATGTTGTAGAAATGTACACTGGAACTATTTGGCAGTCTTTATCTAAATTAGCCTATCAAATTGATTATTTAATAGTTGCTGGAGGTGGAGGTGGGGGACAAACTATTGGAGGTGGCGGCGGAGGTGGCGGAGTCCTTACAGGATCAACCACACTTGTGCCTGGAACTGTTTATAGTTTTACAGTAGGAGACGGCGGTGCTGGAGATCCTGCAAACGGAGCTACATATGGTACTAGTGCTGGCACCTCCGGCGGAAGTTCACTAGCATTTGGACAAACGGCTGTAGGTGGTGGAGGAGGAGGCGGATATAATCAAACTACTAACTCTGTAAAAAATGGCGGATCAGGTGGTGGCATGGGTGCTGGTACCACAGGTAGTGTTGCAAAAGGATCACCTAATCAAGGTTATGACGGCGGCCAAAGTTCTGGTAATACCAATTCAGGCGCCGGTGGCGGCGGTGCAGGCGCTGTGGGCGGAACAGGAGTAAGTGGTACAGCTGGAAACGGTGGAGCTGGTGTAGCTTCTAGCATTACAGGAACACCTACCTTTTATGGTGGTGGTGGTGGTGGTGGTGCAAGAACTCCCGGCGGCGGTAGTGGAGGCACAGGAGGAAGTGGAGTCGGTGGCGCAGGATCAGCCACCGCAGGAACAGCCGGGACTGCCAACACCGGTGGTGGTGGTGGCGGCGGAGGATATAATAATACTGGCGGCATATCATACGCAGGCGCTAACGGAGGCTCAGGAATAATTGTATTGGCTATACCTAGTGCAAGTTATACAGGTACTACTACAGGAAGTCCAACAGTAACAATCCTTGGTAATTATACCATATTACAATATAGAACACCCGGATCGGCAAGTTATACAGCATGACATTTAGTAAATCTTTCAAACAAGACTCTGTGTTAACTGCCGCAAGTGGAATAATTAACGCTGGCACATCAACCGGTGCTTTAAATTTACCACAAGGAACCACCGCTCAAAGACCAATAAACCCACCACGAGGAACTACCCGAGTCAACACAACTTTGAATGTTGTAGAAATATATAACAAAGGCAGTTGGACAATATTATATTCTTTGCCTTATGCTGTAGACATTTATGCGTGGGGCGCAGGCGGAGGTGGTGGCACTGTGGGCGGCTGGACATATGGAGCTGCTGGCGGCGCTGGCGGAGCAGCATATGGACAATTACTTGTAACACCAAATGTGCCTTACACTGTGGTAGTTGGCGAAGGCGGCCGAGTCAACGGAATGGTTAGTGCCTGGCCAGGCGGCGGTCCTGCTAGTATTAACAATGTGGACAATAGATACGGCAGTGGAGGTGGCGGATATAGCGGAGTTTTTCAAGGTATACAAAGCCAAGTCAACGCCTTGTTAATTGCTGGTGGTGGTGGTGGAGGCGGATCAAGCCGTGCTGGTACTGGTAATGCAGGTGGCGCCGGAGGTGGAACAACTGGCCAAGATGGAACAGCAGCTTATGATGCTAAAGGACCAGCATACGCCGGTAAAGGCGGAACACAGGTAGCTGCGGGTGTAGATGCTTCTTCTGACAGTGCTAACTTTGCTGGAAATCAAGGTGCATTACAAGGCGGGAATCCAAGAACTAATTGTTATGGCGGAGCCGGTGGTGGAGGTTATTGGGGTGGTAGTGCTGGTGGATATACAGAATCCAATACAATGGGCGGAGGTGGTGGCGGAAGTGGTTACTATAAAACCGCTACATTTATAACCGCAACATTGACTCAAGGATCTGGCACAACACCAGGCGATAGTTCTAATACGTTACGAGGTAGTTACGGAGCCGCAGGGGCGGTAGCTACTGCTGGAACACAAGGAGTAGTTGTATTTCGATATCTTGGCCCACAAAAAGCACAAGGCGGATATGTAACCTCATCAGGCGGATACACTATACACACCTTTACTAGTTCAGGAATTTGGATACCATAATCATGTTTAGTCGATCATTTAAACAAAATATTTCAGCAATTCCTCAAAGTGGAATTGTAGATGCTAGTCAATCTTCAGGAGCAGTGATATTACCTACAGGAACAACTACTCAACGACCAACACCTTTATCTACAGGCGCTATGCGTTGGAATACTACAAATGGCAACATAGATTTATACACCGGTAATACTACAGCAGGTTGGCAAAATCCTGCAACTTATTCCGCAGGATATTTGATTGTTGCCGGGGGTGGTGGTGGAGGATCCTTTGGTGGCGGGGGTGGAGCAGGTGGAGTATTGGTAGGAACAACCACGCTCACACCCGGAACAGTTTATAGTTTTACTGTAGGTGATGGCGGTAACGGGGCAACTACTAGCGATAATGGAATTAATGGTGTTAATGGAGGAAACTCTGTGGCATTTGGTCAAACCGCGGTAGGTGGAGGTGGTGGTGGAACTCGGCAAGGTGCTGGTGCTGGATATGCTGGAACAGCTGGAAACGCCGGGGGATCAGGCGGAGGCGCATCTAATTCAGACACAGCAACAGCATCTGCAGGTGGAGCAGGGACAGCAGTGCAAGGCTGGTCTGGAGGAGTTGGAGGAACACTCACCACCGGCACCCCAAACTATTCACATGGTGGTGGCGGTGGCGCAGGCGGCCGAGGATGTTATGGAAAACAAAACGGCACAGTTGGAGCATTTGGTGGTCCTGGAATTCCTAACCCAATACAAGGATCTACAGTAGGTCAACTGTCTGGATCTACTTATTACATCGCCGGTGGCGGTGGTGGTGGCGTTTATAACAACGGTACTGTGGGATTGGGTGGTACTGGAGGCGGCGGTAATGGCGGTGGTAATTATGGCGGAGCTCCTGCAGCAACCGCAGGAACTAGTAATACTGGCGGTGGTGGAGGAGGTGGAGCTTATACAGGAGCCGGCGGAAAAGGCGGATCTGGCGTAGTTATTCTAGCTGTTCCTACGATTCGATATACAGGAACCGTCACTGGATCACCCACAGTTACAGTAGCAGGTGCATATACCTTAATTACATACACAGTTGTGGGTGCAGGAAGTTACACAGCATAAGCAGTAAATGCGAGCTAAATATACTCATATAGGAACTAACTAACATGTCAACACAAGTACAATATCGACGCGGATCAGGAGCCCAAGTAGCAGCTTTTACAGGTGCCCTGGGTGAAATGGTAGTAGACACTACCAATTGGGTACTCAACGTAGCCGACGGCGTAACTGTGGGCGGTTACAGCATGGTTGGAGTAGATGCTACACAGACTTTGACCAACAAAACATTAACAAATCCATCTATATCAGGCAATATCAATAACACCAATGCCAATGGTGTAGGCAACATTGGCAACGCAACAACATATTTCAATACGGTGTTTGCCAAAGCAACGTCTGCACAATACGCTGACTTGGCTGAAATGTATGTGGCCGATGCTGAGTATGCTCCGGGCACTGTGGTTGAGTTTGGCGGCGCCGAAGAAGTTACAGCCAGTCAAATCAGTCACAGCACAGCAGTAGCCGGAATCGTTAGTACCAATCCTAGTTACTTGATGAATGCCACACAAACTGGCAATCACGTGGTAGCAGTTGCTCTTGTTGGACGTGTGCCTTGTCAAGTGATTGGTACAATTAAAAAAGGCGACCGTCTTGTAGCCAGCGACATCACTGGCGTGGCTGCACCATTGAATAATGATTTATATCAACCTGGCTCAATCATTGGCAAAGCACTTGAAGCCTACGATAGTGAAGCAGTTGGCACTATCGAAGTTGCAGTTGGGCGGACCTAATGGAAGCACGATTTCGTGCTGACTATCCAGGTGAATTTGTAGTACTCAACACCACCTGGTCGGGTGGCAAGCGCACAGAACAACGCGAGTGGATCGCAAATCCAATTGAGAATCAACACATATCAGGTCGTGCAGTTGTCATAGGCAGTCGCGACAGTTTACAAACTCCATTTCCTCTAGGCATTGATTATAAAATTTTGCAACGACATCGTGGTGGTCTACTAGGCACCTTAAAAGTTCAAACCTACGGAACAGGCGCCATTGCAGAGGACATGCGTCTTGATTTTGCAGTTGATGTTGATACTGGTCAATTAAAAAAGTTAATTGATTCTGGTTATTATGAAAATAATGTAGTTTATACCACAGCAAGAAACTGTATTGAAAATCCTGGCAACTTTTATCTTATCCCGTTAAATCCACGATTGTTCCTGCCAGCGTTGCCAATCTACTTGGCAGCATTTGACGGACACAAAGAAATATTCCTAATAGGCTACAGCAAACAAATGGTTTTTGACCACCCTCGGTGGATAGATGAAATCGGCACAGTTATGCAGGCATACTCAACTATAAAGTTTTGGTTGGTAGGTGAACCCACTATCATGCCAGAAGTTTGGCTAGAATGCGCCAATGCGAACACCATGAGCTACAGAGATTTTATCGGTTACGCAGACGTTTGAACTGCGGATTCCATGGTCACAATTTTGTGACGCACACTATCAAAATTCACAGTTGACCATAGGCCAGGGTGCATGGGTTTTGGCCATACTCCGCTGTTGAGCCATGCGTATCCAGTGTGTTCAGAATTGAGCACTGGGCAAAATTCATTATGAATACTACAGAAAAAAGTATGATATGCAAATCCACCATCTGGGGAAGTAAATTTTTCCAAAGGAACCAATTTTAAATAGTTAGGCATGGCGCCTAGCTCTTCGGTGCACTCGCGAATAATTGCATCTATAATTGTTTCGCCTGATTCAATTTTGCCACCAGGAAGGCCCCATGTGTTGGGATGCCTAGGATCCTCACGCATAAGATACAGATATCTTTGTGTGGATATACTATAAAACCAAACTCCTACAGCAGTTATAGTATGAGATTCCATGTTCCTCCTGGATATAGGCCTTGGTAACTCTTGATCCAGGTTGATCCAGTCCACTCATATTGTAGGCTTGTTGTGATGTTGGTGACATATTGTAGGTTATCCGGGCTTGACGTGCTGTCAAAGCTGACAACCCATCTGGTGCCATCAAATTCTATGATATCATTGGCCTGTGCGACTAGTGGTTGTTCACTGACACCTAACCAAGCACTGGGATTTCCGTAATTGTCAAAATCACCAGTGGCTTCGGTCAACAAGTAGCGTTGTCCTACAGCAGCTGGTACTAGTCCGGCATCAGGGCCACTCAACAAGGGATTAATAACAGCATCTACTGGTTCTAATGTGTTGGCCGGAACTGTGGCTTCATCGACGGTGAATAGCAAGAATCGATCATCAGTTGGGTCGTAGGCCACTGTGCCATAAATCTCGCTACCATCCTCTTGCTCCAGGGCAATTAAACTAATGCCTTCTCTTAAGGTCCCGTACATGCCAACTACATTGTGCCAGAGTAAATTGCTTGGAGGACTGTCCGGTGCCACCAAACTTTCATTAGATTGATCCACCACTTGACTTTGTGCCAGCACTTGTAGTTTGTTGCCAATCAACAGGGTTTGGTAGCCAAAAGGAGTAAACACTTGGCGAGTACCCAACAACAAATCGTTATCAGTGACCGCTAAACTAGCATCACCGTTGGCATCGTATATGCTGGCAATAATGCGTTCAACCACACCCAATTTCTTGACTTTGGCCGGACTTGTAAGCCAAATTGGTATGTTAAATGTCAAGGTGGCAACGTCAATAGGATTGTCTGTGCCTACAGGAATTGTACGGCTAGTCCACTGAGTGCTTTCTAATTCGCAAACAGTTAAACTAGTCCAGTCAATGTAGTTGTCAGTGCTTTGAATTTCCAATGCAGGATTAAACAACACTAAAATTTGCTCTAGTAACTGCATTTTTTGATTGGTATTACTGGTCCAAATATCCAGTTTCATGGTCAGTTTGTACGGCACAGGCATGAGTCGCTCAATGGTGAATGCATTGCCCTGTGTGGTTTCGTAACTATCGGTGACTTCATCATAGGTGCGTTGCCGCACAGCGATATTACTAACAAAGTAAGGTTCTTGAATTCTAGGACGATCATAGTCCAAGGCTGAAATATAAAATGTCATCATGGGTGTTGATGGCATAGTACTGGCCGAATTATTGTTTAGTACTGTTTGAGCCTGACGTGACCAATCTCCATACTTGACTGGAACACGAATTAATGTATGATTGGTGCCCTCTTCGTTACGGCCATATTCCACAGCAAAATTGCTAAAAATTCTAGCAAACTGTAGTAAGAAACGACGTAACTGTTCGTCAAAAAAGAATTGTGTAAGTGCCATTATCGTCCTGGTGGTCTTGGGTTGGGTGGCAAATTACCGCCTTGGTCGCCGTTGTCTGCATTAGGTTTAAGAATCTCACTCAAACTTTGACGACTTGGAATATTGCCTATATCATTGGTTTCCACAGTGTATGTATTGTTGACGAAGCTGGCACGTTGAGTTTCTGCACCTGGATTGGCCAGGGCAAGATCAGTCCGCACCTTCTCTTCAATCTTGATCCAACTACGGCCATCATAACGGAACAAGCGATTTGGATAGTAATCTAAGCGTAGGGCATAATCACCTAGTACAGGATTGGCTGGAAAGTTCACACCTGGAGTTACAGGCAGGCCGTTAGGAGCAATGCCGTCACCGGTTAGGTAGCCCAGGGTATAGCCATCTGACTTGGGAGTAATACCCTCGCCTGGTTGTGTGCCATCCACTGTGGGATATGTATCGTCAGCAGTTAGGCCACTGCCATAATAGCCGGCTGGTTGACTGCCAACTGTAGTCGGCAAGATGTAAAACTTGACAGTATCGTAGCCTGACAGTGGAACTTCTGCATAGGCCTGTGTAAGTATAGCATCGTTGATCTCCAAGTCTTTTGGACGAGTACTATCCGCATCGCCTACAGTGTCGGGAGTGATAGGTAGCCAGTAGTTAGTGTCAGTGATAGGTGTTCCAGGAGGAACAGGTTGAACGGCTTGATAAAAAGTATTGCCATCCTGCACCTTGTCGCCTGTGGGATAAAAATTGCCTGGATCCCAGATATTGGGCGGCATGAATGGTTCGTCAATGATCTGTTTGTATTCTTGAGCATTGACCAGAGGAGTTGCTTTGACACGCCATAAATGTGGCAACCATGTTTGACTAAACCCTTCTGAAGCAAAACTAGCATCTTGAATCACATAGTAGCGTGGCAGTGCCTTGGCCAGGGTGGTGTCAAGTGGATTATAATCTTTTAAGTTTGGAAACTCTAATACATCTCCAGACATGAGCTTACGACCAAATGTATCAATCATGTCGTTATAGTGGAAGGTGATAAACAAGGTGTCATTGTTTAAGAACAAGCCAAATTGTGTTAGGTCAAAGTCAACGTCTTGTACGCGGTACACACCACGCATAATAAAAATATCTGGATCATAAGAACGATCGCGGTTTTCGCCCAGCAACAGGTCTTCAATGAATAAGGGATTTTGTGTGTCGTAAACTGGCAAGGTAGCGTCGTTATCTCCAGCATCTCCTACCTGTGGTCCGAGGTATTTGTGGATGTAAATGTCTAGTCCACCAACGGTGTACATTTCTGATATTGTGCGATCTAGGAACTGATAATCACGGGTTCTGTTTGGGCGGTAGAGCGATAAGCGTGGCATAGTCATGTATTTATGGGTTCTGTTGACCAGAAACTCTAAACCAGCTATAATTACTGTTATGAATGAATTGTACGAACGCATAGATCGCGCCATACCGCAAATAAATGCCCTTAAAAGCAAGGTAGCCAAACGCGATCTTATTAAAATGGTTCGTGGAGTAGACAGCAAAATGACCGAGCTAGATCAAGAGCTAGTAGAATGCCGCAGACGTCACAAAGAAACCGTTCGTTATCAAGAGCTCCTGCAACAAGCAACAGAGTTAGTTAATAATTTGGAAAAACATATCACCTTTGCGGCACTAATTGGTTGACATTATAAATTTTTAATATACAATAAAGACTATGGCTAAAAACGAAATTAAACGACTAAACCCTAAGGGTGCTGAAACCAAGTATATTGGATTTGAACCTGAGTGGAAATTCCAACCTACCTCAGAAACCCGTGTCAGCGCATTTGCCGCCGCCTTCAAATGGTATAACTATCACTATGGTAAAAAAGATGCCAAAGAGATGTTGTGTCATTACCTAGAGCACAACGGTCGCAAAGTAGATGCCAAAAAGATGCGTGGGCTTCCTGATAGTCAAATTCGCATTACGCCGGCTTGGGTGTGTCGTATGACCTTGATTGGCCTAGAATTGCTCGAACATGAACAATGCATTATTGATGAGCAAATTAGTGAAATGCTCAAGCTAAAACAAGAAGTGCGTAAGTCACAAGAAGAAAAAGACGACGACACGGCCGTTCAAAAGCTAACTATTCAAGACCACCTGCGTGAGAAAGTGTCGGAGTGCTGTGGCGAATTAGAAGGCATGTTTGATGACTTTATTGTGGCAGGTGCCAAGATGTCAGCAGATTTTAGCCCAATCAAACTCATGCGTGGTATGAACATCAGCCCTAACATGATCAGCACAGTGAGTGCAGTTTGGGAATTACGCTTGGCAGAATTTAACGAAGTGTTGGAAGGCGAAGATGCTGATCTAGTAGAAGGTTATAGCCATCTCAACAAGAATCAACTCAAGCAGTGTGTTAAGTTTTGCGAAACAGTGATCAACGACTGTAACAGTTACGTTCAACTAAAAAAGGTAGAACGCAAACCACGTGCCAAGAAAGCAGTGAGCCCAGAAAAACTCACACGTAAATTCAAGTTCATGCGAGAATTTGACGAGCTGGGCCTTAAATCTGATGCAGTTACTAAGCTAGTTGGAGCCAGCGAAGCATGGTTGTATGACACGGCCAAACGCAAATTAATCCACGTGATGGCCGACAGTCACATTGGAACCTTCACAGTTAAAGGCAGTGCCATTGTGGGTTTTGATGCCTTGTCTACAGTACAGAAAACACTTAGAAAACCAGCAGAACAAATCAAGCTGGTAATGGGCAGTAAGCCTGTGGCTCGTAAGGAATTTGAAGCAATCAAAGCTACAGAAACCAAGTTTACCGGTCGCGGCAACGAGAATCTAATCATACTCAAAGCCTGGTAAACTAAGTAAAGGATGCTGCGCAGTATCCCTACCAAAGTAGATTTCTACATTACCAACGTGTGCAATTACACCTGTGAAAG
>Ga0181350_1000252_pt1 | contig 16091 bp, 17 predicted proteins | sample Su13VDMM110DCMD_FD_130105 | JGI IMG/M metagenome (GOLD analysis project Ga0181350, IMG submission 130105) | Freshwater viral communities from Lake Michigan, USA - Su13.VD.MM110.DCM.D | ecosystem: Environmental > Aquatic > Freshwater > Lake | place: USA: Michigan | collected 2013-07-16
CCATCACCATAATCAGCATATGTCTCAAACATAGTTTTGATTTTAGAAAGTATTTCGGTTGCTTCTTCATCAGTTAAATCATCTATTGATTTCTCTAATGCAAGTTTTATATCTGATTTACGATGTTCAAATAAACCTTCGATTGAGTATCCTCTAAAAGTTCCGTCTTTTACTTTATCCCACACCTCATCTGATTCAACTTTATATATTGCAAACCACGTTCCAACAGGAAGTGTAAAATTATATAGATTGCTTTTATCTTTAGCTGATTGCTCTATAATCCAACTTTCAGTTAGATAAACATCATTTACTTTTTTATCACCATGCTCTAATGTTACCTCATTACCATTACCATCTTTGGCAAACTTTCTTGCAATCTTTTCAATAGTTTCAGGTGTGAAATATACAAAATATCTTTTACCCTCACCATCTACTCTTAATATCTTTCGGTTCGGAATTAGGAGCGGACCAGCTACAAGTCGCTTCTCGTCATTTACTGACTTAAAAAGGATTTCCTCCTTTGCAAAGAAGACAAAATCTCTACCAATTGCACCTGCATGAACAAATGAATTAGCAAAAACGCCATCTTCTTCATCGACTAACATCAATTCAAATACTTCTTCTTCCATATCTTTATTTAACATACTTTATTTTTTTTATTTTATTATCCACCAAAAGTTGCTGCTCTACTGCTCCTTCTATCTAATGATTGTTGAGAAGCAATTTCGCCTGAAACTACATATGCTTTGATTGGTTTGCTCGTTGCCATACTTAATGATTCTGCAATTTGACTACCTGGTGTTGCTGCCTGTGTTCCTTGTATCTGTGGTGTTGCTAATGCAGTTGGACCACCGGAATATACCGGTGCTGCTGCTGATGCTCCACTACTACCTCCACCTCCTGGCACATTTACTTTATTTATATTGTCTATTCCTCTTTTAGTTGCTACTACTGCGGTTACTACTGATGCAGCACCTGCAATTAAAGTTGCAATACCTAATGGTGTAAAGTATCCTGCCTTTGCTGCAGCCTTTTGTGTGTTGATAATAATTGATGCAACACCTGCTGCTTGTTCTATAATTAAACCTGCAATTGCTAATCCTTTATTCTTACCTGCTAACTCCTGTAATGCCCTACCAAATCCACCATATAAATTTACTATTTGTAATTGTAAATCTTTTTTAGCTTGAAACTCTGCCTCATCAATATTTTTTAGATTTGCTTTATGTTCTAATTCAATTGCTTCTATTTGTTTTGCATTACCTTTTGCTTTTGCAATCTTTTCTGCATAAAGGTCATCTTCTAATTTTCTTTGTGCATCAAAATATAATAAAGTATTTTCTTGAAGAACTTTTAATCTTGCTTCATCTAAACGGGTTTGGTCTTCTAATTCTAATATCTTTTTAGCTTTCGCTTCATCATCTAATTTCTTTAAGTCATCAGCTAATTTAGTTTCAAACTCAAGACGTTCCTTTGACCTTTGTTCATATAATTGAATATCTTTTTCAATAAACTCTTTTGTTTTATTGATATTTTCAGCTTGTAGATTTATCTTTTCTGTTTCTAATGCTTTGTATTCTAAACTATCTTTATCGTATAGTGCTTGTTTATCGAGATTATCTTTTATTTTTAACTGCAGTGATTTTTCATAGAATGCTTTTTCAACTGCTAACTTTTGTTCTTCACTAAATGCTAATACCATTGCTTCAGCTTTTAGTTTAGCTAATTTAGCTTCATCTAATTTATCCTCCGCATCTAATCTTTTTAACCTTTCTTGTAAGGCTTTATCTGCTATATCTTGTCCGTTCTTTGCATTTTCTTTTTGAGTTTTAGTAAGTTTCTTCGTTCCCGCTTCAAATCTTTTAACACCCTCCTCATATGCCTCTACTGTTTTACCTAAACTACCTTTTATTTGTTCATAACCTTCACTAATAACATCAGTATCTAATGTGAATATACCTTTAAGAACTTTACCAACACCTGTTCCTGCTTCTTTTATTAAAGTAAAGAAGGCAACAAAGCCTGCATATAATTTACCAATACCAGATGTGATATATGGTAGGGCTTTAAGTGCTAATTCTAAAAAGATATCTAAAAGAGGTTGAATTACTTCAAGTATTCCACCAAAGATTTTTTCAATTCCAATTAGGAGTGGTTCTAATTTTTTCATAGAACCTTCAGTTTGACTAAATGCTCCTACTAATCCACCAACTAAACTTACTAATAATCCAATACCAATTGCTTTGAATGCTGCACCAAATGATTGGGTTGCAACTTTTGCTTTATTTATTGCACCACCTAATGCTCCTAATGGACCACCGGCGTTTTCTAATGTATCTATCCAATCTGAAGATGCACCTTTTGCTGCTTTAATCTTATCTTCTAAATCATCTATTTGACCAAATAATTCCTTAAACTCTTTTGAGCCTGCAGCAGTTTGTTTCAATTGCAACTTTAATTCTTTTAATTGTGCAATTGACCCTTCAATATTTGAGTTGACTTCTATATCGACTTCTACTTTCTTAGCCATAGTGTATTTCTTTTAATTTTTTCCCAAGCCCTTTTCCAACTTGTAATATATTCATACTTACCTTTAGCAATTTCAACTCTTTCGGATACTCCATAGTATTCATTGAGTGCTAACATATCTATTATTTCTTTTATCATATTATCTATTTAACAACGTTTAATTAAAATCATATCCGAAGTCATAACTAAAGTCTCCACCTGGAATTGGTTGAGGTGGTAATAGTGCTGCAATTGTATCTCCGATTAGCGGTCCTAATAATTGTAGTGAACATTCCCCATTACTTAAACTATAATCATTTATTGCCCTGAGGTGATAATAGTTTCCTCTCCACTCAACTACATCATTTAACTCCATCTTAAAATAATCCGCAAGGGGTATAATTGCTGATGCATTTATTAGTCTTGTTTTTGGATTGTAAAGTAATTCAATATATTGCGACCAATAAGTTGTATACAGAGACTCATCTGGCGTTTCTCCATACGAAGCATTCTCATTAAAAAATAATAAAGATACACTATCCGTAGTAGGAAAACTACCTGTCACTACATTGTAATTATCAAAGTATGGAAATTGAGTTTGTTCATATGAAACACCTGCAGTAGTTAAACTACCACTTTCGATATAATACCTTTGACAATCAACCATACCATTAAAAAAATAAAGATGTGGTAAAACCCTACCTGGATTATATAATGGGTCACTGATAAAAGTGGGTATGAATATTGGAATTATTTGGCTCATAATAATTTATTTTTTAACAGAATATCCCACTATTTAATCCAATTACAGCAGTAACATTATTTAAATCCCAAACTTGTCCTGATAAATCTACGAAACTTGAATATCCAGTTAATAGATTATTTCCATACGGGTCTACATAAACAGTTAAACCAGTTTGTATAGTGCCAGTTGATGTATAATATGGTGGAAATGAAAATGCATTACAAGTTTCAGAACTTGCAGGGTCAGTGCCTGATTTTAAGTATCCAACTTGATATTGTGTTACAGTAGGAACTAATCCACTAACACTACCAGATATACCCGTACCTGCAATTCTAATTAGAGGGTCTGATGCAAATGTTGTTTTAACATTAAACTCTCCTTGTGAAAAGAAATTGCTAGTATCTACATAGTATTGTTTACCATATTCTCTATTTGATACTTTAGCAAATTGTTGTGAAATATAATCTGTATCTAATGTATCTCCAAAGTTTAATTTATTTACTGCAAGATTATTAGCTGGAATAACTTCTATGGTTTTATCTAAATTTATATATCTATTAAAATCTTTTATTTTACCTGTCTTATACCAATCATTAAATGTTTCAATAATAAATTCATTTAATTTATTTTTATTAGGATAGATTACTAAATTAAATTTCTTTTGTAATCCTACTATAAAATCAATTTGCTTAATCCCCACTGTCCCAAATGGCATATTGGAAGGTATATCTAATACCCTACCATCTGCTGCCTGTTTTACTTCCTTAATTTGTAAATAAGATTTAGTTGTTCCTTGCGGGTCCATTGTCACTAAAGGTTGAACAGCAGGTGGTGGGTCGTTTGGTGATTGACGTATTTGGAAATAATAACTGCCTGTTGGCACATCTTCAAAAATAAATTCTGTTGCTAAATCATATGTTTGGTTGATACCGCCTGTTCTACTTTGTTGCAATTGGTCAAAGAAAAAGATATATGATTGAATTGCACGGGTTGAGACAGGTGTTGAACTACCGGTCTCTAATAATCTCATTTGCCACGTTCCATTTGCAGTAAGAGTTCCTGGCATATTATTAGCGGAACAACTTACATTTATATTTAGATTTAGAACACCTGTTAGGTTAGTTCGTTTATCAACTGTATATGCACCATTATTGTAAAACCCTTGTGGGTCTGATAGAGCGTTAAACCAGGGTAGAGTTACGAAACTGCCTGATGGTAAAGTAATATCTGTCATTCCACTACCACTAATTGCAGCTATTTTAATCTTACCAAAAGTTTCTAAATCATACCCTGCATATATTGGATACTTTAATTTGTTATTACACACCATATAGACATCATCTAAAAATGGTTGTTCCATAAATGATGATGAGTAGGTATATCCAGCTTCAGTAAAGATTGCATCTAATACTGGCTTTACTCTAATTGCTGGTTTAAAGTTTTGTATTGTTAGTGCACCATTAGTATCATCCATACCAAACAATTCGTATTGTCCGGAAGTGAATTGATAACCTGAACCATAATCTGCAAGTGGGTATCTTATATCTCCATTAAATAGGTTACCACCCCAACTTGCACTAATATTATTGTAAGAGGAGGTGTGATTGTATTGGTCAAGAGAACTTAAATCAGTTAAAAAGTTTCTATTAATATCTCTAGCAAATGAAGATAGAGTTCCATATATTGTTACATCATATGACTCAATAAACTTGTTAGATAATACATTTACTTTATTTAATTGAATGTATCCTGATGCAAGATATATACCATCAAAATCAAAGTATGCTGATACTTTTGTATTTGTTGAAAAAAGATATGGGTTTTCTATTGCTATATCATAGACAAACTCAAAAAACTTATTATTAGTTTTTGAACCTGGCAAACTAATTTGACGAGTAAAATCAGATGGAAGAACACCAATATCAAATAGACCTGTGACATTATCCGATAAACGGATTTCCTCATCATCAAATAAATCTAATTGTTGACTACCATAGCTTCCACTAGCTACTAACTTAAATTTAAAACCTTGTGTGCTGGTTATACCCATGTTGTTAAATTATTAGCTTGTAATTTTGTCCTAATTGGAAATCAAATTGGTATTGAATAAATTTATCATTCACACCAGTTTTGAATTGAATATTTGAGGTTGTAATTGTTAGAGGTTTTACATCAGTTGTATTGTATTGCATCCAATATATTTCATCAGAAACTAATAATTGTTTTAGAATATCATTATAGTCCTCACTCAACCAATTTGAATTTACACTAATAGTTTGTTTGGAATCAATAATATATGCTAAATTTTGTGTATCGTATGAATTGTAAGATAAAGTTCTACCCCCCCACGAACCTAATTGAGGCTGATAATTCCTTCTTTCACTTGATATGGATTGTCTATTTACCATATCAAAGTTTAGATAATCAAATTGACCAAATCGGTTTTTCCATTTAATTCTAATGTTTGGATACTTTTGTTGGCAAGTTATATTATATGTAATTGGTTGTCCCAATGCGACACTACCCGAATATGGTTGTATAGTATATGAACTTAAACTACCAGTAGATAAAGGAAAGCCTGATTGTGCAGGAGCATTTGGAAATCCTGCAACCAAAGTATTTGAATCAGTAGTTGAGGAAGATATTATAAATTGTCCATTACCCGTACTACCTGAATAAACTATTTTTGTAGGAATAGATTGTCCAACATTACCAACAAAAACTGTGCTAGTTCCAACATTATCTACAAAAACAGATTGAGTTGTTGGACCACTTGTCATTAAAGGCCAAAGTGGTGTTAAAGTATTTACTTGTGCACCTATTGTTTCTGGAAATAATTGATATCCGTCCGCACCTTCAAATACTGAAGAGGATATAGTAGAACCTGTAAAATATAATGAACCTGATTGATAGCGATAATAGCTATCGAAACGGAAATATTTAATCGGAGAGATATTTTGTTCTATCAATTCTGTTTGTGTAGAGTTTATTATTCTACTCAAATCAAAAATACCCGTTAAACCAGTTGCAGATGGATACTTTGCTAAGGTCCACGTATCTCCACTACCACTTGCGGTAAGAGAACCTGTCCATATAGTTAATTCACCTATATATTGAAAATTACTTTCGTTAGTATATTGTGAAGATGATACCGCGAATATAACCGGCGATTGCGCCAGTGACATAGTTGCCGGTGTTTGTATAAAAGAATATGACATTTAATTAGTTATTTATTATTTAACCAATAAAAATAGAAAAAGTAGTGGGCGTAGACTATAAATTAAAGTTTATCTAGCTCGTCTTCAATAGTTTTGACCATATTTCGTTCAATTTCATCTATAAACTTATCTAAATATTTGTAAATTGCATCATCTATACTTCTTTGGCCAAAGTTCCAATTGCCTTTACCTTCTGCAGTTTGTTTCAATTTTTGACGTTTAGGTCCTACTGCAGGTGGGTCATTAAAGAATACCCCATACCTTGCTCCATCAGGTGAAACCTCTACTGAAACCTTAATATCAGTTGCTTTCTTTTTATACTTAAAATCATATCTGTTCTCACCAATAATGGTATTGATTGTATTAGCAGTTCTTAATTTATTACGAAGAATACCATTCCTATAAGGTGCATACTTTTGTAAATTCGATTGAATTTCTTTAGCAACAGCTTTTAAGGATTTATAATCTTTACCTGGCATTATATTCTTACCCAAATTAGTTGTTCTTCATTCCAATCCCACAAACCTTCTTCGCTTGGGTATGGGATTGGTGATTGCCAATCAAAACTCGCATCTAATTCCCAACTTGGAAATGGTTGTGGTGTAATAAATACATCATTTTCTGTATCATAACTATATCCTATTCCAGCATATTGTTTTCTTATTCTATTGTTGTATGATGTTTGTAACCATTGGCCTTCTAATCCCAATACTACATTTATCCAAACTTGTCCGTTAGATTGGTGTTGATTATCAACTACGATTACATTAGTTACTATTCCATTTTCTATTTTTGCAAAGTGTGCCATAATTTATTTATTAAGATGTTATTTGGAAATTACCTGATGCTGTAAATGTGTGTGTAGTAAAACCATTTGTATTGAGTATATTTCCTCCTATTGCTCGAGGTAAACCTGCATATTGTATAATGACAATACCACTACCACCATTACCACTTGTTTGGAGTTCGTCCCATCCACCTGCACCACCACCACCGCCACCGGTATTGACAGTTCCATTAGTTGGGTAATGACCACTAGGACCATGTCCTCCACCTGTTCCACCACCACCAATTCCACCAATCCCTACTACACCCGTATTAGGTATGCTAATATATACACCACCACCACCACCACCTGCGTAGTATGGAGAAGTATTTGATACCCAATTGTAGAATGCGTTACTACCACTACCACCATTACCAGCAGCCACATTTGCTTGTGTTGTTCCGGTAGCAGATGAGCCTGTTTGTGAAGCACCACCTCCACCGCCACCTGCGTAACTACCACTTATATTGCTTATTCCATTACCACCATTTTTTCCTTGACCCACAGTTCCAACACCACCTACTCCATTTGGTGCTGCACCTCCGCCTGAACCACCTGCTGCACCATTGCCACTTCCGGAACTTGAGTTACCACCACCTCCACCAATTAAAGTTAAACCATTAAAAGTTGTATTGCTTCCATTTGAAGGTGGTTGTTGATTAAAATAGGTACCTGTTCCACCACCACCAATTACAATTGGATATACAATGTTACGAAGTAAGGTGTCAAACCCAGTCAAATAACCACCTGCTCCACCACCACCTCCATGTGCTTGTCCGCCTCCTGCTCCACCTCCTGCTACGGCTACATAACTAATTTCAACTTCAAAGGGTGGTGTGTCATATAAGTTATATAAACATCTCGGTCTATCGTTATGTGTAGTAAGTGTAAAAGTAGAAACCCAACCTGCTAATCCATTATTAAATCTCTCAGCAAAGGGTTCGTTTGTGATTTGGTCGTTGATATTAAAACTTTCAACTGAATATTGTGTGAATGCTGTAAGGTCATTTACAACTCCTAACATATTTGCCCAGATATCAACAGTATCATCATCTCCATAAAAAGGAACATCTAATGCATTTGTTCTACCAACTGATTCATTATTTTTATTCTTTATTTTATCAGCAACTATTAACTGAATTGTATAATCCGTTGTATTTGCATTAAAATCTGCACTCAATATATTTACATTACCCAAAGGATATAATTGGTATTGTTCAACATCTATATCACTTATATCACCTTGACTTACAGATTGTATTGTAGGGTGATTTTGCATTATAGTCTTAAAATAGTCAATAACATTAAAATATAATGTATAGTTTGTTCCTAAATTATTTTGTAAAAATGATGTTGCCATAGTTTATTATAATTGAATGCCACCAAAATATTGATTTGTTTGGTCTGGATATATTTGTGTCATATTACCAACTGATTGTAAGTATTGCGGTATTTGATTAGAATATGCAACTAAATAATTTTGTAATCGAAGTGCATAGTAATCAGCGTTCGATTGAGCCTTACTAAAAAGATAATCTATTTCCGATTTAGAAGGGGCAATTCCTTGTTCTGATTGTTGCTTAACACTTCCATTGGATTTGAATTGTATTGAGGAAAATGGTATGTATTCTACACAACCATACCACATTAGAGTATTCTTTATATGGTCATCTAATAAGTCCTGATAAAATACTGAAAGTGCAGAGACAGTATTAGCTACTATTTGTGCTTGTAAGTAATCAAATAGGACAGTTCCTAATAGATTCTTTAAGTATTTATCTTGTGCAGTTCTTAAAAATGGTAATAATGCATCTGAGTCAATAGCTCCTTGTAGTGGAGTATTTTTAATAATATCGTTTCGGTTTATGAATAAAGCATAGCTCATAGTTATATATTATTTATTAGTTATTTGATAATCTTGTTTGAAAAACGCAGAGTATTGATTTATGGGTTCATTTAAACCCGTTGCTGGTTTAGTAGGTTTAGAAGGTTCGTTTGGAGTTTGGTCTCCGGGGTTATCCTGTGTTGCAGGATTTTCCATAGATTTATTCGTTTCATCTTCTACTTTTCCAACTGACTTATCAGTATCCTCTGCAGTTTGTGAAAGAATTACTAATGGTGTCAATTGTTCAAAGTATAATTCTGTATTATCATATCCACCACAAACCAATGCATAATCTAATGAATTTAATAAAAGATTTTGGAATGGTGATATAGTCATTGTTTGCATGATTGAGAATGCTGTTTTCATTTCCTCTGATTGAGAACTAAAACCATTTCCCTCTGTTCTAATACCAAATAATAACGGCGATGTTACTCTATGTGCTACAAGTATTCTATCTTGTGCGTAAGTTGCAACATATTCATATTTCTCATGTAAGTTGTCAATGTTGATGACATCGATAGTAGGTTTGCTCGCCACATCATCATTAAAACTCAACATAAATCTGCCTGCGTTTCTAGTTCCTGTAAATTTATTTTGCACTAATGCTTCTATCGTCTGTCTTTCTTCAGGTGCAGGAACTCCTGTGTTGAAGTTTAACATAACAGCAGGTAAGAAACCATTTTCTATATTGTTGATGTGTAGATTGGATAATTCAGCTTCTACAAATGAAAATTGTAGTGCAGAAACCCAATCAGGTAGAGAGTAATAATAAAGACTTGGAGAATAATTTTTAATATAAAGTATTTCCATTTTCTCATTACTCGTTTCAAATGCTGGAACTTTCTTTTTATTCTTAACTGACCTTTGGTCATTCCAATCAGTGCAGTAGTAATAGTTTTCTATTTTAGGATTATCATATATCTTTTCCGCACGTAAATACTGAACGGGTACGTGATACATTTTAATTATTTTAGTATGTTCATCGTTCCAATAGACTTGGAATGCAGCATTACCATACAATTTTAAATCAAATGCCACTCTTTTAATTTCCTCTTGTGGAATTAACCTTTGTAGTAATGCATTAAATGCTGGGTCTTTTGAGTATAAACCCTTACCATAAATTAAATCAGCAATACCTTCTATACAAGCTGCATTAGTTGTTGAGGTATTATGTGCTAATGTTACTGCTGAGAAGAAATCATCTTGTCCATAGACACCAAAAGGCACCCAAGCATAACGAGTTCTTATATCCTCCATTATTCTGGGAATGTCTTGTGATTGGAGATTTACTACGGAGAATTTACTTTGTTGTTTCATATATTAGTCTAAAATTACATATTGATTGGTTGATACATGCGATACCTCATTTCCATCTAAAGGAATTTGATTTGCGTATACCGGTTTATATATCGGCTCATTACTTTGAGATGTAAATACCTGTATACTACCATGCCATAATTCATATCCTCCATTTTCTAAAGTTGCTCTAAACTCCTGTGCAACATTCGTATTCGGTATACTTGCAGTAAAACCTAAAAGACTCTCATACCCATTATAAGTTATTCCTGTAAGGGATGCAGTTGAATTTACTTGTGTTGTCATATCTTGTAATGACATTGTAAATTGCTCAGTTGTTGTTGGAGGTGAGATTCTTATTGTATAGCTATTCGTGCTACCTGATATAAATGTAAGCATTATCTAGTATTAGTTTAGTATTATCTCTTATTTAACACTCAATAAATCAAATGTGGTTATAGTATGGGCATAATAAAAGCATATCCTTTATTTTACAAAGAATATGCTTCAATATATATTTCAATTCCTCAGCGATTAAGCTGCAGAACCTGAAACGACTGATGGTTTTACTGTCAATGCAGCAGAACCAAATGGGTTAGATTGAGTCGAGCCTGTAATAAATGCAGCTGGTAACTTTTCTAAACCTGTAAGAGTAACAGAATAACCATAAAGGTCTCCCATTCCCGCACCAGTTTGTATTGTTCCTGCTGTTAAATCACAACCTTGCGTAATACCTGCTACTAATGCATCTCCGTTATTAGTCCAAACGATAGCAACCGGTCTTCCGTATGCTAAGGTTTTAAGTTGAACTGTCATCTCCGGTGTCAATTTCTTTAAGTTAAGAGTTAATTCTTGTGAAAAGAATGTAGTTCCGTTTTCTCTTGAAGAATTGACAGTCTCAGAATATGCTGACGTTCCTTTGAGGCTATAGTAATATACTATACTTCCTGATGGAAAACCAGTAACTTCATTTGTAGTTGTATTAAGCGTAAAGTTTGGCGTGTAAGACCCAGTCGAAGTAGAAGGATAGTTGAAGAAGTAAACTCCTTGCAAACCACCAACGCTTTCTTTACAAACTTCCTGTCTTCCTAATGATAAATCGCATGCCATAATATTTTATGTTTAATTTGGTTTGTTATTAAAAAGGGTGAGTTTTGTTTCTAAGCTACTCCCCACCCTTTAATTATTTCTTTAGAATGCTCCGTAGTATACGATATCTTGGCCAATTCCGAATTGTGTTCCTGCGGTATATCGAGCCACCAGACGGAAATTTTGACTTCCATCTATATCACTCATATCTAGCACCTTAACTTCCTGGTAATCACTTAATAAACCTGTTCCGAAGAATAAGTTAGATTTTTGTGCTGCAACAATTTTATTGTTACTCATACCTGGACACATTACGATTTCAATACCCTGGAAGTTAAATGGCTTCTCTGACACGTTCATTTGTGTATTGAAACCAGATTGGTTAGCATTACCACCTAAAGCAGTTTGATAAGCCTTTGCTACGTTTGTTGAAACATAGATAACTAAATCTTCTTTACCAAATACTGTGTTAGGAATTGTATCATATACGTTACCAATTTTGTTGATTACGTTTAATGCTGTAATTGAACCTGAGTCAATAGCTGAACCAGTTCTTGCTGCTAATACTGCAGTTCCTGCTAATGAAGAACTTGCTGCGATTGAAGCAGAGAAACGAGCTTCAAAACCTGCGAAATTTCCGTTTGTTGATTCACCAGTTGCTAAAGGAACTAATGGTCCTTGCCAAATAGATGTTTCAGTTGAAGCGGCCACCTGAGCTAAAACTTGGCCGATGAGGAAATCATTGAATGTCTTAGGGATAGTATCAAAAGCACTATATCCTAATTGTAATGCTTGCCAGCTGGCTACGAAGTTTTGCTTGCAGAGGCTTAAATTGACTTGTAATTCTTTTGGAGTGATTACTTGTTCTGTTAATTCTACACTACCTGATGTTACGAAATCACAACTAGCATCTTGTACGATACCTGATTGTGCTACTTTTTGGATTACCTCTTTGTATTTCACATTAGGCATGATTGTTACTAACTTTTTATCTAGCGTATTTGCTGATAGTAATGCGCTTGCAATATAAAGTCCCGCAAATTCACCTTTGTAAGTTGTCGCGGTGATTGTTGGTTCAGCGAATTTCTGAACTCTGTTGTTTGTTGAATTGTTCATTTGTTTTTTTTTTGAATGAGTTAATGAATATTTTTTATCTGTATAATTTTTCGTATATACTAGATTCTGTATTTTTTATTTTTTGACCGAAATTCGGTTTAGTTTCTGCTGTTGAAAATTTTATTGAATCATCAAGAGGTGCACCATCTAATTTAGGAAGGTCTTCTTCTTCTAATTCGGTTTCCTTTTCCTCTTTTGGTTTCATAGCTTCTTCCATCTTTTGCATCTTCTTTTCCATCTCTTCAATACGATAAGCTAATTCATCTACTTTCTTATTCATATCTACTTCCTCTTTAGGTGCCTCTTCCATTGGTTCTTCCTCTGTTGGTTCTACCTCAACAGAAACCTCTGCTGCTTGTATTTCTACATTTTCTCTTTCTTCGATTTTACCGTCTTTAGTAATTACTTTAATTAAATTTTCATTACCTGATTCATCTTTCAAAGATAATTCGTGTGTTCCATCAGGTGCTGGTGTTTTAGTTCCATCCTCTGATACTACAAATAGTTCCTCACCTACATCAAATGTTTTTGACTCTACTATTGTTCCGTCCTTTAATTTCGCGTAAGTTAATTCCACTTCGGTTTCACTAAACGAAATCATAGAAGCTATTTTACTTAATACATTTTTTGCATTCATAATATATGGTTTTATTATTTAACAATACAAAAATCAAATGTTGTTAAAAATCCATTCTTTTACGGGATTTATTTCTGAATTATTACTTAAAAGATTGATTATTTTCTGATTTACTAACTCTGGATGAACCCACCAGTCCTCAAAACTATCCCATTTATTCACTGCAACATCATTTACTACCAATTGGTATCCAAATGAACGAAGGTATTCTCTACTCTTTTCTTTTACACTATCATCAACATAATAATCATGCTCAAAGGTTATGACTCTAAACTTTTGTTTCCAAAAGGGTATTTTTAAAAGAACTTCATAACTAATTCGTGCAGGGTCTACATCTATTTGTAAGTAATCAGTAATCCCTTTCCCCTCCCATATAGGCATGACATCCCAATCCGTTTGGGTTGCATCTAAACAATATGGATTAGTTTTTCGTTCTTTCCAATTGGTTACTACATTAGGGTCTATATCAATACTCACACCTTCCCAACCCCATTCCTCTAATAACTTTGTATTATTACCATAGGTAGGATGTGCACAACCTATTTCAATCCAACTACCACACTCTTTACCATTCAGTGCCATTAGAACAAATAAGTCCTGATAGCATTGTGAGTAATTCCTTTCTATGGAATGTGCACCATCAAATTTATATCTTAATTTTGGATAATCCCTTTTCGTATATTCCATAGGTGGGACCCAATTATTGGAAAGATTATTTAAGTTATTTTGTATTGCCTGTTTGTGTATCGCATCTACTTTATTATTACGATTTAATTTACGGAAGATTGCTAAACTCTCATCGAATATACCTATCCACCATCCACATACTCCTTTTTGAAACTCAAACGCCCATTTTCCTGGATATTCTAAATTCGTAATCGTATTACCTTCTTCAAAATCAAATTCCATTCCAACACAACCTGCAGTATATCCCTCTTGCCATTCTCTATTTCTTTCGTGTGCTCTTGCTAATAAAAACCAACCTTCTCCTCTCTTTGGTAAAAGTGAAATCCCTCTTTGTAATAAACCTTTAATCATAAACCATCTATTACCTTGCTTTTCAAAACATAGTGCCATTCTTAAAAGTGCCTCGTATTGTAATTCAATATCATTACCAAACTCTGTTGCTCTTAAATAAAATCCACATGCAGAAGCAGTTTGTCCCTGTTGTTCGTATTCCCATCCTAACTTAAAGTTGATAAGTGGATTGCGGGTATCGTCGATATAATCTTTTAATAATTTATTTAACTCCATATAAGGGATTCGATTTGATGTTGAGGGGCTTTAAGTATGAATGCTGCATTGTCCTGAAATGCAAAGGAGATTAGCATATTCCCATTATGAAATCCTAATCCACAGCAAAACTCTATCTCACCATCCATAAAACTAAATTCAGTTGATATATGCTGGATATTCCAATCCCTATCCCATACTACGAATTTGTGAGTGTATTTTGCATTCCTTTGGTCAATCTTATTTTTCCAAAGTTTAGTTTCGTGTATAATACAAATACGATACTCACCATATGGAACGACTTGACTACTACCTCTCATATTTTGAAACTCACCTACACCTCCTTTGACTACCACTTGTTCGGATTGTAAAGTTTGGATATTCGCCCTAACTACCTCTGTTGGATTTGCCCACTTCACATAATGAAATGGAAGGTCTTGTACTGGCATCCAATTCTTTTCACAATAACTTTCTGTATCAATCGGTGCTTGGATTCTATATCTATCGGTTTCTTTCCATCCCTTATCTAATTTAGATAATTCCATTCTACCCTGTCCGTTGGGTGTGGTATCTCTACGCACGCCGGTAATCCATAAATCACCATCCCATCTTACTAATCTTCCATCTTCTAAACCATAGAACTCCCACATAGGTTCTACATCACATTTAGACGTATCTAGTTTCGTATATCTTTTAATTGCGAGAGTATCACTCAACTCTAATCCAAAGTTGATAGTCTTCAATTTAATATCGTTCTCCGGGTTAAGATATGCAAGAGGTCCATGTCTATTACCAAAGACCTGTTCACCCTCACAATGCATGAGTGTATAATTTACGTGTCTTAAATTGCATAAAATCTTCTTCCCATCAATAAAGATAGAAGGATTCATAAGACCAGTTCCGTTTGTAAGATTTGAGGGAATGATTAGTGGAATAATTTCACCACCATTATCTATAACCTGCTTAGTTAGATTTTGTATTGCCATTTAGTATTTAACACTATAAAAAAATAAAAGTATTAAATTATAAACATGCACCTTCACATGATATAAATGCATTGAAATATATTGTAGTTCCAACATCACCTGCTTGAACTGTGTAGTTTGATGTGAAAAGGGAAGCTGTAGTATTATCACCACAATCTTCTTCACTAATGATACCTGATGTGGATACATTTGCGTAGTTATCACCACCAGTGCATTGATTCATATTCAAATCCATAGCAATTGTATCTCCTTGATTAACTGTGTAGTTTCCATTTGATGTATTACTTCTAGTTTCAACGATACTGCCATTAACATATAAATCCATTACACCAACTCCTCCACCCGTTATACTTAAACTCCATGCTAATGTTGCTGTTGCTGGTGGGGCACCTCCTCCTTCTACTCTACATTTAATCATAATATTAATTTTATTAAGGACATATTCCGTAAATTACAAAATAGATATTCGAACCTGAATCAGCATTATACACATATGAATAACTACTTGAATAATTCATACCTGTTGTAAGTGTGCTATCAGTCATTATAATA
>Ga0181350_1000253_pt1 | contig 16076 bp, 23 predicted proteins | sample Su13VDMM110DCMD_FD_130105 | JGI IMG/M metagenome (GOLD analysis project Ga0181350, IMG submission 130105) | Freshwater viral communities from Lake Michigan, USA - Su13.VD.MM110.DCM.D | ecosystem: Environmental > Aquatic > Freshwater > Lake | place: USA: Michigan | collected 2013-07-16
CAAGGTCTACAACGCAGTCGACGAAGTGGTGCCAAAGACATCAATTGTCGATCTGCCAAAGCTCAAAGAAACTCTTGATGCTATCAAGGCAGAAGTCACTGAGGAAGGCATGTCAGCAGCCGAGCGCAAACTGGCAAAGATGATCGAGCGAGGAGACGTTACATACGGACTGCTCAAGCGAGAGAAATCCTTGATTGGCAATGCCATCAACAAGGTGGAGTCTCCATATAGCAGCATGGCTGAGGCAGACCTCAAGCGCCTGTATGCGGCACTCGCTGACGACCAACTGACAAACGTTGGCAACATCGGTGGTGAGGAACTGCGCCAGCAACTGCGTGCGGCCAACCTGCTGTACGCCAAAGAGCGAGCATTGGGCAAGCGCATCGTGAATGCGTTTGGCCAGGACATCGAGGGTAGCGTGGCCAACAAGATGCGCACCGCCATCACTGGTGCAGCCAAGGGCGATGCTGGCGAGTTCAACCGCCTGCTCAAGACAGTCCCAGAAGACCTGCGCAAAGAGACGCTGGCCACCGCATTGGCATCTGTCACGCGCTCGGCCAGAGGTGCTGAGAAGGGTGGATTCGGCTTCTCAGAGTTTGCCGACATCTATCCCAAGCTGCGTGCAAACCCACCAGTCTACAAAACCATCGTGGACACGCTTGGCAAAGACTCAGCAGATGTGCTGCGCGACCTGTTCGAGGTCTCCAAGCGCGTCACCGAGGCCAGAGCCAATGTCCTGACCACAGGCAAGGCAAACCAGGCACTGCTGCAAGGCATGCAGGCAGAAAGCCTGATCGGTAAGGTTATGGAAAGCACACTGGCCAAAGGAGTAGTGACTGGTGCAGCCGCAATGGGTGGCCCGATCGCAGCCGGAGCTACATCAATACTCACTGGAGCCATGACACAGGGCAACAAGGATGCACTCAAGGCAGCAGGAAAACTGTTCGCTGATGAGGGATTCCAAAAGCTCGCCATCGAAGCCGCAACCAAAGGCACGCCCAGCGCATCTAGCATTCGACGTACAGCCATGTCACAATCCTTTCAGAAATTTGCAGACGCAGCCAAACTGCCAAAAGCATTGGACGCAAGGATTCAATGGTTGCAGACAGCAACCCAAGCCGAGCGCCAATTCGACCAGGAGAACCAATAAATGTCAGCACTCTCAATTCAACCCACATTTCCGATTTTCACAGAGACGGACGGATTGCCATTGGAGAACGGTTATATCTGGATTGGGACAACCAATTTAGACCCTCAAGGGAATCCAATAAACGTCTATTGGGACGCATCTCTGACTATCTCAGCACCTCAACCAATTCGCACAATCAATGGATACCCATCACGAAGTGGTGCTCCTGGCCGTTTGTACGTAAACAGCAATTACAGTATTCGAGTGCAAAACAGCAAAGGCAGTTTGGTATATAGCGCACCCGCTGCGACAGAAGCATTTGGTGGATTAGTCAGCGCATCAGCAATTGAATATGACCCACCTTTTACTGGCGCAGTCACAAGCAACTATACGGTGTCGGATAAGTTGTCTCAGGTTATCAGCGTCAAGGACTTTGGTGCAGTTGGTGATGGCATAAACGATGACACATCAGCCTTTATTGCTGCCGATGCAGCAGCACCTGCTGGTATGCCAATTTATGTGCCTGCTGGCGTGTATTTACTTTCTGCAGATGTAAACGCCCCACGTCGACAATTTTTATTTCAAGGAGCATCAATATTAGGAGGCAATCTTGTTGGCGCTCTTATTCAAAGAATTGATCCAGTCACAGGAGCTTGGTCTTATGGTGTTGGAGAGTCTTTGCAATATGGTAGTTATTACAGGTTCGGTCGAAACGCTGGTGGGCCGATTGGCTTGACTGTTGGTGGAGGTGATCCTGAAGATGGCACAGATGGCAATGTGTTCTTTCCAGATGTGTACGGTGGCTGGACAACAGTTATGCCGTCTAAGTATTTGTCAGCATCTGAATTTGCAATCCAGCCAGCATCGTCAGCAGGAGCTTGCACCACATCAATTGGTGGAAACACTGTTACTCGTGTTTCGGGTGGGGGTTTTCTTGCTGAGTTTGTTGGTCGGCGTATTTACATCGGTGAAGGCAGGTATTTGGTCGCAACGGTTGACGTCAATGCGCAGACGCTTACTGTCACAACCTTGAACGGTTCTGCCGTTACTTTTGCGTCCGCTGGACCACTTACGTTTATTGTTGTTGGGGCAAGTGGTTCTGGTGTTTGCGATACATCTGGCACAACCGTAACGCGAGTTTCCGGCGATCCTTTCGTACCACTGACAAACACGGAATACATTTTCAAAATCGGTGGCGTTCAATACACCGTTTCATCCGTCACGGATTTCAACACCATTGTTCTTTCAGCATCTGCTGGAAACCAAACAAATGTCTCGTACCAGTTTTGGACATCTGTTGACGATCTGTCGTCTGCAATTCGTGTTCATCGGGTCTCTGGCGCTGGATTTGAGGAGAACCTCACGATTGGCGCTTATGCTGCTGGCTACTTCCATATACAGGCGGCTGGGGGTGTTGGACGGCAATATCCTTTGTATATCGGAACTGGTTACGACACCAGTGGTGACAAGCGCAAACAACTGGCACTGCAATCTAATGGTCGCGTTAATATCGGAGGCGATGGTGGATTTTGCTCCTTGGAAGTCGAGGGGAGAGATGGTGTCGCTAGCAACAGTTTTAGCATGGGTGGTGCTTCAACAGGTGGTGGAACTCCAGGTTTAACAGTGATTGGAGCAGACACCAATATTGGCATGTCTCTTTCAACAAAGGGCGGTGGTGTATTCAAATTCTTCAGCGCAAATTACGGTGCTCAACAGTTTGAAATAGATCAACTAAACACAGGCACATCGTGGCTTGGTGTTCGTTCAGACGCATTCGATCAACCTCGTTTGTATGCACAAGGTGCTGCAACGAACATTGATATTCAGCTTGTTCCAAAAGGTACTGGTAGTGTCTTGTTGGGCGCATGGGCATCTAGCGCAGATGCTGCCGTAAACGGGTACATCACCGTCAAGGACAGCACCGGCACACTTCGCAAACTGGCTACGATTGCGTAACATGAAGAATTTAAATTTTGAACAACGCATTGCCCTGCAAATGGGTGAACTTATTTTGGAGGTAAAACGCCTTGAAACATTACGTGACCAAATGTCTGATCAAATTTCAAAACTGGCTCAGGAAAAGACAAGTGGAGAAATTCAATCGTCATCTGAACCACCAAACTCGCCATCGGCCTGACTTTTATTAAGGTTACTCAAAATGGAATTTGGAACTGGTGAAATTGACCCAGTCAAGTACGGTGTACTATGGCAAAAGGTTCAGGATATGGACAAGAAAATGGACAAGGTTGAGCGCCAGCTCGAAGAACTGGTTGCGCTGGCCAACAAAGGTCGTGGAGGCCTTTGGTTTGGCATGACCATTGTCTCTGGCGCTTCTGCTGTTGTCGGTTATTTTCTAAACTACTTTCGGCACTGATCATGTACAAGCTCGGCGCACGTTCAAAGCAGCGGCTCAAAGGCGTGCATGAAGACCTGGCCAAGGTCGTCGAGCGTGCCATTGAGATCACCACTGTGGACTTCACCGTCCTAGAAGGCCTGCGCACTCCTGAGCGCCAGAAGACGCTCATGGAATCCGGTGCAAGCCAGACCCTCAACTCACGCCACATCACCGGCCATGCGGTCGATCTTGGAGCTTGGGTGGACGACCAGGTGGACTGGTCTTGGCCTCTGTATCACAAGGTCGCAGCAGCCATGAAGGAAGCGTCCAAGCAGCTCGATGTGGCCATCGTCTGGGGTGGTGATTGGAAAATTTTTCCTGATGGCCCACACTTCGAACTTGACCGGAGAAAATACCCATGATTGACCCAGTCACCATTGGTGGAATTTTCAGCATTGGAACAAAGCTGATTGATAAACTATTTCCAGACCCAACCGCAAAAGCCCAGGCGCAACTAGAACTGCTAAAAATGCAGCAGGCCGGAGACCTTGACGAAATCAAAGTGCAACTGAGCGCCATCATCGCAGAGGCACAAAGCACAGACCCATGGACAAGCAGAGCAAGACCATCGTTCCTGTACGTGGTCTATATTCTCTTGCTGTGGAGCATTCCAATGGGCATCCTGACTATTTTTAAGCCAGAAGCTGCTGCGGCATTCACAGCAGGATTCAAGGCATGGATGCTGGCTATTCCTGAGCCAGTGCTGACACTGTTCGGTGTCGTGATGACCGGATACGTGGCAGGCCGATCATGGGAAAAGGTGCGAGGCGTAGCAAAATAGTTATTTGCAAGCGCCTTCACCGTTGTAAGCTGGCCAACCTGCTTGGCCTTTGGTCTGCTTCCACAGCTTCACCATCTCGCAGTACTCGGCCTGCTGGCGCTCTGCCTCCTCGAGATCAGACTGGCCAACGATGCTCATGGCGATGATGATGCCAATGATGGCCAGAATGACTTGGTAGCGTTTGATGTTCATGGTCAGCTCCTTGCTGGTTAATGTGGTCACACTATACCACGAATCCACACAATTAATGCAACTAGGTAAAAACACCTAGAGCGATGTGATCTCCACATCATGCGGCCTGCGCCTACCATCAAGCAGGTCATGCAGGCGCTTCTCAGTCAATCGGTGGCAACGAATCATGATCCGAGCAGGTAGCACATCAAGAAGGTCGGCGTAATCGCTCAGGATGGCGCGTACAGCCTGAATTCCAGATCCATCCATACGGATGGTGCCACCGGCCATGTTCCGCTTGCCAGCGACCGCCAAAGCGGTAATGGCATCCATCAGCAAACCACCAGCATCCTCGCAGACCTTCATCTCGGCCACCAGCGTCTCCATCAGGTTGACCGCATCAGAAACAACGCGCCAGTCGTCCGTGGTGGGCGCTGGCGCTGTCTCCATGGCATTCAAGCCCTCATACATCCTGGTGAGCTGGTGCGTGCGGTACGCAGCAGGCAATGGCTCAGTGGGGCTGGCCATCATCTCGTCCATGATGGTGTAGTGCTTTGGCCTTGGAATCGGCTTGCGCTTTTTCACGCAAGAACCCCAGCATCTCTGACACCGACAAGCATCGGGTGAGGATGTGGCAACTCAATTCCGATCGGTCTCCACATGTGCAGGCAGCGCGGATGGTTGTTGACCCACTCGCTCTTGGGTGGGTGGTACTGGATGACGCAGTCCTCATCGTCCCAGAACATCTCCTTGATCTGGCACATTTCCTCCCAGGTCGGGCATCGGTCGCGGCGAGAGACGCTGACATGCTCCCATCCTGCGCCATCGGTGGCCAGAACCAGCAACTTCTGCTGGTGCTTCAAAGGCACGATGAACATGCCATTGTTGCCAAAAGACGCATCGCTGGCCATCTTGCCATCGAGCACACGGTACTTCTCAGGAATCTTGAACATCAATAGCCCCTCCAAATTCGAACATCCACCAACCACAGCGAGACGAAGAACTCGCCACCAGCAAAGCCAATGCCAAACACTGGCCACTTGTGCATCAGCGTCTCTACGCTGATCTTGAGCTGCTTCTTCATGCCTTGGCCTCCAGTGCCTGCTGGCGCTCCATCTCCATCTTGACGCAGTGCAGAATCTGCGCAGCCAGCGTGCGCGTGTTGCGCTCGGCCATCTTGCGCAGCTCACGCTCAATGTCGGCAGGCAGCCGGATCGTCATGTAGCGGTCTTTGATTTTTGCGGTGGTCATCAGTCAGTCCCTCCAGCATTGGCAATGGCAGCTTCCTCAAACATGTCGGCAGTTGCAGGGCCACCGGCCAGCTCGATTGGCACACCACTGGTCAGCAAGTTGACCAGATCGTCTTGGTTGGCCACCTCAATGTCAAATCGGGTCTGGGCAGCATGGCGAATGGCCTGCGCTTGGTTGCCAGCGCGAATCAGGCGGTGGCGATTGGTTTCAATGTCGGTGACGACATAAATGCGAGTGCTCATAAATTGTCCTTGTGTTGGTTGAAAAAGGCCTGAATCTTGCCCTTGGTATCGTCAGCACCTTTCCCCACTATACACCAGAATCTCACACTTTCGAGATAGGCAATCCAGTCTTTCTGCTCGGCACTGACGCTGCCACCCTTGGTGCGCTTCATCTCCACCCACAAGCGCCAGGCAGGAATGAACAGATCAGGCACACCAGAGGAAACTCCCTCGGCCTTGAGACGACCAGCAGTGGCCGGACTGCGAGCGCCACCATTGGGAATGGCAAAGATGCGCACGCCTGGCCAAGTCTGGCGAAACCAGCGAACCAGCTCGCGCTGCTCCTCATGCTCAGTGGGAATACGGTCGGCGCTCAAAACGGCAGCTCCTGCATCCACTTTGGGCATTCGCCCACAGCCTCAGCAAACTCTGCTGGCGGCTTCATGAAGAACTCCACACACATCCCGTCGTGGCCATAGTTCTCGCAGGTGTGGCAGCACCGCGGTGGCCCAGCACGATCCCACTCGCGCCACTGCACCAGGAACTCGGGTTCGGGTGGTCGGCTCATTTCAGACCCCTTTGCATTGCCTTCACCCAGCACCGGGCGCAGTGCCACTTCGCACGCAGCTCGACACCGCCCCTCGGCTCCTTGGCCACCTTGCACAGATCACACACGCGCAGCTTCTGCGCCTTCACCAGTTCATCAATCATTCCCAGCTCCTTTTCATCACTCTAAAAAATTTCCCGTCCTTGCGATACTCGATCAGCTTCGGCGGCGTGGCGTTGTTCATGTTCTGCACCATGTCAATCATGGCTTGCACTTTTAAACCACCAGGCACAATGCTGGCGCTGTTCGCAATACTCAGCAGCAGGCCCATCGCCCTCTGGCCAGCGTAACCCTCGTGCATGATCGGCAAGTATTCAGTGATCGGCGGGTCACTCAGCCCCCCGTAATACGTCACAGCCAGCATCTTGATGCCAGACGCTCGGCTCGTATGCTCACGCCAGGCCCAGCTGCTCACCTCTAACTCTTGGCCATCAAGACCCATGATGTCGTCATTGCGCAGCACCATCGACTTCTTTACCGGCTCAGGGAACATCGCACCGCAGGATGGGCAGACCATCACCGAGATGTGCACCAGCTCACCACACTCATCGCAGACCTTAACTGGTGCCTCGCCATTTCCATCGCCACCCTTCTTTGGTGGCTGAACATTGGTGATTGGCCCATGCATTTCCACCACACCAGCAAAGTCCAACACCAAGCAATGATCGGTGTGTGACTTCACGCGCATGCCACGGCCTGCCATTTGGACATACAAACTGGCGCTCATAGTGGGGCGCAACATGGCCACTACATCAATGTCTGGATAATCGAAGCCGGTGGTCAGCACGTTGGCGTTCGTCAGCGCACGCAAGCGCCCAGCCTTGAAGTCGGTCAAGATGCGCTCGCGCTCTTTCTTTGGGGTGTCGCCAGTCACGCACTCGGTGGCCACACTATGCTGGCGCAGGACTTCGGCCACGTGCTGGGCATGCTTCACGCCAGTGCAAAACACCAGCCAAGCCTTGCGGTCACCAGCCAGACCGACGATCTCCTGCACCACCTTCTGATTCTGATCGTCCGTGTCGACCGCAGCCTGCAACTCGGACTCAATGAATTCTCCTCCGCGCTTCTTCACGCCAGAGGTGTCCAGCTTGGCCTTGGTGATCTTGGAGCGCAGCGTGGACAGGAAGCCTTTGAAAACCAACTCCTCGATGCTGACCGGCGTGAGCAGGTCATCGAACAGCGCAGGCTTGTCGGTGATCAGGCCATGCCCCAAGCGATATGGCGTGGCCGTCAGACCGATCACGCGCAGCGCAGGATTGATCACCTTCAACTCGCCAAGCAGTTTGCGGTAGCCACCCTCGTCCTTGTGGTTGACCAAGTGGCACTCGTCAATGATCACCAGATCGACATGGCCAAGCGCACCGGCCTTGGTGCGCACCGACTGGATGCCAGCAAACGTGATCGGCTCGCCCAAGTCCTTGCGGCCAATGCTGGCGCTGTAAATGCCCATCGGGGCACCAGGCCAATGCTGGCGCATCTTCTCGGCGTTCTGCTCGATCAGCTCCTTGACGTGCGTGAGCATGAGCACCCGAGTCTCTGGCCAGTTCTGCAAGGCATCCTTGCACAGCGCAGCCACGATGTGCGACTTGCCTGAGCCGGTCGGCAGCACCAGACAGGGATTGCCAGCGTTGCCAGCCTCAAACCATCTGTACAGCTCGTCGATGGTGCGCTGTTGGTAGTCACGGAGCATCAGCCAACCACCCTTCCACCAAAGTCCTTGCGCATCTCAGCAATGAACGAATCACCACTGGCGCAGGCAGAAGCATTGGCCAGCAACTCCTTGCTACCCCAAACGCCTTCCTGCTCAGGATCACCATTCGCCAAATTCACACCATTGATCTCATACACAGCGGTGAACTCGTTCGGCCCATCTTTGCGCTGCCACGGCACCAGATCAGGGTGCAGGACATGCGACTCACAACCAGTGCGCTGGGAATCCAAAGGAATCACAGCATCCCACTTGGCGCAGTGCCACGTCGAGTCCGACAGCGGTGTGGCCAAAGCGCAGGTTCGGCAGTTCACATGCTTGGTAGTCTTGGACTGGTGGCAGAACTCGTGCGCATCGCAAAACTTGCACTGGTACCAGCTTGCATCAGAGCTGATCGGTTCAGGCATGCGGTCGGTCAAAGTGATACGCTGGCCACGCTCGATGGCCTTGTGTGCCACATCCTTATCGAGTTTCACGCGCTCGGTGTGGATGCGGTCGTCATCCTTGCAGACAGCCAAGTACAGCGCACGATCAATGCCGGTACCGGCCATGTAGACCTGCATCTGCACAAAGTGCTCAGGTTTGGACTTCTCCACGCCATCCTTAGCCAGAGCATCAAACGACTTATTGGAGTGGGTCTTGAACTCAGCGATGTGCTTGGACTTGGGCGCTTCTGGCACGCCCTTGTCGATAATTGCATCCAGCGAGCCAGACACATGGCTGCCAAAGTCCACACGGTGCTGGGCAGAAACCTTACGCACATCTACGCCAATGGCACGCAGGTCGCTGATGATGTTGGCTTCCTCTTGGTGACCACGGCGAAACAGGCGCAGGATTCGACCAGGGAAGCTCGGCTGCACAGCCCAGCGGAAAGACAGCCACAGCCACCGATCACACACATGGCCCAGCGTGCTGGCCCCAAGGTGCGCGCGCGGCACTTCTGAATGTGATTCGTGGTGCTTGTCAATCAATGACTGGATGGTATTATCTGGCTCAGGGATTTTCATGTTGTCTCTCCTTTAGGAATTTGCCCAGGCCTTCAACAGCCTGGGCATTTTTTTTGCTTACTTCTTGGCCCAAGGTGGTGCGGCCTTGGCAGGTGCATCCGAAGCTGGTGAAGTGGTCTTCGCAGGCATTGATGCAGCTGCTGGCGCTACGCTTCCAGACACAGACTTGAAGCCCTTGACCTCATTGCTTGCACCGTACTGAGCGTCCTCTTTGACCTCCAGCTTGATGGCGATCTGGCCACCGATCAACTGATCGGTGTCGGTCACTTTGGCCAAGCCAATGGCACGCATGATGTCTCCGAGCTGCTGGCGACCGATCTCTTCTGCTTTGGGGTTGGCGTTCTTGATGTTCAAGTTGCCAAACACCACGCGACCTTGGTGGCTTGGGCCAGTAATGTCGTAGCGCAGCTTGATGTACTGGCCGTTGCCAGCCTTGGTTGCCTTCAACTCAGACTGAGAGATGGTGGCGGTGTACCAGCCAGCAGGCAGCGGCTCAAAGTTGCCATTGCCTTGTGGCAGTTCGTTGACGTTGAATTCTTCGTTTAAAAAAGCCATGATTTACTCCTTGGGGATGATTTTGAAAGATGGGCGGCCAGGCTTGGCCGTAATTGCACCGGCCAATGGCCCAGTGATCGTTGCGTCTGTTGCTTTCCAGATTGCCATGTTGAGTTCAGGCTTCCAGCGAAACAGCTTGGCCAAGTGATCGGTCAGACCGAACTCAGCGGCAAGCTCTTGCACTTTGTCTCCGTCGACCTTGCGGTCAATGCGGCCAACGATCTTGATCTCGTATCGACTAGGCTCGACGGTCTCTGTGCCTTCAAGGTTTTCGGCAATGGATGCCAACTTCTTAATGTGGTCTTCAATATCGCGTCGATCCGCTGTCGCATCTTCTTCCTGCTTTTTGCATGCCAGCCACATGGTGGCAAGCTCGTTCATGTCATTGGGCAAAGTCTTGGTGGTCATGCTTTGCCTCCAATCTTGGCAATGATCGCACCCAAATCAGGCGCTTCCCATGCCTCCAACTTGCCTGAGCGATCCTTGGCCAGCCAGAGGCCATCAGAGTCGCACATTAGCGCACGCTGAGTCACACCCTCGGCATCACGCTCGACACGCAGCGCCAGCACTTCATCAAAGAAATAAGGCAGGCCTTGTGTCAGGCTCTTGCCAGGCATGCCTGGGTTGTAGAGCATCTTGCCCATCTCGTCGGTGGACTTCTCCAGCTTGGCCGACATGTAGACATGCTTGCCTGGCAGATCACGAAAGGCGCGAATCAGCTCCTGCATGGTGCTGTTCATCTCGCCATAAGCTGCGCGGCCATCCTTGGACTTCTTCATCTCATGGGACAACACAACCTCAGCAACTTCGCTGATCGAGTCAAGCGCCACTGACTGAAAGCCTGCGGCCTCCTTGCTGTCTCTGGCCCAAGTGAAGGCCTCGCGCAAATCGTCCATGCTGGCAATCTCGATGTAAGGCAAGTCAGCGTCCTGAATGGACAACAGGCCACCCTCGGCACTGAGAACAATCACATTGGGCAGCGTCTTGACCAAGGTGGTCTTACCTGCACCAGCCTGCCCATACACCAGCAGCTTCACTCCATTGGCAGACAAGCTGCCGGTCGATTTCAAATTGATAGCCATGCGGCTCTCCTTCATGTTTGCGCCCACTTCAGGAAATCTGTTCTGGGCGTGACGCAACTATAAACCATTTTTTAGTGTAATATCCACACATCGCAATAAATATTTTCAACAAAGGAAAAAAACATGATGACCCTCGAACAGATACGAGACGCGCTGTCCGACCGAATGCCCATAAAGGTGGCCGAGGCCACTGGCGTGCACTACAACACCATTCGACAAGTACGCGACAACCCCAACGCCAACCCAACCCACAAAGTCCTGCTGGCGCTGTCCAATTACTTGGAAAGCCGCAAGGTGACACATGGCTGACCTCTCCAAAGTGCTCGGTGGCCCTTGGGCACCACCACCAGAAAAGCGGGTAGCACCGCCAGAAGACCAGCTCAGAGACGCGATCAAAGCGGCAGGACTTGAGCCACCAGAGGAAATCCTGATGGATGGCAAGATTCACCGATTCAAATCAGGCACCAAAGGCGCACCTGGCCACGGTGACAAGCCAGGCTGGTATCTGGTGTTCGGTGATGGCATCCCAGCCGGTCGATTCGGATGCTGGCGAGCAGGAATGGAAGTGACGTGGCGTGCAGACGTTGGCCGCAAGCTCACCCAGATCGAGGAAATGTCGCATCTCAAACGCCTGTCAGAAGCCAAAGCCCTGCGAGATGCAGCTCTCGAGCGCCAGCACCAAGTGGCCAGCGAGACGGTCGAGAAAATCTGGACAACGGCAAACCCAGCAAGCTCTGAGCATCCATACCTGGCCAAGAAGGGCATCGGCGTGCATGGCGCACGAATCACAGGAGACGGTCGGCTGGTGGTGCCACTTTACGACCAAGACGGAACACTCAGCACCCTGCAATACATCGACCATCAAGGCGGCAAGCTCTACCACCCAGGCGGTCAGACAGGCGGCAAGTTCTGGATGGTAGGCTCACTAGATGAGCCTGGCACGCTGTTTGTTGCCGAGGGCTTTGCCACAGCAGCAACCATCCACGAAACGACCGGCAGGCCGGTGGCCGTGGCCTACAGTGCCAGTAATCTAGTGCCGGTGACAGGTATCCTTCGAGAGATGCACAGCGCCACCCAAGACATCGTGATTGTGGCTGACCATGACCAAAGCGGTGTTGGCCAACGATACGCAGAGCAGGCCAGCGCCAAATACGGCGCACGCATGGTCATGCCACCCATCCAAGGCGATGCCAACGACTACGCCCAAGCAGGCCACGATCTGGCCAGCCTGCTCATGCCAACGGCACAAGACTGGCTCATCCCAGCAGACGACTTCTGCGCACAGCCCAGCCCCATCAGCTGGCTCGTCAAGCGGTGGATTCAATCCCAAGCACTGGTGATGGTTCACGGCCCAAGCGGTGGCGGCAAGACATTCGTGGTGCTCGACTGGTGCCTGCGCATGGCCAGCGGAACAGAAGACTGGGCAGGCCACAAGGTTCGCCAAGGCAACGTGGTCTATTTGGCAGGCGAAGGCCACCACGGTCTGCGCGGCAGGGTGGCAGCATGGAAGCACCACCACAAAGCAGGCAAGCTGGCCATGTGGCTCTCCAAAGACGGATGCGACCTCAACACCCCGACCGGATACCTCAAAGTGGTCGAGCAAGTCAGGATGCTGCAAGACAGGCCCAACGTGATCGTGGTCGACACCCTGCACCGATTCCTCTCAGGCGACGAAAACAGCGCCCAAGATGCCAAGACCATGCTGGACGCATGCAACGCACTCATGCAGGAATTCAATTGCTCGGTCATACTGGTGCACCACACCGGTGTGTCCGAAGAAGCCCAGCACCGAGCACGAGGCTCCAGCGCATGGCGCGGCGCTCTGGACATCGAGATCAGCATCATCCCAGGAAAAGACGACCAGCCCATGCAGATCGTGCAGCGCAAGTCCAAAGACGCAGAACTGGCCGAGACCGTCTACGTCGAGCTGCAGCAAGTAGCAATCCCAGGCTGGCGCGATGAAGACGACCAGCCGGTGACCAGCGCAGTGATCGTCCAAGCCCAAGCACCAACAGCCCCGAAAAAAGAGTCCAAACTGGATGCGCACCGCAAAGCATTCGAGAACGCATGGTGGGGCACAGGCGCTGAAATCCGCGAGGGTTTACCCTATGTCAGCAGGTCGGCACTTAAAGACAAGCTGGCAGCCGATGGCAGAAAACCACGCACGATCGAGAACGATCTGAGCGCAGCCTACCCAGACAAACTGATCGGCGCACTCATCCTGTCCGAGATCATTAGCCCACTCGAACACGGCTGGATGGTGATCGACGATGTGCAATCGAGTGCCATGATGATGAGAAAAGGTGGCCAAGAATGAACCCCCCTAGCCCCCTGAATCCCCCTAGGGGGCAAATCAGTGTTAGGGGGCAAAACGCTCGAAAAGCCCCCTCCCCTCCCCTCACACCCTTTAGGGTGAGGGGGATAGGGGGGCATCGATGCGGCAGGTTTCCAGAGAAAAGTTATCCACAGAAAGGTGAGTAGGTACTAACATGACAGAACAGACCAACGTCAACGAAATGCTGGCAGGACGCGAAGCCAGATATGGCAGCTTCCAAGGACATGCAGAGATCAGCCAAGTGATCAAGCAAGTTATCCACTCAGCAGCAAAGGCAAGAAACAAAGAACTGGAATCCGACCAGCTCGAAGCTCTTGATATGATCTCCCACAAAATCGCACGAATTATCAACGGCGATCCAAACTATGCTGACAACTGGATTGACATCGCAGGCTACGCAACACTGGTAGCAAACCGACTCGAAAAAGATGACAATGCACAATGACCACAAAAACCCACGATTCAAAAACCAAGATCGAACACGTGTCGATCGACAAACTCATCCCCTACGCTCGCAACAGCCGAACACACTCGGATGCGCAAGTGGCCCAGATCGCTGCATCGATCAAAGAGTTCGGGTTTACCAACCCAGTGCTGATCGATGGTGATGGCGGCATCATCGCTGGCCACGGTCGCGTCATGGCGGCAAAGAGCATGAAGCTGGACACAGTCCCATGCATCCGACTCGACCACCTGACCGAAGTCCAGAAGAAAGCCTACGTCATCGCTGACAACAAGCTGGCGCTGAATGCAGGATGGAACGACCAAATGCTCGGCCTCGAACTGGCAGACCTGCAAGGCCTCGGCTTTGACTTGGAGCTGACAGGATTCAGCAAAGACGAACTGGCATCCATCCTGGCACCCGAGCCAACCGAAGGACTGACAGACGAAAACGAAATCCCAACCATCCCAGAACAGCCAAAAAGCCAGCGCGGTGACGTGTGGATGCTTGGAGAGCATCGACTCATGTGCGGAGACAGCACGCAGGCCGACGACTTGGCCAAGCTCATGGATGGCGACAAAGCCGACCTCGTCTGGACAGACCCACCATACAACGTGGCGGTCGATGGCAAGGCAGGCAAGATCATGAACGACGACATGAGCAAGTCAGAATTCAGAAAGTTTTTGCAAGCGGTCTATGCCAGGTACTTCGAAAACATGCGCGAAGGCGCTGTGATCTACGTTGCTCACGGTGAATCCGAACGCGCAGCCTTCTCAGACTGCCTGGTCGAAGCAGGCCTGAAACTCTCCGAAGTCCTGATCTGGGTGAAGCAAAGCGGAACGCTCTCGCGCCAAGACTTCAACTGGAAACACGAACCCATCCTCTACGGATGGAAAGAAGGTAAAGGCCACCACTTCTGCGGTGATTTCACCCTGACCACGGTGATCGATGACGACCTGGACATCGACAAGATGAAAAAGGACGAGCTGGTGGCCATGCTCAAGCAGATCAAAGAGCAAATGCCAACCACGATCGTGCGCCACGACAGGCCAACCAAGAGCGACCTGCACCCAACCATGAAGCCAGTCAGCCTAGTTCAGCGCATGATCGAGTGGTCAAGCATGGATGGCTGGATCGTCCTAGACCTGTTCGGTGGCAGCGGAAGCACCATGATTGCCTGCCAAAAAGCAAACCGTCGAGCACGACTGATGGAACTCGACCCGAAGTTCGTCGATGTGATCTGCAAGCGGTACCAAGACTTCACCGGAAAGAAAGCTACACATGCCGAAACCGGCAAGACTTTTGACGAGGTTCACAATGGCAACTAAGAAACAATCAACTGAAAAATCGGTTCTAAAAAAGGCAGGTCCAAATGGTGGGGCTCGACCAGGCGCTGGACGGCCAGCCTTCGAGCCAACAGATGCCGAGCGCAAACAGGTGGAAGCCATGTCCGGATACGGCCTGCCGATCGAGCAGATTGCAGTGCTGGTGCGCGATGGAATCGACACCGACACCCTGCGCAAGCACTTTGCAACTGAGCTGCTGTCTGGAAAAGCCAAGGCAAATGGACAGGTAGGGAAAACCCTATTCCAGAAGGTCATGGCAGGCGACACGACCGCAGCCATCTGGTGGAGCAAGACCCAGATGCGCTGGGCAGAAACCCAGAAGCATGAGCTAACTGGAGCAGACGGTGCACCACTGGAGTTCACCAAGATCGAGAGAGTGATCGTCAAGAATGGCTAAGGTTCTGCAACTGCAAACCCCTGAGTGGGCGCTGCCCCTGCTGGAAGGCAGCCGATACAAAGGCGCATGGGGTGGCCGAGGCTCTGGCAAGTCCCATATGTTTGCCGAGCTGATGATCGAGGCTCACATCATGGACCAGAAGCGCAGAAGCGTCTGCGTGCGTGAAATCCAGAAGTCGCTCAACCAGTCGGTCAAGCGCCTGCTCGAAACCAAGATCGAGCAAATGAACGCTGGCGCATACTTCGAGGTGCAAGAAGCCGTGATCAAGTCGCGCAAGGGCGATGGCATGATCATCTTCCAAGGCATGCAGAACCACACAGCCGACTCGATCAAGTCGCTGGAAGGATACGACTGCGCCTGGGTGGAGGAAGCCCAAAGCCTGAGCCAGTCCAGCCTCGACCTCCTGCGGCCAACCATCCGCAAGCCCGAGTCCGAGCTGTGGTTCACATGGAACCCGCGCCAGCAGAACGACCCTGTTGACTTCCTCCTGCGCGGCCCGACACCACCAAAGGACGCAACAGTCCTCAAGGTCAATTTCCACGACAACCCATGGTTTCCCGATGTGCTTCGAGACGAAATGGAGTACGACAAGCGGCGCGACCCAGACAAGTACCAGCACGTCTGGATGGGAAGCTACCTGACCAACAGC
>Ga0181350_1000254_pt1 | contig 16075 bp, 10 predicted proteins | sample Su13VDMM110DCMD_FD_130105 | JGI IMG/M metagenome (GOLD analysis project Ga0181350, IMG submission 130105) | Freshwater viral communities from Lake Michigan, USA - Su13.VD.MM110.DCM.D | ecosystem: Environmental > Aquatic > Freshwater > Lake | place: USA: Michigan | collected 2013-07-16
TAATCTTAACTAAAACTTATAAAAAGGGAGGGAGCCAAAAAAAACTCCTTCCCTTTTTTATTTTTACACTATATCTTTGTAACTTAGTACTATGGCACAACACTTATTATCTTTAGAAATTCCAGATACACTTAACTCATGTTTGTTACGTGTAGTTGATATGAGTACATACAATGAGAATGTACCATTAGAATGTCTTACATTAAGCATTACAGCACCAGGTTTTACAACGTTTGCTGAGATTACTAGTTTAGATCCAAACTTTGCAGTAAATATTTCTGCTTGTGAATTAGATTTACAAACTACTAACTGCGATAGTTCTAGTAACTCAATACCAGATGGTGTATATGCTATACGTTATAGTGTTGCACCAAATGAAATTGTATACGTAGAATACAATCACTTAAGAATTACAATGGCATTGAACAAAATAAATTCATTGCTTTGCTGCCTTGATGTTCCTAATTGTGAACCTCAAGAACCATTGAGAAAAAAATTGCAGGAGATACAACTCCTATCTACTATGCTAAAAGCTGCTAAAGCTAAAGTAGAGTATTGTCACAGTCCAAGTCAAGGTATGGCTATCTACACATATGTTGTAAGTAGACTTACTAAATTATCTTGTGGATGTGGATGTGAGGCATGTTAATAATTTAAAAACCAACATATTATGAAATGCGCAAATTGCGGAACAGCCCTAAGTTGTGGCTGTCAAAAGAGAGTAACTAAAGATGGTAAACAAGTATGCACAAAATGTATACATACCGTAGAAGCTAAAAAAAACGCGGTACCTAAACAATAACACTATAACAAATGGCTTTTGGTAAAACATATTTAGCAGGATCAAATGGTCTTTTTAGAGTATATAATCATGCTACAAGTGCGTGGACTGATTATAGTGGTATCTCAGCATTAGATCTTTATGATGTTAAAACTTCTCAGCTACCTAACTTTCCTAACTATGCCATTATTGCTGGAGATGTCTACATTGGATATACTACAGATGCTGGTGCAACTGTTAATTCAGTAACTGCTCCTGTAGGTACTATTATTGCTAAAGCTTGTCAGATATCTATACCCGAGTCAGTTGGTTTAAACAATCCCGGTATTTATATAGCAGGTAGCGGTATAGCTCTTCAATGTGCTGTTATAAAATCTGTAGATGGAGGTCTTACATATACATCTCAAGTAACAGGTCTTAATACAGCATTTTCTTCTATTGCAAGAAGTATATACTTTACAGATGTTGATACCGGTATATTAGGTCATGGTGGAGCAATTGCTAAAACAATAGACGGTGCAAACAACTGGACGTATCTTAATGGAGGTGTAGTTCTAGCTGTTGGTGAACTTGTATCAGGGTTGCTTATGAGTCCTGATCAGCAAATTATTATTGCAACAACTGATAAAAAAGTTTACAAGAGTACAAACGGAGGAGCAAGCTTCTCAGTTGTTTATACTTGGTCTGATCCTGATTATTATGGAGCTGCTCCAAAATATACTAATCTTGCAGGATATCATCCTCAATATGAGTTTAATATTAATTCAAGTCTCTGGGTATCTGCTGCTAATGGACCTATAGTATATAGTTCTGATATGGGTACAACCTGGTCAGAAGTATTTCCTGGACAGCTAATTGGTGATGATAACAGAACAATATTTGGGGCAAGTTTTTATTCTGCAACAGAAGGATTCTTTACATATGATAAAGGAGCCGAGTCATTAGGCCTTGTCTATAAAGCAACTAGTGCAGATACAACAATAGTAAATACATTATCTACAGACTACTTTCCAAGATATAGTCCTGGATACTCTTTATGGAGTACGCGAGTATCAGAAGGTTGCGGATGTCCCCCCGGTAGTACATACAATGAAACAACTGGGTTATGTGATGCAACAAGTAATGTATGCCCAGATGGTAGTATATGGAATCCTTTAACAGAACAATGCGAAGAACCTGCCTTACCATGTTTATTGGATTTAACTATTGTCATTGACCAATCTAGTTCTATTAATGCTAGTGAGCAAGCCGGTCTAAAATCTCTCCTATATAATATTATAGATGGTATACAAGACAATGGAGCAACTAACAGAATAACAAGTGATAATATAAGAATTGGTCTTGTAACATTTGGTGCTACAGGTGCTAACTTATTAGACCTATCAGGTGGAGCTGGCGCATGGACTTCAGCGCCTGCAGGTGGTACAATTAAAGCCGCAATATCAGGTTTACCTGCTACACCATCAGGTTCTACTGCAACTTTTGATGGATTAAAATCAGGGTATATTAATCTTACAGGTACTAACTCAAGAAATGGTGTAGCTGCTAAAAGAATACTTCTTATTACTGATGGATGGCCTAACTATTCAAGTGGTGTTGCTTATAATGGTATAAATCCAGGAATAGGTGTATCGGATAATGCTTGTCCTAATGTAAATCCTGGCAACGACCCTCAAAGATGTGCTAATACTACAGGTGCTCAAACTTTTACAGCAACCAAGCGTCAGTATTATTATGCTACAATGGAATTAGCTGATGATATTAAAACAGCAACTGGTTCTGCTATGATTGATCCTGCTAATATTACACTTGTAGTATTAGGCAATCCTACAGAAAGGTTACAAACTGTAAATGCTTTTATAGCAGGTGTTACGGTTACAGTTACTGATGATGTAATATTTCCTACGGCAACATTATTAACAAATACTACATATTTTAGTGTATGTAATTGGGACTTAGCGGTAAATGGAAATCCATCAGCTGTAGGAAATACAAATTTATCTTGTAAATATTGGGATGCCTGGTATCCTGCAGATGGTTCAGGTGGTGTTAATTTACCAAGTAATAATGCTAATGGAGATCCAGATTATTTTGAAACAACCTTTGATAATGGAGCAGCTATTGCAGATTCAATTGTAGATAGTCTTATATGTGTTGAAGTTGTTCCTGAAGCACTTTGTCTAGAACCATGTGTATTTGATGATCAAACAGGTAATTGTATTTGTTCTAGTGATGAATTTAACCCATGTTGCTATGATCTTTTAGATTGTGCAACAGGTTTAACTGTGTATACAGTTAATACATTTGATTTAGGATATGATCCACTAGCTCAGTATGTAGGGCAGGTTATTAATATTGAGGGTACCGATGAGTGTTTATTCGTTGAGGTAACTCAAGATTGTACTAACTCTACACCATTCCCGCTAGATAGTGCTTTAAACATTACAGTATATGAAGATGGTTGTCAAGAATGTGAGCAAGCTGAAGGATCTAATCCATGCTATAAGCTTCTAAATTGTGATAATCAAAACGTATTATATACTAGACTTAACTTGCTATCCTATATAGGACAAACAGTTACTCTTAACGAGTACCCTGAAATGTGCTGGCAAGTACTTCAAAGTAATATATGTCCGGGTCCTTTTGTATATATTACGCTAGGTCCAGATACTTATAAAGATTGTGAATGTTGTGCTCAATATCATTGTAACTAACTATGGCTAATTCTACTTGTTGCATAATGCTACAACCTTGCCCATCGGGTGAGATACTATATATAAAAGCTGGACCCAGTACTGAAGCTTATGCTTTATCATGGGCACTGTTTATTGGTAATAGAATAACTATTAACATAGATATCTATAGCACTATTACATGGTACGTAGTAGGATTTTGTTGTGAAGACCGTTGCTTATCTTGGAATCAATCTTGTAATCAAAATTCTATAGAAAGCATTGCAATCAATCTAGTAACACAAGTTGATACAGGACCGTGTCCTACATTTAAAAGCAATGTCTGCTGTGTATCTTTATATAATTGTCAAACACAACAACGTATATCAGCTTTAATGAATGACGCTGATATTTCTTTTTGGGATGACTTATTGAATAATCAATACTCAGTATATTTAGATTACTATCTTATACCGGGTCTTTGGAATGTAGATAACATTTGTTGTAACTATGATAACCCAACATATGGTAATTGTGATGATGACAGCTGCTCAATAAATAATTTTTATATTGATCCTGAAGTTATTACTGTAGAAGAAGTAAGCGGATGTCCTATTATTTGTTATAGATTACGTCTTTGTACAGGATCTCCTGATTTATATTTTTCATTTGGTAACTCTGGAGAAGTATATCAGTATCTTGATACAGCAATTACAGTAGAAGAAATTCCTGGTCAAATACCTGCTGGTACATATTACTTAAATGTGTATTGTGAGTATTTCTCAAATCAAGAACCATGTTGTGATATTGCAGATGGAGATCTTGTTATCACAGATTCTTATGAAGATTGTGAATGTTTCTTAGGACCAGAACCTGTAAAATATACTAGAGTTATTCCTAAGCCTGATAGATTTTTCTACAAGATAGATCAATCTCAATGCGATATTACAGCTAACATTCAGTTTGGTGAAGCTTACTATAGACTATTTAAGAACATTAGATATGGTATTAATGACGCATGTGATACTTTAAGTCTTGATAGACTATGGATTAAAAAAGAATTATCAGATTATGCTTTGATGTATGATCCTACATTGTGTGTAGGTAGTGTACCTCCTGCAACAAATTGTGCAGATCCTTGCAATCTGACTAGGTAATTAAATAAAAATTTTGTAAATTATATATATGGCACTTCCAATACAACCAAAAGACACACAGGCAAGTTGTAATCCAATTTCAAGTAATTGCGTTATATGGCAAGGACCTGATATTCCTTGTATTACATTATGCAAAGGTGATAGCATTTCAGATGTAACCTATAAGATTGCAACTGAGCTTTGTACGCTTATTGACCAACTTGCTATCGAGAACTTTGACCTTACTTGTTTTAACACAATATGTCCTAAGCCTGAGAACATCAATGATCTTATTCAGTTTATCTTAGATACGCTGTGTGCGCAACAAGGATGTTGTGATCAAACTGGTACAACAGTAACTGCAGGATGTCCTGCGGATTGCATAATTGAAGTCTGCCCTAAATACTATACATTTAACTCTTTTGGACAACAAGTTACTACTCTTACAATTGCAGAGTATGTATCCCAAATTGGATTTGATATGTGTAACTTAATAGATAGAGTAGGATCACTTGAATCTCAAGTAGCAAATCTTACCATTAATCTAAATAATTTACTTGAGTGTGATCCGTGTAATCCTCCTACTCCTATAATTTTAATGGCTCAGCCATCTTGTATTGGAACAGGTACTGATTTAATTCAAAATGTTGTTACTAACATTGGCACTACACTATGTGCATTACAAGCAGCAACAGGAAATCCTGGGGAAATTGCAAACGCTATTGCAAAGCAATGCCCTAACTTAGATACCACACCCACCCTAAATAATGACACAGTAACTTATGGTTCATTACCAGGATGGGTATTAACTACAAACTATAATACAGCAGCTGATGCTATAAACAACATATGGTTAGTATTGTGTGATATGCGTAGTAGAGTATTCTCTATTTCAACTACGTGTTGTTCAAATAGTTGTGATGATGTAATGATTACAATGACCGGAGCATTTACCACTCCAAACTTAGCATTAACTTTCAATGGTAGTGCTGGTGTATGGGTTGATTGTCCACTTGGAATGCTTGTAACAGTTACGGATGGCTACGGTGTGGTATATACAGAGTACATGTCTGTTATTCCTAACTTAGGCGCAGGTGCTCAATCAATTGATTTAACAAGTTCTGGTCTTAGTTTGTTTACAAATTATACAGTTCAATTAACTATTTGTGCAACAGATAGTGAAACAACTTGTGCGGATGTAATAATAATAACTGTTGCTAATACAGCTCTTTGTCCAAATCTTGTATTAGAGGAAAAAGATCTTAGTGTTGATTATCAGTTTAGTAACGCTATATCAACTCCGGTAACATATATTGTAGAATTATGGAATGCTACAGCAACTGTACTTCTTTATTCAACGTCATTTGTTAATCCAATTGTTGGTCTATTAACTGGTACATTTTCTCCGCTAACGGCAACTACATCATATCAAATTAGGATAACAACAACGGTTGCTGGTATAACTACTTCATGTCCTTATACTTTATTTACAACAATAGCATAATAAATATTAAAAAATGGCTTGTTCAAATTGCAATCAAAGTGCTCCTAATACCAAATGTGGTTGTCAAGATCAACCCATAACTGCAGCGTTTAATCCTACACCTAATGCTTCATGCCCGGATCCAACTCCGTGTTATGAAACTATCCAGGATACATGTGTAACCCATAGTCTAGATTATGGTATTACATTTTTTGGGTATTATTTAGCAGGTGGTAATTCTTATCCAGAATTACCAGCAGGTGCAACATTAGAACAAGCTTATCAAGCGATGTCTGTACAAATTGTTAATGTGGATTGTTTACCTCCTATTACATTACGTCCTACATATATTGATAGTTCTTCTATTATACTTACATGGGAAGATACAGGAGCTCAATTTTATAATGCAGCAATTGCTACTAATCCTGTAGGACCATTTACTCCAACACCTTACTCAAGTGCAACTAGTTATACATTTACTCTATTAAATCCAGGAACAAAATATTACTTACGTGTAGTATCTAGTTGTGATGGCGGAGCAGATTTTTCATTTAGTGCAACTATATCAGTAACAACATTACTATAAGCATAGTCTACGTTTGTTGGTTTATTCGTGACTAACCAAGAGGACCCCTGGGCAAAGGCTTAGGGGTTTTCTACTATTTGGCTGATAATCATTTATGTATTATCTTTCAAACGTCAAAGAAATTTAGTAAATTATAATAGGAGACTATGCAGGCTATAAGAAAACCAGACTTAAATGCACCAAGATTTAGAAAGAATGTAAAAAGAATGGCTACTATTGAGAACTTAAAGAAGTTCAAAGAAAAGTACAGAAGCTATGAAGACCTTGACTATAAGACATACAAGACTATAATCGAGAAGCATTGTGAATTGATAAGAGGAGTTGTTATAGATACACGAGATGGGATTGAGTTACCAGAAGGAATAGGTAACATATTTATTGGCGCTTGTCCTCAGAGAAAAAAGCAAATAGTAGATTATAAAAAATCACTAGAGCTTGGGTACAAGGTTACTAATATGAACTTTGCTACAGATGGTACATTAGGTAAAATATTTTATACAAACTACAATAGCAAGTATAAAATCAAAGATAGGGATATGTGGGCTTTTAATGCTGTGAGACAATTTAAAAGGGCTTTAGGTAAAACCTATCCAGATAACTGGAAACTTTACTTGAGCATAGACAGCAGTAAACCAGTATCATCACTTTACTTTAACCCTAGAAAGTATGTGGATAGAAGTATTGATGTAAATGACGATAGCTTTGACCTCGTCCTATATAATGAATTTGAATTTTAAAAACTATGGTAACAATAGGAGAAGCAGTATCACGAGTTAGAAACATTATCAAAGCCTCTACAGAAGATGCTTTTATAACTGACCGTTTTATATTTAGTATTATAATGAAGCATGCGAAGCACTTCATTAGACGTCAAGATAGCTTAAATGAGATCTTAAGGTTTAATAGTTTCTTTAGGAGACTGCCTTGTGTTGAGCTTATTGAAGTAGATAGGGTGGAAGCATGCTGTGATGTCAAATCTAATGTCACGGTTATGCGTACTAGAGAAAAGATCCCGGGGGTTATGGATAGCTCATTTGGTCCGCTATTTAGAACCGTAGCTTCAGTAGATGATTCTACAATAGTTTATAAGACTGAGCCTGTACTTTACAATGCCCTGAGTAAAACATCTGGTTACAAGTATAACAGACAAAGATACTACTGGTATCTTAATGGGTATTTGTATTTTCCTAATGTTGTATGGCAAGCCGTATCTGTAGAAGGTATTTTTGAACAAGACTTAACAGGTTTTACATGCACTGAAGATCCGGGATGTATTAAAAGACAAGACCAACAACTTATTGTACCTGATTATTTATTTACAGAGATTGAAGCTCAAGTACTTAATGATCTTAAATACACCATGTCTGTACCTAATGACACGGCTGAAGATGATAAACAAAACATTTTAAGATAACAACATGGATTTTAATTACACCCTTAAATATAGAACTTTTGACTCTTTACTCGAAGACGTTAAAACGGACCTGAGATCACTCACCCTAGAGAATAAGATTGAACCCGCACAACTTATCAAAGTTGCCATGCGAGTAAACTATGATCTTGGTCTTAGAATTAATATGACTAAAGAAACAATTCTAGAAATAGAAAAGGGTCGTGTGCGTCTACCAGATGATTTCTTTGTAATGAACTTTGCTTTATTAACAGGTGAGTGTACTGAAACATTTCCTGTACCACAAGGTACAAATGTACAAGACGTAGTTCCAACATGGAGACCTTGGGTTGAAGCAAGTGATTGCACAGATACTTCTAATCCGCCAAGACCTGTATGTTTTTCAAAGTGTGGTGATTCATTTGCAATTGTCCAAGTTGTAAAACTAGAAACTAGAACTTATACAAGATTTCATCCATTACGTTTTAGAGCAAGTAAGTTTGTAGATTGTGAAATGCCAAATTTGTTTAATACAGCTCACGATGAAGCATGGATTAAAGATGGTTGGTTGTATACTACTATGGAAACTTCTAAGGTTTACATTAACTACCAAGGGGGTCTCTCAGATGATGAAGGCAACTTGCTTGTAGTAGATCATCCAATGATTAATGATTACTATGAATACGCTGTTAAAAAACGTATTCTTGAAGATCTTATTATGGATGGTGAAAATGTAGCAACTCAGTATCAATTAGTTACTGGCGAACTACGTGCAGCAAGAAATTATGCACTTACAATTGTTAATACACCAAACTTCTCTGAGATGCAAAAGGTATGGGCTATGAACCGCAAGGCTATGTATTCAAGATACTATGACATGTTCAGGTCACACTATCCGCAACCTACTAATTATAGATTAAATAATGCTGTATAATCATGGCAAAAAAAGATACAACAGGTAATGGATTCTCTGATTTACTTAATACCTCAACCAATACATTTGCTAAAGGATTAATTAAGGATTATGATGATACTTATTTTCCCGAAGGTGCTTGGTCGCACGCGCGTAATGCGGTAAACAATTCATCAGATGGTAATGTGGGTGTATTGGGCAATGAACCATCAAACATACTATGTGCTCCAACTGGAGCAACAAGTACAGCTCCCTACACAATCATGGGAGCAATTCACGTATACGATGACAAGTGGGCCATATACTCAGCTGATGATGCCGGCGCCTGTGAAATAGGATTGTTTGATGAAAGCGAATGCTCTTATTATAAGATAGTTAATGATGGGTGTTTAAAATTTAAAACAACCAATCTTATCATAGGTCAATCAAAAAAGAACTATGACTGTAGTTGGCAATTATATTGGGATGATGGAATCAATCCTAGTCGTACTTTAAACATTGGTGATGTTACACTAGGTCCTTATGCTGATCCTTGGCCGGGAGTTCCGTATATAACTACAGATATTCTTCCTGGAGAATGTGAAAATTGTATACCTATTACACCACTAACGCTTGACTGTGAAAGATTGCGTATTGCTAGAATAATTAAGACACCATCTATTACACTTAATAAAAGTTTAAGCGGCGGTACACTACTTAACGGTTCTTATTTTGCAGCAGTTGCATATGTGCTTAATAGCCAACGTGTAACCGACTACTTTCAACCTTCTAATGTACAAGCTTTATTTGCTCATGACACTTTAGCTGGAGGATTAGAACTTGTTATTAATGAAATGGAAAATGATATATTTACCGAGTTTGAATTAGTCATAGTTAAAATCATTAACCAGCAAACTGTAGCAAAGCGTATTGGTATTTATAGTACAACAACTAGAACTATTGAAATACCTCAAATCCCAGATGCCCTTGTTGATATTCCTATTGAATACTTAAGTGTAAAAAATCCTGCTGTTGAAAAATCAGAAGGGATGTTTGCTGTAGGAGATTATCTTACACGAGTTGCACCAAGTAGCCGTTATGACTTTAACTATCAACCTTTAGCAAATAGAATTACAGCCAAATGGGTTGTTACAGAATATCCTTCCGATTATTATTTCAAAGGTGGTAATCAAACAGGATATATGCGTGATGAGATATACTCATTTTTTATACGCTGGGTTTATAATACTGGAGATACCTCTTCATCATATCATATTCCAGGAAGACCTGCAGATAGTTGGGAATCAGGACCTTCTCCTGTAAACGCAGATAACTTTGATTTTAATACTCGTCTTTGGGAAACATATAACACAGCTTATATTACAGACCCAACAGTAAGCGTTACACAACCTGATGGCGGAGTAATAGTAGGTAAAGGAAGAATGGGTTATTGGGAATCAAATGAAGAATATCCTGCTAATAACTCAGCGGTATGGAATGCGTCAACCATACCCCCTATAGACACCACAGGTTTATATACAACAAACACAAGTGACTATGAACTTTGTGGTAAACAAATCCGTCACCACAAAATGCCAGCGGATATCATTAACTATTTAAGTAATGGTACACCAGCACAAAACGTTAACTATTCACACATTAGAAACTCCTTATCAGGAGAACCTATAAATATTAGACTGGTCGGTGTTGAGTTTGAAAACATATTACCACCTATATATCAAAATGAAACTGGAGCATGGGTTCCTATACCAGGTGTTGTAGGATATGAAATATTACGTGGATCAAGACAAGGTAATAAAACGGTTATTGCAAAAGGTATAATTAATAACATGCGTTATTATTATAGAAATAACTTTAATGACAAAGTTCTTTACCAAAATTATCCTTACAATCCTTTATATGATAATGCGCATTCACAGTTGCAAGCATACCCTGATTTAGCTGAATCAGATTTACCTGGAGGACCAAGTGATAATTATCCTTTTCCAACAGGATGGTACATGAAAGATATATTTACCTTTCACTCATTTGATACACAGGTTATATCTTCATATTTAGCAAACCAAGAACTTGTAGTTTATGGTGAAAGAGGTCGTACAAATAATGTAAGAGGTAATTTTTCTGCAGTACCTAATCACCCTAAACATAAATTATTAAGCGATGTTGCATATATAATTGCTATTGTATTAGGTCTTGCAGAAGCATTAAATAAAATACGCGGTACTAAAACTTTAAGTAAAAATGCTCCTCGTGAATTACACTTGGGTGTGGTTGGTGGAGGTGCTCCTTTAACAAATGGCGGCGGTCTACCATTAACTCTTCTTAGTGGTAGTACAGTTACTCCTTGGGATTTTACGATAAAAGGTCCAGCCTCTCCTTTACAATTTGGTACTATTGCAGCAGGTAATAAAATTACAGCTGCTCAATGGACTGCTGCAGGAGCAGCTGAAATAACTGCTAATAATGGAGGACTACTTAACTATTTTGCTGGAGGAAATCCTGATTTACAAGCATGGGCAAATTCAATTAGAACTAGTGTTATAGCTAACCCATCTAAAATTGGTTTTAGTGAGGATTTAAGTTTAGCAATGTCTGGTTATAATATGTTACCTGAATCAATTTCACTATTAGGTTCTGTAACATCATCCTTAAGTTATTGGTCACAAGGTATTACTACTGTAATTAATTTGTTTACAGATTTAACTAGGTATCGTCAATATGCTATGAGATATTTATCGCATGGTGATTTAAGCAGTATGCGTATTGGTAATGCTGTATTTGGAAACATGCGTAGAAAAATTGATAGAAGTTTTTACTTAGAAAACTTATTGCAGTTTTTTCCAAGTAATCAATTGGGACAAATACAATATGATGTAAACAACTTATATAGGGGTCGTTGTGTTATGCTTCAAACTGGCTCTAATATTAATAACCCTTCGTTGCAAGACAATTCTTTGCAGACAATACAGAGTGCAAATAATGCAAGTTATATCACAATGCCTGGTCCTGGAGATCCTGATAAAGATGATTTTGAAGTAGAAAAACCTTTTAATCTAACTGCAACATCTTACTATGTAGGTTTAAAGATTAAACGTCCTAACTTATATGGTCAACTAGATAGCATTGTACAAATAACTACTAACAATAGAGTGTTAGTAAAACCAATAGCTGATGGTCTTGATACTTGTAACAACAGCAATCTTACAACAATTACAAGTGATGATTTAGGCAAACCTGTTATTGGTACAATTGTATACGGTGGTGATACATACATTGGAAGATACACAGAAAAAAATACTTTCTTCTACTTTAGAGATTGGTTATATGGTCAACCAGATGGTACCCAGTTTGATTACAGAACTGAGTATATGATTTTGTATCCAAGATACTGGGCAACATTTGCAGAATTTGACGGCGGCTCTATGATGAGAAGTTTGTCAGGATCTATAGCCAGTTTAATATTCAACTGGAACTCAGCTACTACAAATACTTGGGACATCCCTAGTAACTTACATCACCTTAATAGAAATGGTATTGTAAGTGGATTAGGTATTTTTCAAATATCTGTAAGACATGCTTACATGTACTTGTTCCAATCTGGTGTACGAGATTTCTTTCAAGAGTCTGAGTATAACCTAGATTTGCGCGATTGGGGAAATAATGATGACCAAAGATTCTATGACCCATATAGATTCACCGACCTAAATACTCTATTTGAACCAACTATTATTAAAGCAGGTAATTACTTTAAATATGACCAATCATTAGGAGTAACTAAGATATACAAGGAACAAGTAAGCTGGGGTAACCTGCAACCTCGTAGTTACAATCCAGAAACTGCAGAGACTTGTTTTACTTATTACCCAAATAGATTAATCTACTCTTTGCCACAAAGCCTTGAAGCACAAAGAGATTACTGGCAGGCGTTTTTAGCGTTTAACTATAAAGACTTTAACTCGAAGGTGATGTCTATTAAGTCTTATGATCAAAGTGGTGTTATGATATTCTTTAATAGAAACTACCCTTTGCTTACAAGAACAGTTGAGAATTTACAACTTGATCTTGGTACTAAGATTACAATTGGAGATGGTTCATTATTCTCTCAAGCTTTTCAAAGTATGAATAATGCTGAACCATCTTATCAGTATGCATCAACACAAGATCCGTTTAGCGTGATAAGCTCACCATTGGGTATTTACTATATGTCACAGAACCAAGGTAAAATCTTTAATGTAGGTCAAGGTTTAGATGAGATATCAAATGGTGGTCTTAAGTGGTGGTTAGCTAAATACTTACCATTCAAATTACTTGAAGATTTTCCAAACTTTGACGTACTTGGTAATACAGTTGCTGGTATTGGATGTGCTACAGCTTATGATAACAAGAACCAAATAGTATATTTTTCTAAAAGAGACTATAAACTTAAACCTGATGCTCCTTATACTATTGTGTATTCTGGCACCGGTTATAATTTTAGAAATTCTATAGGGCAAGTCATTAAGCTAGGTGACCCACTATACTTTGAGAATGCGTCATGGACATTAAGCTATGACCCTAAAGTAAAAGGATTCATTTCATTCCATGACTGGCATCCTGGTTTAATGATGGGTTCAAAAAACTCTGTGCTTACTACTAAAGATGGTGGTGTATGGAAACATAATTTATCTACTAGTAGTTTCTGTAACTTCTATGGTGTTGATTATCCATTTGAGATTGAGGAGGTTGCAACTACAGGGCAAACCGTTATGTCTATTAAGAGCATGGAGTACATACTCGAGGCATATATTTATAGCCCAGATGGTTATGATAAATTCCACGTACTTGATTACAACTTTAATAAAGCTATAGTATACAATTCTGAACAAGTATCTGGTGAGTTAAGGCTAAACCTTAGTCCTAAAAATAATCCGGCAAATATTGTAAACTATCCTATTATTAATACATCAAGCATTGATATACTTTATAGCAAAGTAGAAAATAAATATCGCTTTAACCAGTTCTGGGATATTACGCGCGACCGCGGGGAGTATACAGGATTTGTTACCCAAATGTGGGATACACAAGCAAATGGTTATATATCTTTGTTAAACCCAGGTAACTTAAACTATAATAAGGATCCTTTCCAAAGAAAGAAGTTTAGACACTATGTAAATAGACTTCGCCTTGTTAGAGAAAACCTACTTGGAAAAAATGATGTGAAGATGCTATACAAAATTCAAAACATGAAACAAACCATATCCCCTAGATAATATGGCAGCACGGAAATTAAAGGTTAGTACAACCGGTTATAAGGAAAACAGTAAGGACAAAAACTTGAAAGAATTATATGTGCCAAGTCCTAACCTTACAATGACCAATGTTAATAGACGTGTTAAAGCTACACCTGTATATGAAAATGGTTCATATGGTATGCCAATTACAATGATGCCCGGCGTACCCAATTATAGTTTTCCAGGAGCTGTTGGTGTTATAGAAAAAAAATTGCGAAAAGCTCAATTAGTAGGTGAAGTTCCTCCAGAGTATGAAACGGTAAATGTAACAGATCCTAATGATCCTGCTTACCAAGAGTATCTGTATCTGCAGAATCTTTATAACTGGAGTAACTTACAAGACTTTGATAGAAGGCATGACCTTTCTTTTCCTGGGTATTATGGTGTTAAAGATGGAGACTATACACTATTCCCCGCATCCGAATATTCAGAGAGATATGACAACTGGACTAATCTTCCCTATAATGATTTCACGCTTGATGGTAAGTTTAATGATAACAGGTCTAGATCTGAAAATTATAATACAGATGAAACTGGGTATTATGGTTCAAAAGCAAATAGATATACATTCAATACTCAAGCTGAGTTAGATAATTTTATAGCTACAAACCGAGGATTAAACCCATCAATGTACGGTAATCGTGGTACGGATCATAGTGGAGCAATGCAACAAATAATAGATAAGTATGCTCCAATTGGTTATGATGCTATGGTAGATTGGAACCACCCTAAAATAAAGTATTACTATAGATACAATGGGCCACCTAGTAAGCAAATATTTATAAGACCTATTACACCTGTTCTTGAAGATGTCGTAGATAGAGAAGCACTTAGAAAAATTTATCCAGGATATTCAGATGAAGAAATAGATGAAGTAGTAGCAACTAATAGATTGACTCCTTCATATGTTACAAATATGTATGGGGATGATGGTGAAAATCAGTATATAAGTTTTAATAATCCAAATGAAGATCCAAATTATGTGCATCCCAACGTAGTTAAACAGCAACCGTATGATGTATACGATGATAACGGCGATATCACTGGTAAAACTAATGTTTCACCTAAGGATTGGTCACCAAGAGCAGGAGTTACTGGTTACTTACCTGAAGATATTGTAGACTATGATCAAACACAAAGAGCAAATTATCTACCAAGATTTGGACCTCCTGAAAGTTACTTAGGTAAAAAGTATGTATACACCGAACCTGAAAAAGTACAAGAGTCTAATGAAAATTACACGTTACAGGATAGTGGTAATCCTGGAGTATCTTATTTGCATTATAAGAAAAACAATGACGATGGTACTTATACATCAAAGTTCTTAGGTGCTACTCTTACTTCACAATGGCTAGATGATGAACAACAAAATGAATTCTATAGTCCAAGTGGAGGTACCGCTCGTGTAAATTACAATCCTGATATAAAAATATATAGCGATGTAAAGGATGCTAATAGCGAAGTTGAAAAGTTTAGAAAACAGCAGAAAAATATAGAAAAGAGAAGAGCAAAGGAGGCAAATACTCCAGCTATGTCGTTTCAAAAAGGTGGAGATATCTCAGTACCAGATCTTAGAAGAGTTACTATAAATGCTTTACCTAAGGCTCAGATAATGGGTCAATTTAAACCTAGTTATGATTGGAGGGTGAGTCCTCTAGAAAATGCTGAACTTAACAGAAGAGCTGAATTAGCAGGTCATAACTCTGTTGATGAATATAGAACATCAGGTTGGGCATGGCAACCAAAACAATATCAAACCCCTAGCGTACAAGACCAAGTATTTACAGGTAGATATTCCTTGCCAAAGGACGATGCCGACCTACCTACAATGACAAAATCTAAAA
>Ga0181350_1000257_pt1 | contig 15996 bp, 17 predicted proteins | sample Su13VDMM110DCMD_FD_130105 | JGI IMG/M metagenome (GOLD analysis project Ga0181350, IMG submission 130105) | Freshwater viral communities from Lake Michigan, USA - Su13.VD.MM110.DCM.D | ecosystem: Environmental > Aquatic > Freshwater > Lake | place: USA: Michigan | collected 2013-07-16
ACGCATATACGCGGGCCGCCGCCGTGGCGGAATGGTGCGGCGGAACGGTGCCCGACTTGGCCAACGTCGGCACGCTTGCCGGCTTCGCGGAATATACCCGGGCGATGTCCGAAGGGGCGGCGCATCATGCCGCGACGGGGGAACGCTGCCCCGCGGACTTGACGCCCGCGCTGTTAGGATTGTTAGGCGAACGTGTGCAGGTCGTATACCCTGACGGGGAGGAACGACGTTTCTATGTCGGTATGTCTACCGGTTGGTATCCGTGCCACATCGAGATACTTAGGCGAACGTCTCACGGGGGCTCGGCAGTGTACTTTCCGGCCGGCGCGACCGTGCGGCGCACGGGTTCACGTCTATAGATATCTCGTTGACGTATGCTAACGGGTAGCATACAATCTAAACACCTTGAAAGGAGATCAGAAGATGCGAAACGTACTTAGGAATATCCAGGAAGTTACACACGTATGGGCCCGGCAAGGACAAGAGCGCGGGGAATCGGGCTCCCTATCGTTCGAGGGGCCGGTACTCCTCTCCTATTCCACGGTCATAGCCCGGCACGTTAGCGGGCCGAACGGGCGCGCGTCCCTAGTGACTGGGGAATCCCGGAGCGTCACCACGTCAAGGCATACCGGGTTGGCTCATCGCGCCGTGGTTCACTCGTTCCCGCTACCCGGGGAGGTAGGGCGCACGACCACGCCGGAGGATGGGCGCGCTCAATGGGCCGCGCGGATGGCGGATCTCGCCTGGAGCTATGGAGAAGCCAAGAGCAAACCGAGCCGGGCCAAGGGGGCGCGCCTGATTCGCGCCGCCGTCACCGACGCGAACGCCCTGTGTGCGTTCTTTGAGTTGCCCCTGTTCGACTCGTTGCCGGAGGATGCGGAGCTATCCGCTTACCTCGCCGAGAAGGGCGCCGCCGAGAAGGAACGGCGCGCCGGGATCGAAGCGCGGCGGCTCGCCGCGGAAGTGGAGCGGGCCGCGGAAGAGGCTACGCGCCTATCCCGGTGGCTTGCCGGGGAGCGCGTACACGTCCCCTATAGGGTGCGTGACGTGTCGGGGGACTGTCTCCGCGTACTCCCCGACGGGGAGACGGTAGAGACTACACAGGGGGCGTACTTCCCCCTCAGCGACGCGCGCCGCGCGGCGCCCTTGGTGCTCCGCTTGGCGTCCCGCGGGCGGGACTGGCATACTAACGGGCTCGCGTTCAACCTGGGTATCTATCGGGTGGATCGCATCGAAGCGGACGGAACCCTCTATGCTGGGTGCCACAGAATCCAACGGGGAGAGATCGAACGCTTCGCCGCCGTCATCGGCGCGACGGTGGCCCCCGAAGAGATCACGAACGCCGCGGGGGGTGCGGAATGACGCGGGGCTATGCGTGGGTAACGGAAGACGATTTCGACGCGAAGCTCAGGGAGTTGGCGGAAGACGCGGATCTCTTGGATATCCCCGGAGTGTATGAGATCGTGAGGGAGCACCTAAATAACGACGTGCTGGCGGCGCTTCGAGACGACTATGAAGACGCCCCGCATAGGGGCGACGTCCGGGGCCTGTCCCGGGAGGTATGTACCGAGGTGCTATACGCCGCCGGTATCGAAGTGTACGACCACGAAGACATAGACACCCTGCGCGAAGCGGTGCGGGTGAACTTGGAAGACGGAACGCTAAACCTTTGGGATCTGACGTCTGACGTCTGACGTCTGAAACGCTCTACTAACTATCAGGAGATCAATATGCCTACCGTTGGCGCGTTCTATCGCGCCCCTGTGACTCTTCATATCGTGCGCGAGCACCGAGACACCACGCCAGCCGATAGCTTCGGTTGGGTATGCCGCCGGGCGCCGTGCCTGGCGGTTACCCCGGATCAGAATAACGCTATCCGCTACACACTTACGCACGTACCAACGGGGGCCTCGCTCCGGGACGGCCTGACGTTGGGCGCCGCGCGGAAGCTGGCGCAGGACTTAGTCCCGCATGTGACGCCGCTATGGGGGACGTCTGACATACAGGACGCCACGCGCACGATAGGCACGGCAGCCGTGCGCGGGTTGTTGCGGGCCGCCGGTAAGGGCTCGTGAGCGCGCATACCCCGGAGCCGTGGGGAGCCTACGGCGGGGAAGCGATGGCGGGGGATGTCGCCCTACTGGCGGGGCGGTATCTCACTCCCCGGGGGCAGGTGCTACCGGCTACCGCCAACGTGCGGCGGGCGGTTAGATGCGTCAACGCATGCGCGGGGATGGAAGACCCCGCCGAGACGATAGCGCGGCTTCTGGCGGCGTTAGAACAGTACCGGGGCGATGAAGTCCTGGTGAACCTCCGGAGCCTCCCATGATGACCCTCTCCTACACGATCCACTCGGCCGACCTGCTCTGTCTCGACTACACCGACGCCGATGTGCGCGCCTACGACGCCGCGCTCACCGAGGAGCTTGAAGCCGCCTACCCCGACGCGGAGATCGCGGTGAGCGTTGTAGCCCGCGTGTCCGGCTCCTCGCCGGTGAGGGTACACACCGACGGCGACGAGAACGAGAGCGCGATCGAAGACGACGTGCGCTATCGGGCGAACCGCGTGTTCTCGCAGTTGTTCGGCTAACCGCCTGGACTCCCAGGACGAGTAGCCCCCGCCCACCACCCAGCCCGCTCCTCTCGCGAGGGCGGGCTTGCGGACGTAGGGGCGCACCGCCCTACGGAGATCACATGAACATCGACCAGATCATCAACGACCGCGACGCCCTCTTCACCTCAGGCAACAACGACGGCGACGGCTACGACCCCGAGGCCGACATCCAGGGGCTCCTCCCCGTCCACACCGCGGAGACGACCGACGACGTGAGCGTCTACCTCCTCGGAGATCGCGCGGTCCTCGTCGGTACTGATGGGAGCGGGTCCGACGACTCCCGATGGGGTGTCACCGTCGCGATGGACGAATGAGCGCCGCGCGCCCCGTCGGCCCCTCTAAACCCCGCCAGCTCCCGCGCTGGCTACCGGAGACAATATGATCCCCTTCTATGTAACTGCTGAATACCTTCAAAGTCTTACGCTTATATCGGGCGTCGGTAACGGAACGGCGGGGCAGCGGTGCGCCATGCAGGAGGTTCGCGCGTGGCTGGACTTGGACGCGGCGAGCGACGAGGTTCCGGCGTGCGTGTGCCCCGTTATCGGGAAGATGATAATCGGCCTAAACGACGCCGCGCCGGCAACGCGGGTGGCTCTTCTATTTCGTTTGCCCGCGATCATTGGCACGCGCGGCCGACCCGCGCTCTCTCGGGCTCGCGCCTACCTTGCGCGCGACTGGCTTATCCGCGTCTATACCCCCGCGTGGCTTGACCGTGTGCCGTCGCTCGTGCCCCACGCGGCGGCCATCCGCGCGCTCGGTGAGATCGTGGACAGGGAGAGCGCGGTTATGGCGGGGCCTGTGATGCGCGCCGCACGGGACGCCGCACGGGACGCATGGGACGCCATACCCTCTCTCCGCGCGGCCTCCTCGGCCGTCCCACGAAGCGCCTCCGCCGCGCCCGCCGCGCGGGACGCAGCCTCGGCCGCCGCGAGCGCCTCGACCGCGACGACCGCTGCTGCACGTGCCGCAGGGGCCGCCGCACGGGACGCCGCATGGGACGTTGCACGGGCCATCGCGGTGGCCGCCGCAGGGGACGCCGCATCTCGTCATACCGTCGAGACGCTACAGGCCAGCGCGCTGGACCTGCTGGACCGGATGTTGGCGTGCGGCGAGCATCGTCGCGAGGAGAAGGAATAACCATGGATCTATCTACTGTTTCTTTCGGCGTTGGGAAGCACCCACGCACCGACGCACCGACGGGCGACCGTGACATCTGCATCATGGAGGCCGTGGCGTACATGGCCGGTGAGCCGTGGAGCGATATCCCTGCGTGTGCGTCTCCTGTTGTGTCGGCGTTCCTTCGCGAATGGAACGACGCACTATCGGACGCTGACCGGGACCGTCTGCTTCCTGCGGCGGTGTGGGTGCCTCGCCTCGTCGGATCGCGCGGTGACCCTGCGACTGAGGAGCGGCGCGCCTACCTTGCTCTGGATTGGCTCATTCGCGTACATACGCCTGCGTGGCTCGATCTTGTGCCGTCGCTGGCCCTGCACGCCGAGGCGCTGCGTGCGCTGTTCAAAGTAGTAGACCTTGATACCGCGAGGGACGCACAGGGTGTCGTGGCCGCCGCACGGGGCGCCGTATGGGCCGCCGCATCGGACGCCGCACGGGGCGCCGTATGGGCCGCCGCATCGGACGCCGCACGGGCCGCCGACGCATGGGCCGCCGCAGGGGACGCCGCACGGGCCGCCGCACGGGCCGCCGACGCATGGGCCGCCGCAGGGGACGCCGCACGGGCCGCCGCACGGGCCGCCGCAGGGGCCGCCGCACGGGACGCCGCATGGGCCGCCACAGGGGACGCCGCACGGGCCGCCGCATGGGCCGCCGCACGGGCCGCCGCATGGGTCGCAGGGGTCGCACTCCGCCCTACTGTCGAGACGCTACAGGCCAGCGCGCTGGACCTGCTGGACCGGATGTTGGCACTACCTGACCCCGCACACGCGCAGGAGGAAGTATGTCCTTCCCTATAGTATCTGCGCCCGCAGATTTCGATGACGCCGGACCCCTACCGGACGTCGCCGCGCGCTTCGCCGCGCACATCGACACCGAACAGCGCACGACCTGGACGGCGCCAGCGTCCGCCCTCCGCTTCGGGGCGGATGGGCGCCTGTCCGCGATGCACTACCCCGCCGCCGCGTTTGAGGAGGAGGGTTTTCGCGCCCTCTTGGTCTACTTCAATGAGCGTTTCCCCCGGGCTACGCCGGTGTTATCTCGACTGTCGGCGCCCACCGTCGCGGCGATATGGGAAGAACTATTCGACCTGTCGGACCCGCGAGGGTGCAAGGTGCGGGAACGGCGGGGCGCCGTGTACGGGGTGACGCCCCCGAACTACGCGACCGACTACCACGTCGGAGACGTCATGCGGGACATAAGCGGCATCTTCCAACATGCCCCCGTCCCCGTGGTGCTGACATATACGGCGGCGGGCTGCGATGCGCGCCTGGTGCTCCACCTCGATGAGTTCCTGGTGGGGGTCACAACGACCGACCGCTACGGGGAGGAGGTCGCCGCCGTGCGTGTCTACACGCTCGACGGGGAGGACCTGGGTACGCCGCCAGCATCGAAACGGCGGCGGTCATCCAGTAACGTCGCAGGGGCGGGGCTCACCATCGCCCAAGGGATCGCGGAGAGGATCGCGGGGGCGCCGGCACACTTCGCAAAGCAGCGGCCGGGGTAGTATGCGCGCATACCGCACGCCCTACGGGGGCTCCGTCATCACGCCGGAGATGCTCCTCCGCCTTGCGCCGTACTTTGCGCCGGGGGCGCCGCGCTACTACGCCTGGGGGGCCATCGCGGGCTCCTGCCGGCACAACCACCTCTCACAAGCGACGGCGAAGCGGTGCTGTTGCGAGGCCCGCCCCGAGGTGCGGACCTGGCCGCTGGTCCGCCTATGACTACCAGCTCCCCGTAAGGCGCCAGATTCCGATCCCGATGGCGCTCCACACGTCCTGCTGAAACCGCGTAGTCGTGTCCATATCCGCGCGCTCGGTCCAACCCCGAGCCTCAACCCATGCCTGTGTACGGGTACGCCGGATCTCCGACGGCACCTGGCCATTCCAGGTCGCCGCACGCGCGGACTCGACCACCCACCCGACGGCGGCCAAGCGCCCGATGATGGCGCCCCCGACGGCGGCCAGTTCCAGAAGGTCGTCCGGGTCCGCCTTCCCGCGGACGTGAACCTGCATCTGCTCGACCACCACGACGCCCGGCGCCTGCGCGCCGAGCCACGCTTCGACGCCAGCCGATAGCGCCGCCCATACGGGGGCGCCTCGTCCCTCACGCGGACCACGGACCGCACCCGCGCGCAACAGCTCCCCGTCCTCAAACAACGCGACGCCACACGCGCGGAGTCCAGGGTCTATGGTCAATAAAGTAGGCATCTTCCCATCCTCTGCCGCCTGTAGTGCTTGCGCTATCAACGGTGGAACTGTTATCCCGCTCCCTGGAGATCAACCCATGCAGAACGTCTATGAGGGCGCCGCCTCAGTGTCGGTGTAGCCCGTGCGACAGCTTAGCGTCTCGATGTTCCGGTACGCTCGGGACACGTTCCCCACGGCGCGCGCCCTGGTGTGGCCCGACGACTTCGATGACTTCCGAGAGGCGGGGGTCGCCGGAAAGGACGGGGTACTCTGGTCCCCGGCGACGTACCCCCCAGGGAGCACGCGAAAGGACGCGAACGTCCTGAGTGTGTGCGCCCTGGTGCTGGACTACGACCCGAAGGAGTGCCGGTATGACCCGGAAGAACTCACGGGTAGGTGGTCCCGATGGGAGCACGTCATTCATTCGACGTTCACGGCGGGGGGCTACCGCGTCATCCTCCCGTATGCCGCACCCCTGTCCCCCGCGACGCATCGCGACGTGTACGCCTGGGCGCTCGGTATGGACGGGCGCGCAGACCCGTCGTGCAGCAACCCCGGGCGGATCTTCTACTGGCCGACCGTGAGAACGGACGTTGCATCCGATCCGGTGTTTGGCTACGTGCGTGGTGAGCCTCTCGATCCTGCTCGGCTTGATCTCCTGCCCGCCGCCAATACGGGCGCGCGTGCCGGGACGAGAGGCTCGCTCCCTTCAGCATCCCAACCGCGACCGGCCGGACCCGAGAAGGCGCCGAGGGACACGCCGGTCGCGGGGACGGATGCGTCCCCCTACGCGGGCGTCGGCCAGCCGGACCAGCAGGAGGACCTGGCGCTCATCGAGTCTCGGTGCGCGTTCATGGCGCACGTTCGCGCGGATGCCGCCACGCTCGCGCAGCCGGAATGGTACGCCGCCCTGGGGATTATCGCCCGGTGCCGGGGCGGCGACGACTTGGCTCACGAGGTCAGCGCGCCATACGCCGGGTACACCGAGGACGAGTGCGAGACGACGTATCAGCGCGCCAAGACGAGCGCGGGCCCGCGAACGTGTGCAGACATCCGCCGCCTTTCCGCCGCCTGTCAGGGCTGCACGGTGCAGGTAAAGTCCCCGGTGATGCTGGGGCGCAGTTCGACCCCCCTCTCCGACGACGGCGACACGGACGCCGATACGTCGGGGGATCTCCTCGCCCGTATCGCGGAGGCTGAGGCCCGATACGTCCAGGCCCGCATCGAGGAGGACGCCGCAGCGGTGCGCGTCGAGGCAGCTCGTCGCCGGCAGTCGTTGGTACGCGCCGCGAAGACGAGCAGCGAGCAGGACGTAGCCGACGCGGTGGTCGGGCTGGGCGCCGCCCGCGAATCCCTGCGGGTAGCTGAGCGGGTACGCAAGGCGCGGGAGCGCGAGCACGCCGCCGCGAAGGCTACGATGTCCGTGGCGGGGCTCCCCGACGGCGCGAACCCGAGCGTGTGGCAGCGGCTCCGGATGAACCGGGACGGCGACCCCCGGGGATCTATGGCGAACATCCTAACCGTGCTGGAGGACGACGCCGCTTGGTCGCAGCGCCTATCGTTCGACGCCTTCGCCCAGGATGTGTGTCTCGACGGGGTATCTCTCCCCGAGGAGTCCGCGACGCGCCTGGTCGCGCGGATGGGGCGGGAGTACCACCTCGACACGTCTACGCCGCTGCTGCTCGAAGGGGTGCGGGCCGTTGCCATCGCGCGGCGCTTCCATCCGATCCAAGACTGGTTGCGAACCCTGACGTGGGACGGCACACCCCGCATGCAGGATCTCCTGCTGCGGGGCTTCGGCGCAGACCCCGCAGGGGATGAGGAGTTGGTGGTCCGCATCGGAGAACAGTTCCTCCTGTCTCTCCTGGCCCGTGCGTTTACCGCCGGGGCCAAGGTGGATACCATGCTGGTCCTGACGGGCAAGCAGGGGATGTTTAAGTCCAGCAGCTTCGAGGCGCTGGTCGGTACGTCCTGGTTTTTGTCCACGAAGCTGGACCTACACAACAAGGATAGTTTCATTCAGCTACGCGGGAAATGGTTGGTTGAGTTTGGGGAACTGGCCGCCGTGCGCCGCAGCGACGACAACGTCTCGAAGGGGTGGTTGAGCAACAAGGTGGATAACTACCGGGCCCCCTACGCACGCCGCGCGGAGGACCACCCTCGCAGCACGGTCGCGTGTGGGACCACGAACGAGGACGAGTTTCTGCAAGACCCGACAGGCTACCGGCGGTATCGTCCGGTCAGCGTAGGGCGCGCGGACCTGGGATGGTTGAGCGAATACCGCGAACAGCTCTTTGCGGAGGCGCTGGTCCTGCGCGCCCAGGGGGGAGAGCGGGCGACGTGGTGGTTCGATGAGAATACGGACTGGTCCGAGCGCATGCGCCAATTCGCGCAGGTGTACGTCTCCCTGCCCCCGTGGACGGAGCCCGTCGTGGCGTGGCTGGAGGCGACCGCGGGGGACGCGAACCTGGAGGTGTTCAGCATCGTCCAGGTACTCACGCGCGCCATCGGGCGCGCGGTGGTGGACGTCCGGCGCGAGGACCAGACTATGATCGGCAATATCCTAAAGCACATCGGGTGCCCGCGTGCAGACCGCGTCGAGGAGGCCGGGCACCACGTCACGCGCTATCGGCGCCCGGCGAGCATGCTGGCTAACCGTGCGGCGAAGGGGCAGATCGTAAATATCTATCCTCGTCGGGCTTGACGTACTGTAGACGCTAAGATACAATAAGTAAAACAAGCGCAGGGAAAAGAACAGATGCCCTATGAGATGAAACACGTCAGCCCGTCGCAGATAGAGACGTGGTTGGGATGCCAGCGTCAATGGTATTGGGAATATCCGATGGGGATCAAGGCGCCCCCCAAGACCAGCGCCTTGATCGGAACCTCCTGCCACGGGCTGATTGAGGACGTACTCCTCAATCAGAACGCGGAAGACCTGTCCAACAAAGGGGACGGGAAGGACGCACACCGGGCCATCGTCCGGCCCTGTCTCCCCACGCTGCGGCCTTTGGCTGTGTGGGTGGCGGAAGGTGTGGGGCACGTCGAGCGGGAGATGAAGCGCCCGATGCGGAACGGGCTTGTGCTGAAAGGGCGCATCGACTTCATCTCGTTTCACGCCAGCACGGAGCCCCTGGTCGTGGACCATAAGACCACGTCCAGCCTGCAATACGCGAAGACGGAGGAGGAGTTACGCACGAACATCCAGATGCTCGCGTACGCCTATGAGGCGACGTGTAGTGTGAAAGGCCCCGTGACGGGTGTGCGCGTGGCGCACAACGTCGTGCTGACCCGAGGCGCTGCGACCGCCCGGTACACGGACGCGCTCATCCCGGTACGCGAGGTTCACGCCGGATGGACCCGTATTCAAGACATATCAGATCGGATGCTTGAAACTGCCAAGCTGCCCGGTCCCGCAGATGCCACGCCAAACTGGACCGCCTGCGGCAAGTTTGGCGGGTGCGCGCACCAATCCCGGTGCGCGGCCTTGAAAGATGCTTCTCAACCGTCCCCGTACGCCCAGGAGATCCCCCCTATGTCTGTCCCCTCTTTGCCCGCACACCTCCTCGCCAAGCTCGGTGTCAAGGTCGTTGCTCCCATCGCCGCCGAGCCCGTAGCCGCTGGTCCTTCGCGCCCCCTGCCCGCCGCGATCTCCGCGCTGCTGAAGCCCGTGGCCCCCGTCGCCACGAAGCCGACGCTTCTCCCCCCCGAGTCCCCGATGAACCCCCGCGACGCCAAGGTCCAGGGCGCCCAGGTCGCCCAGGTCGTCGTCCCGCCGGTCGTGGAGGTGACGGCTACCACGGTCGCCAAGCTGGGTGCGCTCGGCTGGAGCGCCGAGGAGATCGACGCGCTGACGGATGAGGCGTTCGCGGAGGCTGTCCGCACGAACGCGCAACGTGACGGGGTGGATCTTGTGCTCGGCACGCGCGAACACGATGGCTTTACGCCCATCGTGTCGTTCGCCCCGCGCCCCCCCGCGCGTCGCTCCCGCACGGCGACGGTCGAGGTCGAGGTCGCGCCCGTGGTCGAGGTCGAGGTCGCGCCCGTGGTCGAGGTCGAGGTCGCGCCCGTGGTCGAGGTCGAGGAAGCCCCCAAGAGGCGCGGTCGCCCGCCGGGGTCCAAAAACGTCGTCCGGGAGGAGGTCGCCGTGGTAGTCGAGGCCCCCGACACCACCGACCGGGAGCAGGTACGTGCGCTGTCCGCACAGCCCGCCTACGACGCCGGCCCGCACGTCGCCGCGCTGACAGAGGAGCGTGACGAAGCGCGCGAGAAGTGCGAGGAGCTGTTGCAAAAGCTCGTGAACCTGGAGCGTGCCTACGTCAAGATGCAGGATGAACAGGACGCGGGGGTGCCCGGAGCGGCGGCGCCTTTCGCTCTCTACGTGGATTGCCTGCCGGAGAAGTCCGGTGTGCCGTACCGCCTGCTGGACGAGGTGCTCGCGCCGTTCATGGCGCTCGCAGCCGCGAACTACAAGAACGAGAAGACCAAGGCGGCCGAGCCTGTGTCGCACTACTCGCTCATCCCCTACCACGGCGGCCCCGCGGTCGTGGCCGCATACGCCTTGATGAATCTGGACAAGGTAGTCCTGCCGGGCATCCTCTACGTGGACACCCGTTCCCCCTGCGCGGCTGCGGTGTTGGAGATCCTGCGCGCGAAGGCGGACGTGATCGTAAGCGCTCGGGGGCGGTAGATGTCTGCGGCGTCCGCCGTATTGGCGGCAATAGCGGCTCGGCCCGTCCCTACCGTCACCGTTGGGGGCGCCCCCCTGCGCGTGGTGGTGGAGGACGAGGCGGAGCGCATCCGGGATCTGCCCTGGGTGGATTATGCGGACGCCGATGTACGCGAGGCGGCGGTGGTCTGGGCTACCGCTCGGTGGTCGCGAGGCCCCGACAAGCCGATGCAGTTCCGCGAGATCCAAGCGCTCGCTCTCCTCGTCGCGCACCTGTGCGACGGGGCCTTTCTCCCCATTGGGACCGGGTGGGGGAAAACGATTATCTCCCTGTTGGCGGCCGACGCTTTGGGGGCGCGGCGTCCCTTGCTCCTCATCCCTCCGCAGATGCGTATCCCCCTCGATAACGCACGCACGCGCGATTACGCGCCGAACTTCAAGATCCCCCCGAATCTCCGGGTGATGGCGTACAGCCAGCTTTCCCAGGCGTCGTCTACCGACATCCTGGAGAAGCTGGCGCCGGACGTGATTGTCTGCGACGAGATGCACAACCTACGCCACGCCGACGCCGCTAGAACCAAGAGGCTTATCCGATACCTACGGGCGCATCCCGGCACGCGCGTCGTCGGTATGTCCGGCACGCTTACCAGCAAGAGCGTCCGAGATTATTCACACCTGGCCCAATGGGCGTTGAAGGCACAGTCTCCGGTTCCGCGCCCGGCGTTCTTTACGGTGCTCCAGGCGTTCTGCACCCTTCTGGATGCGAAGTCCGTACGCGCCGACGCCGCGGGGAACCGCTATCAGAGCGAGCCTACCTCCTGTGATTGGTCCATCTTCTCTCCGCTATTCCCCGAATGGGAAGCGACCGACGACGTGCCCGAGCGCATCGAGCAGGCACGGAGCGCCTACATGCGCCGCCTGCTGGGTTCCCCGGGCGTCGTGGGGACAGACACCCTTTCGGTCGGTGCGGGCCTGTACTTCGTGGAGCGCGCCGTCCACCCCCCTGCGGTCATCTTCGAGCACCTGGAGAAGCTGACCGCGTCATGGGAACGCCCCGACGGGGAGGCGCTGGTGCTCGCGCTGGACGTATGGCGCTGCGGCAGGCAGCTCTCCCAGGGGTTCTACTATCGCTGGCGGTGGCCACACCCGGAGAACCGACCGGACGTGGATGATCAGAACTGGCTACGCACGCGCGCCGCCTGGCACCGGGAGGTGCGCGAAGTGTGCAAGCGCAACCTCCCGCACCTCGATTCGCCGCTGTTGGTAACGATGGCGGCGCGGCGAGCGCTGGAGGGCGAGGCGAACGCGCTCGCTCGCGACGGCACGTTGCTGCGCGCGCTGGAGGACTGGGCGCCGCACGCGCGCCGCCGGTGGCATGGGCGCCCTACGCCCCCTACGGAAACCGTGTGGCTGGACACGTTCCTGCTGGACGACGCGGTCGCCTGGCTACGGGAGCACCCCGCCGGGCTGATCTGGTACGCCGACAAGGCTATCGCCGAGGCGCTGGTGGCGCGCAAGATCCCGGTGTTTGGGCCCGGCACGAACCCCGAGGACATCGCGGGGGCGTACGGCGCGGCGTTGTCTATCCACGTACATAAGGACGGGAAGAACCTACAGAAGCACAACGAGAACCTGTTCCTGGACTTCCTGCCGTCAGGGAGCCCGATGGAGCAGGCGCTCTCCCGCACTCACCGGGCGGGGCAGGAAGCCGACGATGTGTATGCGTACCTGTACGGGCACACCGAGCCCGCGCGTGCAGCGGTCGCGTCTGCACGCAACGACGCGGCATACATCCAGGCGACCATGAACACGCCTCAGCGTCTTTGTTACGGAATATGGGATGCACAGCCTTGACGTACCATAGGCACTAAGGTACAATAAAACCACGAGCGGGACACTCCCGGTCGGTGCAAAGCAACAGATAAAACAGCAGGAAGAAACAATGTCCAACGCAGCTCCCGCCGCCTCTATGTACGCGGGGATCAAAGAGGCCAAGACAGACACCCGGTTCCCGTTCCTCAACGAGCCGGGGCGATACCTCGCCGTCATCATCGGATGGCGGGGACAGAAGAACCAAAGCCAGAAGTTCGCGGACGTGACGGACTTCGAGGTCGTCAAGACCTTTCGGGGAACCATCCTCCCCGGGGAGCACCGGACCCGGATGCGCGTGCAGGATCAGTACGGGACGTGGCTGTCCGAGATCAAGGCCCGCGCCGTTACGATGCTCACTATCGCCAATAACGGAACGCCCGTGGACCCCGCATCCGTTGACGTGGATGTGCTGACAGCCATCACCGGCGGCAACGGCACGATGTTCCGGGGGATGCCCGTTATCGTGGAGGTGATGCCGACCATCGAGACGAAGACGGGGAAGGAGTTCTCGGTCGTGAACTACTTCGTGCCGACAGCGGCGGACCTGGAAGGCGTCGAGTAGCGCGCACCTTCGCGGTTCGTTCCAATGGCCGGCGTGTGTGGAAGTATCTTCTGCGCGCGCCGGCTTTCTGTTTTGGTAGGAGATCCCCATGCCCGTCGTCGCCATCGACACCGAGACGTACCTCATCACACCGGGCATCCTGGCCCCGCCGCTTGTGTGTGTCAGCTTCGCCACACAGGCAGCGGACGGGTCCGTGAACCCCCCAGGGCTGTTGGCCCGCGAGGCCGGGCTGGACTTCGTGGAGGGCTTGCTGGCGGACGAGGACATCCACCTCGCGATCCACAACGCCGCCTTCGACCTGGCTGTCTTCTGTGGGGAGCGCCCCTCGCTGATCCCCGCTGTGTTCGCCGCCTACGATGCCGGCAGAATCCGTTGCACGAAGGTGCGGGACCAGATGCTCCTCAACGCCCGCGGCGAGATGAAGGCGGACGAGGACGGCCAGAAGACCGGCTTCACCCTGTCCGACGTGGTCCAGCGCCGTTTTAGTGTGGACCTATCCGACAGCAAGGATGCCCCCGATGCGTGGCGGTTGCGGTACGGGGAGCTGGACGGTGTCCCGTTGGGGGACTGGCCGGACGAGGCGAAGACATACGCCAAGGATGACGCCAAGTGGCATCTCGCTGTGTTTTTGGACCAAGCGCGGGAGACACCCGCGCACTTGGTAGATGAACCTGGACAGACCCGCGCCGCTTTCGCGCTGCATCTGATGTCGATGTACGGCGTCTTGACGGACGGGGTCGCTGTCGATGCCCTGGAGACGCACCTCAGTACGGTGGTCGATGCGGCGAATGAGAAGCTGAAGGCGTCCGGCATCCTAAAGGGGAAGGCGACCAAAAAACGCGACACGGGGCTGATCGAAGTCGCGTGGTCGAAAGATACGCTGAAGATCAAGGGACTGGTAGAGGCCGGGTTCGCGGGCCGCGGAGAGCCTGCACCCCGCACGGGGGCGACCGAAAAGTTCCCTGACGGACAGGTCAAGATGGACGAGGAGACGCTGCGGGGCGCGGGCCACCCCGACCTGTTGGTGCTGGCCGATAGCAGCGCGGACAGCAAGCTCCTCACCACGTACGTCCCCGCGCTGAAGGGGTTGGACAGCAAGGGGCGGCAACGGGGGTTGGTGCTGCCCGGAAGGGGCTGGCTCATCCAGCCCGGGTACAACGTCCTGGTATCGTCGGGCCGCACCTCCGCGTATCAACCCAACACGCAGAACCCACCCCGTAGGGGCGGGGTGCGAGAGTGTTTCGTGCCCCGCCTCGGGTGCTGGTATCTGTCGGTAGACTACAGCTTCATCGAGCTTTGTACGTGGGCGCAGACCTGTATCGACATCCTGGGCTTCTCGAAGATGTCCGAGGCGATCCTTGCCGGCATGGACCCCCACGTCGATATGGGCGTGGAGATCCTGCGCGCCGAGGGCCACCCCGCCATGACCTACAAGGACGGGGACTACGACATCGTCAACAAGGCCCGCAAGGCTGGCGAGAAGTGGGCGAAGGACGCCCGCCAGCTTGCGAAGGCAGCGAACTTCGGTTTGCCTGGGGGGCTGGGTGCGGCCACCTTCGGAGCCTACGCAAAGGCGACCTACGACGTGGTTATCTCGGAAGAGAAGGCCAAGGATCTAAAGCGCATCTGGCGCGGCAAGTGGCTGGAGGCAGACGCCTACTTCAGCCACGTCTCCTCCCTCCAGATGGACGCGAACGGGCAGGAGTTCGCCGTCACCCTCCCCCGCACCGGCTTTGTCCGGGGGGGCTGTACGTTTACGTCCGGGTGCAACACGTACTTCCAGGGGCTCGCAGCGCGTGGGGCCAAGGAGGCGATGTGGCAGATCGCGAAGGCTTGCTACCTCGACGCCGGCCCCTTGTACGGGTGCCGTCCCGTGCTGTTCCTTCACGATGAGTTCATCTTGGAGGTGCCCGCCGAGCCTGTGGCTGCACACAGCGCTGCGGAGGCGTTGTCTACTTTGATGGTGGCGGGGATGCGTGCGTTCGTCCCCGACGTGCCGATCAAGACCGAGCCGTCGCTGATGAAGCGCTGGTACAAGGACGCCGAGCCCGTTTATGTGGACGGGATGCTGGTGCCTTGGGAACCGAAGAAGTAACCTCTCTACCTGGAGATCCTATGGACGACTCAACGATTCAAGCCTTCATTCTCGCGTACCTTGCGGGGCGCACCCCCGCCGAGCAGATCGACCTACTAAACGACCTGGCTGCGGAGTTACAGGTCCGCGCGGACGAACTGCGGGACGAGATGCGCCGCCGCCCCGCGGATGCCTCGTGAAACAGCACGAGGACTACCTGTACTTCTTCGGTTTCTCCCTGGTCACTATCTACATCGCGTGGTTCATCTTCCACGCCATCGTCAACACCCCCCACCTACCCGTCATTCTGTGACGGAGGAGCACCGTATGTCCGACACTCCCCCGAAGACACCGAAGCCCCGCCTCAACCCCCGTCCTAAGCGCGTACCCATCTCGGCGCGTGTCACAAGCACAAGCACGGCGGCGCCGATCCGCCCGCGCAAGCGCGGGGAGCGCTCGGCGTTCAAGCGGATGCGGACCGACATCACCCTTGCCCCGCTGTACATCCGCGCGATCCAGATCGCCGCGAAGAGGCTACACGTCGCGGAGTTCGAGTGGCACAGGCTCGCCATCATCGCCTACGCGAAAGAACTGCTGGTCAACCCCATCGCTCCGCGCCCCATCGAGTGCCCGGCATGCAAGCGACGCTTTGCATCGGCCCGCAGCCAGGGCGAGCAGAAGAGGCTCCGCATCGTGGTGAACTTCGACCAAGACACCGTGGAGCTGATCGCCTGGATCGCGGAGAACTTCTACCTGGGGACGTGGTCGCACGCCTTCGAGGCCGCCGCCGCGCACTTCTTGGGGGACGCCGCCCCACCCATCGCGCTCGAAGCGCGCCTGTGAGCAG
>Ga0181350_1000260_pt1 | contig 15865 bp, 5 predicted proteins | sample Su13VDMM110DCMD_FD_130105 | JGI IMG/M metagenome (GOLD analysis project Ga0181350, IMG submission 130105) | Freshwater viral communities from Lake Michigan, USA - Su13.VD.MM110.DCM.D | ecosystem: Environmental > Aquatic > Freshwater > Lake | place: USA: Michigan | collected 2013-07-16
GCAAAATGTCTTGTACCGCCAGTGTCTGCTACAGTTGCAATGATGTGTTCAAATTCATGTTGTGCGGCTGCTGCAGGATTGTCTGTGACTACAGCCACAGGCAAGTTCAAATGCCTGCGAATGTTCTTTGCACTCCATGCTGCCATGGCAATATAATCTGTTGCCTCATTGTTGAAGGCAAAGATTACCACACCTTGGGTCAGCGTTTTTTGCTTAATTCGTCCCATTCTACTTTCCATGCGTTCATTTGTTCTTGCCAACGTTCATGTGCCCGAGCAAACAAGTCCGTTACTGTAATTTTGACAGGGGTTTCATACAGATCTAATATCACAACATCCGTGTCCTGTGCGCAGGCCAATAATACAGTCAACAAGTCTGGTCCTGCACGCCACATGCCACCCCCATGGGCAAAAACCATTTTGGCTTCATATTTTTCTTTCAGCACACGTCGGGTGGCTGCATGATCAAATCTTGCTCGTGCGTGAGCAACTAGGGCATCGGTATTCATAATGCATTATACAGAGAAAGTGGAGAAAAGTAAAGGGGCTGCGGCCCCTTTTGGTTACACTGTGGTAGCTGCTACTGTGGGTGTGCCCCAGGTATTGGTTAAGTTAGTTGACTCTGGTGGGTAGTATGTCACAATGGTACAGGGTGCTGTACCAGGTGTGGCGCCCGATGGCGCAGTACCACCAGAAATTGGATCACCATCCGAAGCTGACCAAAGTGTGGTGATCACCAAAGTGTCTGAAGAGGCGCCTTTGGCAATGGTGTGTTGGATAAAATTACTGGTATACGGTGCTGTGTCCGCAAATTGTTTGTACACAATGGTACCACCTGCACCGGCTGTGAGAGCGTCGAATCCGGTGGCAGTGCTCAATGTGGCAGGTGTGCCTGTGCCGCCTGTTTTGGTTGTACCTGTGTACGAAACACCAGCAATGGTATGTGCTGCGGCCAGCCCAGAAATGTAAATGTCACCGCACAAGGTGGTGGCCAAGTCATTCCATTCTGGATCACCCAATGCACCAGTTGCAGTTTTGCTTACATCAATTTTGATCAGGCCGCCAGCATTGAAAAAATAAGTTGCGGCAGCAGCACTGGACCAGGTTACTGTGTTGGTAAATGTAATGGTCCAGGTAGCACCTGATGTGGCTGCGGTTTTGCTGTTGGTGCCACTCCAGCCGGTGAATTGTGCGCCCGACGAAACTGCATTGTAGCGATTGGTAAAAATGTTGGTCAAGTCAGTATTGACAGCTGCCAACACACTGATAGTTGTGCCTGTTGTGGGTGCGGCTCTTGCAGTGATTGCGGTGTTTGTATGTGCGCCCATGCTGGCAGTGCTGTTGACCAAACTGGCCCATTGTGTGGCTGATATTGTTCCCGCGGCTGATACAGTAGCTATTGCAGTTTGTCCGTATGCGGTGTTTAGTACAGCATTAAGATTGGCACCTGCTGTGGTACTTACAAAACCGTTGTAGTCTGTGGCCTGTATCAGTCCACCTGATGAATATGTCATTTTTGTTCCCTATTACTTGATAGTCACAATAGCTTCAATTGTTCCCAATTCTGCTGTGTGTTTGTTTTCCAACGATCGGCCAATCACATTGAACGCTGTGGCTTCGCCTAGCTGGGCTGCTCTTGCAACTCCATCACCGGCACTTACAAGTCGATCACCTTTGCGTATTGTACCCACACAGTTTACAGGAACTCGACCTGTCATTGCAACCGGTGGGTGAGTATCATTTTCGCCTGCGCCACCGTTCATCATGTATGCTGGTCTAGTACTTATCACGCCAAACACATTTTCACTTAAATCTTCAGTTGATCGGGTGATTTCTTTGACTCCGCCCAATTCTACTACTGTGCCAGGTTCCAGCACTTCATCTGCAGCAAAACGTTCTGCAACGTCAGCGTACAAGGCTGTGGTGGCTGTGGCAAAAACTTGGTTGAAGTAACTGGAACTGGATCCAATATTGCCTATAGCATTAGTACCAACTTTTTCAATACCTGTAACGCTGACATTGCCAATGAAATATGCAGTGCCTGTAGTAAACACCGCCACGTTAGCAGTGCCACCGATAGTGACGTTGGCATTACCACCTGACGCCCCAATTCTAACTTCACTAGTACCGTTGTTGATATTGGTAACCGAAACAGCAGCACTGATACCAGTTAGTTGACTACCGTTACCCAAAATATATGTGCCAGAAACGTTGGCGGCCGCGGTAACGTTACCTGTGACCGAAAGTAAGCCAGTGCTACGCAGATTGCCGGCCTGTACATTGCCAGTGACACTGGCGCTGGCAACATTGGCCAGGCCTAGAGTGACCAAATTGCCACCTACAACGTTGCCAGTGACAGATGCCAGGCCAGCAGTGTTGATGTTGGCACCAGTGATGTTGCCTGTAACACTGAGTGTGGTGCCCACTGTGGCAGCGTTGGCAACGGCAAATATACCACTGGCTCCCAGTGCAGTGGCCACAGTGTATGTGGTACCAGCAACGTTGGTTGTAATGATCAAATTGCCTCCACTCACAGGAGTGGCAAGTATGCCATCATTGGTACTTTGACTGATGTTGACCACATTGCTGGTGCCAATGAAGATACCATTGGCATTGTTGACCTGCAGGCGACCAGTTGTGGCAGTGTTGGCAGTGGCTCGCATGAAGTCTGAACTGTCCAGGTTGTCCAACAGTGCGGCATTTGTGGCTGTTCCAGCAAACACTGCACTGCCAACTGATGCACTCAGTGTGATACCAGGATAGATAATGGGAAATGCTACCAACAAGGCAGCTTCAGGAACAAATTGGGCCGCAGCATTAACAATGCCCACCCGCGTGTTGTTCACGTACAGACTGGTGATATAACGTGTGGCGCCAACGCTGTTTAAAATTGTTTCAGGGATAGCGCCTGACTGACCTTGTGCAGTTGAATAACCAGGTCCCACAACCAAAAATGCCAGACCAGTGTAGACTTTGAGTTGCTGATTTGTGGTGTCATACCATAAGTCACCAGTGACGTTGCTGGTAGGAGCCGATGCACTGGCGGTGGCTGACCCAATGTTTTTAAATCCAGTGCCAGTGTACACTTTTAACAGTGTATTGGTTTTGTCCCACCATAATTGTCCTGTGAGTGGTGTTGAAGGCGCAGTGGTGTTGGCATTGCTTTCCAGCAAGTGAATAAAGTTCTCGTCCAAAAACTCACCGTAACCGGCGTAATTTTTGCCCACCAAAGTCATTGAACTTGATGTGTTAATAGTACCATCGGTGATGGTGGCAAAAACTGTGCCGTCGGTTAGATTGATTGTATATGCCATGTCAGTTGTTCCTAGTTACCATATTTATACAGCATTTATGTTACTCAGCGTCTGTATACGCAGGGTGTAATCAATTTGAATCTGACGATTCAAACTCTTTTGTACAGGGTGGAATATAACATGAGTAATCAAGCGCAGATCATTCACCGAACCATTCCAAGTTTTAAGTCCAAGTTCATCAAACACAAATTCCCCGTTGAAATTGGTTGAATTGTCAAAAGCCTGCTGTTCGGGCGGTTCACCATAGTCCAGCAAACAGGTCACAAGAATATCACTGTACACATTGCCGCTGGTGTGTAACGCAGTCATGTTGTTGTTTTCGGGATCAGTGTCAGCTGCTGAATTGTCATCTACCACTTTGGCATAAGTTTGGTTGTACAGGTCAGCATTTTGACCTGTGGTATTCGGGGGCAAATATGTGATTACTCCAGTGGGGTCTACCGAACTTCCGCCATTGCCAAACGCCATTTGATAGATGTAACCAGTGTTACGATCGCTCAGGGTTTGAGCCATGGCCAAACTGATGTTTTCATAGTGAATTGCGTTCTTTTTGTCCACCAGCATTTGCCCTGTATTTGGGTCGTGTATTTTGATAAATCCTTCAATTTTGCACAGTCCGGGCTGAATAATCATGCTCTGCCCTCCACATAGGTTTTTTGGGTTTTTGGATCAAAAATTCTCATGTGCGCTTGCACACTGATGCTGCCTGTTTCGTTTGGGCGGCGTGCTACAGGCTGGGCTGCTTGTGATTTGGGTTGATCTTGTGATGTATTTGCCATGGTCATTTATTTATCCTGGTTATCTGTCACACAAAAACCTTGCGGCGTTTGTGTCAGTTTCTTGCAGTGGTACACCATTGCTAGGAGTACCAACACCTGGTGCATACCAAGTCACCCCACGACGTTGTAATATTGTGACTTCGCTACCGGCTGCGGGTGCAAGTCCATCAAATTCAATGGCCAATGGTCCAAAATCAGTTATAAAATATCTATACTGAGACTCAGCACTGGTCTGGTTCACATTATACTGCCGTGTCCCGCCCACATAAACTTCAATGCTTTCCACATAAATGGTACTGCTGTCACCAAAGTCACTGATGTCAATATTAGGAGCATAGAAAATGTTGGTAGTACCATCGCCCATGCTGTTATCTTTGACCACGTAGTCTTGGTAACTTTCATTCAGCAAGTTGCCACGGCCAGTATCATACACTGCATTGCCTGCACTGTGTGCGGCAGCGCCTGTGCCAGCAGTGCCACGTTGTAAGTCACTCAGTGTGTTGTTTACCGTATTACGATTTCTGTACATGATGCGTTCGCCGTTGATGGTTATCACGCCAAAAACACCTGCTGGCAAGTTGGGTTCAGACAATGCACTGGCATTGACCACGTAGATAGTGTCTGCTGTGGCTGACAAATCTTGTGCTAACTCAGTGGTAGTGGTTGCGGTTATTCTGTAAGTGGCCTGCACACCACGCATGTCTTGGAATATTCTAAATGCTGCTGCCTCAGGCACAATGCTGTTGGTAAATTCTGTGACTGTGAGTTGCTGACCAGCACTGATGATGCCCGAACTCAAAATTAAATGTTGTCCGTTGATGGTATAATCACTGCCTTCAAAAATTCTCAATCCATCCAATGTTACCCACAGCCGACTGCCGTTGATGTTATCACGCAGTAGGTCAAAATCATTCACATTGATGCTCACCCCAGTTTCTGAGTCAAACACTCCAGGTAACACTTCAAGAGGATTGTTCAACGTGGGACTGTCATAGTCCGTGGTGTCGTATGGTTCAACAATGGTAAATCCTGTTTGTATTGGCCCTTGGAAAGTCAGTGTCAAAATGTTTTGCTGTGCAGTGTTGTTCCAGGTGGTTACCTGTATCACATCGTTGATATTCAACGGTGGTACAATTTGCAATTCATTAGAAAATGTTGGGCCCGATGGATTGTAATCAAACAAACAGTCAGCCAAGGTTGACACTGCAATCAGTATACTATCACCACTTTGCGGTGTGTTTTCAAACACCACTTGTCGTCCAGGAGTGTTTGAGCCGTCCCAGTTTGTGACACTGTATACACCATCTTCAGCGCCAAATGATTGTTTTTGACACACACCATTCACATATACCTGAATGTCGTTGACAGCGTCAATACTGCTTTGCAAAAAACTGATGCCCATGCGCTGAGGCAATCCAAAACTGTTGGTAGTGCCATCGCCGATCCACTCTATGCCAGTGGGTCCGACCAAGCGAACACCGTTGACATTCACAATCATGTTGGCAGGATTGGTGCCAGTGGGTGTTTGTTGCAGTGTTACTGCGCCTGAGGTTTGAATCAACCCATCTACTTCAAATATTTCAACCACTGGTGTACTCCAGGACTGATAATCAGTAGGAGTAAATTTAGCAACAAGTTCGCCAGTCCATGTGGCTTGATCATCAATCAATGATACTTCTGTAATACCATCTTGTGTGATAGTAATGGCGTTGTTTGAATCATCAACAATGGTGAAAATTTCATAGTCAACATTGGTTTGAACTCCGCCCAGACTGTACCCTGAGAACGTCACTGTTTGTCCCACAGTCAATGATGTCAGCGATCCCAGCAGCACAATGGCATTGCCTTGCTGTGCAGTATCTGTAACTGGTATGCTCACAGCATCACCCAAGACCAAAATTGCTATGTCATCGTTGGGAGAAAATCCATCATTAATGGTAATTTTGGTGCGCAATGACGGCACAAATGGCAACCAATATGTAGTGTTGGTCAATGCAATTCCTGCAGGCACAGTCTGCACGGCACGATAATATGCACCCTGAGGTTGACCAGTCATTGTGCCAGATGCAGTGGTCAACGCATCAGGTGTGGTAGCGCCTGCCACAGTACTGATGGCAAATTGAGTACCACTGATGATATTTTGTACATAATATGTTTGTTCATCTACAATACCACCAAAAGCTGTGCCAAAAAACACAATAGGTTGTCCAACGGTCAATGCACTGCTGTCATTGCAGATTACCAAGTTAGATGTGCCATTGGTGCTGGTCACAGAAATCACATTGTCGTTGAACACAACATCGAGACTTTGATATTCTAAATCAATGTCATATGCTATGCTGTTGGTGTAAGGTTCTAGGCCAACTGGATTACTGGCCAAGGTGCCATTTATAAACACTGCTGCTTCAACCATCTGAGCGTAACTTACTGGAACAATTAATGTAGATGAATCAGTATCAGATCCAATATAATTTGCTCGGTACAATTGACTGCCACCACCAATCTCATACACATCAATATTGATGATGTCTCCAGTGCTGACATTGGCCAACACTGTAATGGTTTGATCAACCCAGTTTACAGTGTAGTCAATGTATTGATTCAATACCAGACCAGTGGACAAGTTTGACACAATGATTTTGAACGTGTGTTCAACAATGTTGGCCCAACTAAAGGTGTCTGTGATAACAGCATCATATTCATAACGTTGCGTTCCAATTTGGAAACCGTGTCCGTCAGAAGTCCAATCTGATCCCGGGCGGGTGTACACACGTAAATCCATGGTGTCATATTCAGCACCGTTGATCAATTCTTCAGGAGCATGGCCTTCGTAAGGTCCAATAAATTCGCCACCGTTGATATTGATGTCTGAAAAACGCTCGCCAAGATAGATGTCAGCAAATTCACTTTGATAATCAGCGTCCAAGGTCTGTGTTCCAGCAAAATAGTCACCCCAAACTTGAACTCCAGGATAGTCTACGCCGTCTACCAACAAAGGCAATTCTAATCCAGGTTGATTTACACCTGGCACGTACAAGCCCATGGTACGGTCAACCCCAGTAAGACCAGTCTTAACCAAAGGGTCAGCACCAGGGTACACATACGTGGCTTCGTTGACTTCAGTCCAATTTTCTATGTCAAACGTAGGCCCAACAACAGCACTGCTCAGGTCCTGAGGAGTGGCAGCCCATACTCGATCAAGGTAACGTACCAGGGTGCCTGATAGATAGGTGCCATTGCTGTTCCAGGTCTGCACAGTGGTTTGGTATTGGAAACGGTCATAACGTATTACAGTGCGGAATTGACGAATTACGTCATTGGTCATTCTTGGATATGCAGTGGCTCCCAACCCAGATCCGCCGCCGCCTTCAAATGTTATAGTGGGCGTTGACTTGTACCCAACACCTGGATTGACAACATTGATAAATGCCACTTGACCTTGACTGTTCAATATTGCAGTGGCTTCTGCTGCTTCAGTGGGTGTAGGATCATTGGGATTGGCGGTGATTATCACCAATGGGGGTTCAGTGTATCCGGATCCGGCAGTGATCAGAGCCACACTGTCCAAACTCAACAAATAATTGTTGTACCATTGGCTGTATGGCCAACTGCTCCACACTGTAGAATCAGCAGGCAAATCACTCAGCGTATTGGTTTCTGAATTGAATGATGTGCTATGATCATAGGGCAACAGTATTGGGCTGGTAAATTGCGGTATGTCTGTGCTGGTATCGTAGTAGGCTGGCAGATCAAAGTCAGTCATGTCACCAGACCATTCGTTGAAGCCATTGTATCGCAGATTGAATTCACGAATTTGCACATGATATGGTTTGACTTCTTGAATGTAGTCCAGTACAAACTCCTGATTGTCTCTCACATAGTTCTGGAACGGCAGCAAGGCACGAATTCTGTGTTCAACGTCAATCAGTGAGGTTTTTGTCAACCATTCAGGTGCAGCAAATTCACTCAGCACAAAGTCAAACATCAGAGTCAATGCGCGATTTCTTTCAATCAACAGATCATCTACAAACAGCTCTTCATTGATGGCTTGAATAATTTTGCGTGTTTCAATCACTGGCTCTTGATCAAAGTACTGTGCGTCAAACACTTCAACATCAAAGCCAAATCGGCCCAGTGTGTAATCCCACAACTCAGCTGAAAATTCTATTGTGCCATCTTGTAAGCCCACACGATCCCAGCCAGTAATGGTGCGTATGTAAATTTCCCATTTGCCCTGACCATTGGCAGTGACTTTAACACTGCTACCAACTACAACATCCAAAGTTGCGAGGGCGGAATAGTTGGATACTTCAGCAATGATTTTGGAACTGGTATTGTATCCAGGTCTGTACCAGTTGATATAACTCCAATATTGACGTGTGTCATAATTTTGCACACGTACCAATTGTAATTCTCTAACTAACCCAGCAGTGGTTGTTGTCTCTATCACTTGATAAATGGCCCACAGTCCACGATTTTGAGAATCCGTGACCACCAGATATTGATAGCCCACAGCCACATCGTTGATTTTCTGAAACCCCAAAATTTCCAAGTTGGCAACTCTTTTGTTCCAGTTCACAGTGCTCACGCCGTTGACCGTGCTGATTGCATCGGGCTCAGGATCGGCGCTGTTCAACAATACAAATGTTCTGTTTTCAGAAATAGCAAATTGCAATAACACTGTGTTGGCACGCACAAGATAGTTTTTCAATGCAGCAAATCTGTTGACAAACATGCTTTGACGTGGACGGAATTGCACACCATAACGTTGCGCTGGTCCAAGATTTACGTCAGGCACAAGATTGCCTGCTGTGTCAACACCACAAAAACTGTCTTGCAATTTGCGATACAATCCAGTGCTGAGCCAGGCATCAGCACGACCTTGTGCAATCAATTCATATTCCACGTGAACATTGTTGTCTGTGAGCTCTCGATCAAACTCAATGCTGATGATTGTGTCTTCAGCGTCAATGTAATCTACTGCATTGTACAATGCAATAGTGCTGGCATTGATGGGAGCAATGTAAGTGATACCTGATGCTCTTGGGTTTTCAATGTAGTTGGCCACTGTGCTTACCGGCAGTGTTTTGCCCTTTTGTGTGGCAGTAGATGTCAGCCCACTGACCCAAAAGTAATATTCTGTGTTGAAAATGCCCTGCGGGTTCAACACTGTGTTGACCACATAACTCAGTGTGGTCAGCGGTATACCTGGACCTGTGTATGTGGCCGGTGGGGTTGTGCTGACAATCCATTGATATACATCCACTGTGCTGCCCGGAAACACTTCTCCCCACCGGCGACTGGCATAAACCAAGTCATCTTGATTGGGATCAATAAATCTTACCGTGCTGGTATCCCACCATGTCTCACCCACATGATACGCACCCCAGGTAGTGCCACGAATATTTGTGGGTCCTACATTATAACTGGCTGGATCCAGTGCACCAATATAATCCAAATTTTGACGTGCTGCTCCTAGAATTTTGCCTTGCAGTGGATTGAAAAAATCATAATATTGAGTCACAGCTGATGTCACTTGATCATAACTGTAAACTGAGTTTAACAATCTGATGTCTACCACTGGTTGTTGTTGTTGCAGCACTGACCAAGCTGGCACCCGATCAGGATTGACGCTGACAAACACTCGACCATAGTTGGCCACAAGGGTACTGTCTTCTAGTTCATTACCAGGAGCACCAGTGAACAACACACCATCAGTGTAGTTCACAGCAATGCCGTACTGATCATACGATGCCACATCTGGATTGTCAATCTGCTGCCCAAACACAAATTTGTCTGGATTGGTAACACTGCCATTGGCACTGTTCAACAAATCATATGTGTACACTGCACCACTTTGAATAACTTGATCAAAAAAGTCCGTGGCGCTTTCATCAAAATCAGTGGTGTTGAGATCAAATATTGTGATCAAATACAAGGTACCGCGTGGAGCACCAACCACTAGATTCACAGCTGAATCATCAATACTGACACTGGTACCAAAGCCACCATAGTCTGCAGGGTAAGGACTTAGAATGGTCTGAGTGAACCTATAAGTGGTAAAATCAATGTCATAAAAAGCTGTGCCAACACTGCCGGGCAGCACAGAAAGTTTAGAACCTACAGGTGCTGCTGCAGAATTTTTTACAGCAATTGTCAGGTGACCGTCGTCATCTACAGATGCTGTGACATTGGGCACATCGATGTTGATCTGTGCTGCAAGAGCACGATATTCAACTGATGCTAACACAGTGGTTGTTTCAATTACCCGCCAGTAGGATGTGTTGGTAAGGATAGTAGCAGCTGGCACACTCTGCAGGCTAACATAAATGGTTGTGATAGGAGTCACAGTGGAGTATACCACTGTGTTAACAGGATAGGCTGTAATACTGCTCCAGGCATTGGGCACTACCACGTCTTGATTGTTCACTCGCAGTGTGTCGCCATTATCTAAATTGCCCAAAGGATTGCCGCACTGTGTTATTCCATAAGTCAGACTTTGATTGACCAGTCGTTCAACTGCTCCAGATTTGAATTGCTGTACACTGCTGTTAGGTGCGCCCACGTATAGACTACAATTGTAACTGCACAAGTCAGTAGCGGTTCCATAATTACTGAATCCTTCGGGAGTTTGTTGATCAATTAATTGTACAAATTGCAAGTCATTGGTTTCGATTTCAATTATATCACCAACTTGCAGATCAGCATTGGAGATGGATATGATATTGCCACTTACTGTAAATGTGTTGGTTGCGTTTGGTGCAGCATCTGCTTCATTGACCAAAAATGTGTTGTTGATCAGCACACTGACTGGTGCTGTGACTGAACCTAATACTGTGAACTGCACTGTTGAGTCTGCAGAGTCATAGAAGAATCTTTGTACATTTCTGTCATACACATACACCGAACCTGCTTGTGCATTGCTGTCCACAGTGCGGTCTGGTGCTCCTATCAGAATTTGACGTCCGTCAGTGCTGGTACTTACTGTGTGACCAAATCTGTCCCCCGCCACGCTGGTTGCGTCGGTAATAGTACCAGCATACAAAAAATATCCTTCCGCACGGACTAAAATATTAGAACCAGCTGCTGGTGAGTTTATGAAATTAATATCATTGCCTAGTGTGCTGTCCCCACTGAACGTGTAATCAAGTTCAGGACGTTGCAACACATTATCCACCAGCACTGAAAAACTGTAGATGTTGTTCACAGTGTACAAGTATTCGTTCAAACTAAACTGTGTGGTCAATGCGGGTGGTGTATAACTTGGCGTGCCATTTATGGAAGTGATTATCCCAGCCGCAGCAGTCACAGTGAATGTGATGTCGTTGGCTGGACTAGCGCCGCCGCCAAAACTTGTGGCGGGAATAGTTATGGTGTTGCCGGTGTTGTATCCTGTTCCACCGTTGACCAGATATACCTGAACTGTGCCACGCAATCGTGTGACATCAAATTTGACTCCTGCACCAGTACCGCCAGTGCCTGACAAGTTGCGATATACTTGATAGTCTAAAAGTACACGACTGGTTCGAAAAATTTCAACAGCAGCATCTGCAACAGGCGCTGTGGTAAATTTCACGGTGGTCAACCCATTAATCACAGTATAGTCAGTACCAAGGATTTGTTCATCTCCGGCCACACTTACAGTGAGTTGTGTGTCAGCATCAATTTGAATAGTATTGCCAATGGTATAATCAGTAGTGGTACCATTGCCCAAGGTTTGTATGATCTGTCGCGACCAGTCCACACGGCCGTATGCGTATACAGCATTTGCACCAGGTGCGCCCACATACAACCAGCGCTCATCTTGACTAACGGCTATACTGTGACCAAATTCTTCTGCGGCAAACAGTGAACCTGGTGTGGTCAACAACTGCCATTGTCCGTAAGGAATGGTTCCTGGTGAAGCCAACTGTGGATCTCGATAGATCACCACAGCATAACCATTGTCTGGTGTGCCAAGCCCACCAGCGCCAAGACTGCCTGGGGCACCTGCTGCGGCCCAAGTTTGATTGCCAAAGTCCACACTGGTGCCGTATTCACGTGCTGCATATTCGCCGCTGACTGGGTCAGTCACTGCCAAGCTCAAAACAGCATCGTTAGGTGCTAAAGCAGATATTGGTGCATACACATTGCTGTCACTTTTGACATACACATATACACCACCACGACGTGGCAGCGAATTCAGTGAGTATGGAGTCCAGTATGTAGCGTTGGTGATGGGCACAACGCCTGCTGTGCTGACTGCAAGAATACATTGGAAGAATTCTGTTTGGTATGGGTCAGCCACGTACACAATAGATCCTAAAGTGTAAGTGTTGGCAAGATTCCATTCAGTTGCACCTGCAGGCAATCGATATCTTGGGCTGCCTACCAAGGCAGCATATCTGTTTTGAGCCTGTGTCACTGCTGCACCATACTGTTCGCCTTCATCAACTTCTTGAGGACTCAGACTCAACAGTTCTGTAAATACTTCTTGTTTTTGCAACACAGACCATAATCCAGCACCATTGTCGTCCACCCAGACCTTGGCACCTGGTTCAATGGTGTTGGCATAGGGTAAATTTAACACATCACTGGCTTGTGCCACACGTTGAGTTTTCAAAGTGAATCCAATACCCGTGCCATTAACCACAGTGCGGTCACCAGTGAAACTAAATGCAATAGTGACCTTGTTGAGACTGGGCACTGACAAAACTGTGTAAACGCCATTGACTTCAGTGTCAAAAAATCGTATGATCAAGCGATCACCAACTGCCAGTCCGTGTTGTGATCCAAATATCACCAGGCTAGTACCATCCAAGTTGTCACACACATGCCCAATATTGCTTGGAATTGATTGACTTCTATAAATGGCCCAATCATAGTTGTTGATTTTGGCAACCCAAATATTGGTACCATCGCCAATGCTGTCAATGTTGGCAGCCAAACTGTCAGTGTTGTTGATATCAAATACTGTGATGTCCACGTCATTTAAATTCACATAACCTGCTGTGGGCAGTGCTGTGTCAGTGGGCACAGCCGTGGTCACTGGCAATATGTCTGGTGATGTTATCTTGTAGCTTTGTCTCCAAATATCTGACACCACCACAGTTTGATCAGCCTCACTGCTTTGTTGCGGTTCAATAATCTGCACTAAACTGGGATTGGAACTCAGCAATGCACGATTCAATCTCAACTGGAAATAACTGCGATTGGCATTGGCTCCATACACAGCACGTTGTACCGCCCAGTTTTCATAGATGTCATAGTCAGCAGATTCTTTACCCAAGTTGGCCTGTGAGAATAATTCGGCACTGAGTATGGTGCCTTTGCTGTCCAGGAACTGTCGGTACACATTCAATTGACTGACATCATCAAGGTTCAATGATGTCATGTACTGGCGCGGTCGGAAACCAATCAGGCCATAACTCAACAAGTCATTGTCTGTTTCAAGATTTGCTGTGTTGATGTTGTAACTGTTTTGCAATTGGTCGGCCTTGTTGGCCAGGTTAGGCAACAAGCCCAATTCAATTTGTGTATAGTCGCTGGCCAACCAGTTGTTGGCATTGAAAACTGCTGTGGGTTGTACAATGGCAACGGCTGACCAGTAGGCACCTTTATACTTGACAATTTGACCTTTGGTGTAAGTTGTGTACGAGTTCCAATCTTGGATGTTGTTCTGATTGAGAATAAATCCCTGTGCATCCACTGATCCGTTCCATTCAGTGGTGTTGGCAGCAATCAGTGTCAATCTACTTTGGCGGGCACCGGTAATAGGTTGATAGATCAAATCACCAAACGCACTGGCATTGTTCAACACAATCATGTGTTCATATGAGGTGTACTTGAGATCAATATAACTCAAAGTCTGATCTGTGGCTGGTTCTACGGTAAATGTGTTTTCCAAGCGTGTGATAATGAGATTGCGTGTGGGCAGTTCACTACGATTTTGATCCAACAAAATGTTATCTGATGTTTGTGCAACAATGCTGTCTACCACGGCCTGTGGTCTAGATATCTGCAGTCTAAATGCCAAAGGATTAAGGTTGATCAAGGCATTGTCATCCCAGCCTTGTTGACTCCAATACAAGAACTCAGTGACCATTTGGCTCCAGTTCAAGATGTAGCCATTGTCAAGGTCATCAAATATCAAACCTTGTTTTTCCAGGTACTTGCCATAGCTCAACAAGAAATCACTCACAGCAGTTTCGTTGGCAAATATAAATCCATATGGCACCGACGTTATCACATCAGTGTAGAATGTGGGCACTTGCACAGTGGTTCCAGCCACATTGTAGGTCTGTAATTGTCCCACATATTGGCTCTGCAACACATCAAAATAAGGCTGTGAGGTACTGTAACCAAACACAGCATAACCGCCTGTGACTTTTTGTACCACCACTGCTGAATAACTGGCACGATCAAATGGTTGATTTTTGTACAAAACCAAGTCATAACTTTCATCAGGAATCAACAATGTGGTGTTGGTACTGTTAGGGCTGGACTTTTCTGTATAAATTTTGATATACTGTTTGTCTGAAAAACTGGCCATTCTGTAACACAGTCGCACATCGAGGAAATCAAGGTCAGCAGTGAGATCTGCAGTACTGTTCAATCCACTTTGACGATTGTAGTCCACTATCCAGTTGATATAACTGGCTTTGCTGACCCCATCACCGTAGACTTCAATGTCTCTGGCGTTGAGTCTGTATCTGTTGTTGTACAAGTATTGGTTGAGTTCAGTGCTGAACTGGTACAAATCTCTGTCGGCAAACAATGCAAAAAATTTGGCTGGGCGAGTTAGTGCCAACAATCGCATGGCTGCAAAAGGATAAGCACTACTGTTCCACCACGATGCTTCAACTGGACCACCGTCGCCCACACTCCAGCTCTTACGGAATGTTTGATTGTTGTAGGTTCCTACCACTGCATCAAACGGACTCAACAGCGCACCTTCGTCGCTGGTGGGGATCACATCAGTCAGTTCTGATCTAGCATAAGCAGGCGCATAGTATGGATCTACGGGATCTGCCACAAAGCCAGCAGCTAAATCATCCCACAACACCAAGTTGTCTTGAGTGTATGGACCTTGACCGTACACAGTGTCCCACCAGTCTGGTTTGATGGTCAGACCCAGCATCTCCCAAGGTGTCAGTGCAGGTTGCTGTGTGTCATAGTAGTAGCGATAGATACCTCGCCAGGCACCAGGCAATGCATCATTATCTAATTGACTGGTGCTTCCACTGTAGTTCCATGAAAACTCATTGTCCGCAAAATAGTCTTGTGCTTTGTAGTCTAATTTGTTCCAGGCCACATAACTCAAAAAATCAGCGGCCAAGATATTGTTGATATCACTTTCACTGTAACCAGTTGATCTAAACTGTCCAGGTATGACATCAGATAATTCTACCGGCACTGGATTTCCATCTAATTTCAAGTTGTTGAATATTCTTGTTTCAAATTCCAACAATACCTCATCTCTGATGTCACCAAATGCTCGAGTCGTGCTACCATCATGACCAATGATTACTGCTTGTGTGCCTGAACTGGTTTTTTCTGTTACAATGTCAGGACGCCATGCAGGGTACAATCCCAGTTTGGTGGGCGTGTTAGGCACAAAACTGCCATAAGTTTCAGTGTATTCTTGCAACAACAACACATCGCCTAGAATTAAGTCTGTTAGAACAGTGATTCGTGGACCATCAGTGGCCACCACATAGTCTTGATCACGGGAAAGAATTACATTGTTCAAATACACATTCATACCAAGATAATTGGCCGAAGTGTAGTTGTA
>Ga0181350_1000262_pt1 | contig 15751 bp, 36 predicted proteins | sample Su13VDMM110DCMD_FD_130105 | JGI IMG/M metagenome (GOLD analysis project Ga0181350, IMG submission 130105) | Freshwater viral communities from Lake Michigan, USA - Su13.VD.MM110.DCM.D | ecosystem: Environmental > Aquatic > Freshwater > Lake | place: USA: Michigan | collected 2013-07-16
AATCCAGACGTGGGGTCTTCATCTTCGCTGGCCAATAACCATAGCATCGGTAGCAGAGCGCGGGCGTTAGCGCTCATGCCGTGATATTCGTAATTATCCAGCATTGACCTGTGGAATCGAATCCAAGGCGGGCGGCGGTCTTTATACGACTGATAAGATGACCAGTTTAATATGCGGATAGCCATTATGCGCCCCTCACGTCGAGAGTGTCAAAAAGGCACTGCATGACGTTATAAGAAATTAACCCTTGGCGGTATAGCTCAATGGTTAACTGTTTCTGGTCGGTGGGTGTGTGCTGGTCTAATAGGCGCGACAGTTCGCACACAATTAAGGTTTCTTCCGCGCAGGCGGTTACTTCTGGTGGTGTAATCATTTGTGCATCCCTATGCAATCCCCATGTATTAAGAAGGCAAGGACGGCACAGCATAGGGTCTGTGCGCTAGGGATGCCTCCCTGTCCTCGCCTCGCCTTTCGGCATTTATAAAATACTACAACAGCGGCGGCAAAACATCAACCATTTTTATCTTTTACCACTGAAATTATTTCGTTAATCGCAAGCCCTTTGATTACTTGATCGGTCGTATATCGCAGAACGGTATAGCCAAGGATGGATAGGCGGTTATACTTCTCCAAATCTTTGGCGTAACCCGCGCCCGTTGTGTGGCGTGATACACCCCACGTTCCACCCTCGACCTCTACAATGATATTGCGGGGAAGCAGGAAATCTACGCGCCATTTGCGTGGCTTGGCTAACATCACCTCGCGGTCAAACGGGATGCGCTCGGCCTTTAGATGGAGTGCTAGTAGTTCCTCACCCTTGCTTTTTTTCATCTGCATCCACCAAGTCGCTAATGTATTCGCTTTGGGTTTTGTTGGCCTTCTTAGCCAGCCGCACTATAGTCTTGATGATATGGAATTTCAGATAAAACTGCTTCCGTTTTCCTCTAATCATATTTTCCTCTTTTTTGTGTTGACAGCGGTGTGTAGTGTTGATAAATTTACACACACCAACGCAATCAGTCAAGAGGATATATGCAGAGCGAACAAATCAACGAACTAGCAGCGGCACTAGCCAAAGCACAGGCTGAATTTACCCACGCCAGCAAGGCAGTGAAGAACGAATATTTTAAATCATCCTATGCCGACCTTCCGGCGGTAATTGATGCCAGCCGCGCTGCATTGTCTAAGAACGGCCTGTGCGTCATGCAGTCCACCACGGTCAGGGAAAGCGGTGATATTTTGCTAGTTACCACCCTTGCCCACTCAGGCGGCCAATGGATTAAAGGAGAGTACCCCGTTAAGCCCGTAAAGGCCGACCCGCAGGGATATGGCAGTGCGCTCACTTATGCCCGCAGATACGCTTATTGTGCCATTGTGGGAGTTGCGGCTATTGGCGAGGATGATGACGGTAATGCTGCTAGTGGAAATCACCAGTCTAATGTTGGCATATTCAAAACGGCTATTGCCCGCAAAACGTATGTGCAAAACGTGCTGGACTCCATCGCCTTATGTGAAACCGTGGACGACCTGAGCAACGTATGGACGGTGAACGCTAAGAAGGTTAAGGAAATGACCGACAGCGGGAATGAGCATGACGGGCTGGGGGCTGATGAGCTGGTTAAGATGAAAGACCTCAAGAAAGCCTCATTACTAAATATTCAACTGGATAACGAATTTAAGGAGCGCGTATGAACTACAAGGTAAGCTTAAAGATTAACGGCAAGTGGCAGACCGTTGGAACGGTGAAGGAAAACAAATTCGGCAATATGTCGCTAGGCATGATGAAAAAGCCGGAAGTGTTGGAGCATCTTCAGGGTGATGGATGGGCTAACTTTGCGCTGTTTGAGGATGACGGGGAGCGCAAGCCTAAGGCGGAAAGCGAAGCAAAGCCGATTGATGATAATTCCACCATTCCATTTTGACCATGATAGACATTGCATCCATATACAAAAAGCTGGTGCAGTCTGGCGAGGATTGGGCTGATAAGAACGGCGCTGCTGATATGCTGGAAGAAACACGGCATACGGTGCTGAATCAAATCATCCAAGACTTTGAGGGAAGCTACGCCGCCAAGGAATCTATGGCTAAGGCCAGCGATAGATACGAGGCGCATATAAGGGCTATGGTTGAGGCTAGAAAGGCTGCAAATCTCGCCAGAGTTAAGTGGGAGGCGCAGAAAATATTTGTGGAGCTGATTAGAACAAAAGCTGCGAGTGAACGCGCAGCAAACCGAGAAGCGACTTAAAACATTATGCAACAAAGGAGTAATGCTATGGCTAAACGTACACGCGACCAATACGAACAAATCATTACTATGGCATATAAAGGCTACACCGCAGAGGGCATTCAGGATGTGAATGGGAAGCACCCGTCTTGCCAGTCAAAAATGCTGCAAGAAGCCGAGCTTTCGTTTACGAAGGTTCGCGCCCTGAAGCGCAAACATTGGTCACTGGAGCAAATCATGGGCAATGTTGACTGGTCGTTTTTAGACCGGAAAGCCGAGAGTCGCGCAAAGCAATGCGAGGAAATGCGCCAAGCGAAGTTACAGCCCGCACCTAGCAATAACGACATTGCCGAAATCAAGGCTATGCTGACCGAGATTTACGAGGCGCTGACTTCCCCCAAGGCCGCACCTAGCTTGATGAGCAAGGTAGCTAACGGCGTGTTTCGGAATTAACTGATGTGAAGATAGGGTAACCGCAATGAGTAGATATTTTACCGTTGAATTTAAGTGTGACGACTTGGAGCAGGCTCAGCAGCTTTGCGCTGAGTTGCAGCAGAAATACAACATAAGTTTTCGCAAGCCGGAGGGCATAAGCATATCTGCTTGGCGTGACGGTGCAATGGTAGAGGCTCAAGACAACTGAATAACGGCATGAGGAGTGAAGGTTAAAATGGCGAAGATTGAACTGATGGAACTGCTGGCAAAGTACCTGACCAAGAACGACTACGACAAAGCCGAGGCACTAATTGAAAAGATTGAGTCCGAGGCATACGACAACGCAAGACAACGCTATTAACGGTAGAGGAGTGAACATGGGTTTTAAGTTTTCAGTAACTCGCGAATCTGGGGTGAAGGTGGTTGTGAAATCCAATGATGAAGATTTGGGTTTTGAGAATTTAGTCGCCCTGTTTGAGGATTTTGCGATTGCCGCAGGATATGGGCAGGAAACCATAGACCAATACCTAACAGAGCCAACAGCAACGAAGTAAATGATGGGTAAAGATATGAAAGCGACACAGGAGCATCTGGATTTTTTGGACTACCTGCGTGAAAGCGCGGCAGTCAATATGTTTGGAGCAAGGCCATACCTTAGCGCCAAGTTTGGGCTGGACAAGAGCGATGCGGCGGAGGTTCTACAAGATTGGATGGACACGTTTGAAGAACGTCACAACCCATCGAGGGATACGGTAGTGTGAAATGGCCGCTTATTATAACGAGTTCAAACCCGAAGCCGCGCACATGCTCCGTCAGCTTATCAAGGACGGAATCATTGCGCCAGGCGATGTGGACGAAAGGAGCATTGTAGATGTCAGATCAGACGACCTTAAAGGATACGAGCAATGCCACTTCTTCGCGGGGATTGGCGGCTGGAGTGTCGCGCTCAGACTTGCCTTGTGGAATGACGCTAGACCTGTTTGGACAGGAAGCTGCCCCTGTCAGCCATTCAGCACAGCAGGCAGGCAAGAAGGCCACGGCGACGAGCGCCACTTATGGCCGTATTGGGCAAGGCTCATCAGAGAGTCAAAACCTGCAACGATATTTGGAGAGCAAGTTGCGGGAGCAATTACCTATGGATGGCTGGACGAAGTCTTTAATGATTTGGAAGCGGAAGAATACGCCTGCGCTGCGGCAGTATTGCCAGCTTGCAGTGTCGGGAAGCCGCACAAAAGAGATCGAATCTGGTTTGTGGCTGAGTCCGGCCTGTGTGATGACGGTAGAGCATCCAGACGATATGAGAGCGCGGGCGGAGAAGAACGGCTACAAGAACGGAACGAAGATGGGTTCATTGGCAAGCCAGGCGGCATTTTGGGCGACTCCAGCAGCCAACGAGTTTACTACGAAAGACCCACAGAGGATATTGCAGCGCAGGGCGGAGTGCAAGGAGCGCCACGGGAACAACGGGTTTGGCCTAACGCTGGGGAATCAGGTGACACTATGGGCAACCCCAAACACAATGGATGGGATGGGCGACAGGTCGCCAGAGGCGATGGAGCGGCAATTTTCAACAACGCGCAAGGGCAGGACAGCACCAGCGAATTTACGGGAGCAGGTCAATCCAAGTATGTGGCCAACGCCGTCAGCGCGGGATTACAAGGACACGGGGGACATGAGCAACAGCATGATCCGTCAGGACGGGAAGCACCGCATAAATACCCTGGGGAGGCTGACCTTCACTGGATCAACTGCCCCGACGGAAAAGCAAGGCCAGTTAAACGTGGAATTTGTTTGCTGGCTCATGGGGTACAGCACCGCGCACCTATCCTCCATGCTTTCGGCAATGCAATCGTTCCCCAAGTCGCGGCGGAATTTATCAAAGCAACAATGTGACATTAACCAAGACAACCCGACAAAGGGATGAGACACCATGACCGACACAACCCGCCTGATAGATGGTTGGCTATCACTTCCCTGCACATCGAAGCATGAATTATTCGCGCTGTTGCAGAGCGGATGGAAATTGACATTGGTTGATGCGCGAGATTGGACGCTTGAATCTGAGAAAGGAACAAAAATTTCTGTTTATCCAGATGATGTTTTAGAGGTGGCGAAAATTGTTAATATGACCACCCATCCACCAACAAATCACACACACTCCGCGTAATGCACCCGCCACTTAGCGCGGTTCAGCCTGTCTGATGCGTCACGATAGCGGGAAACGCTGCTACGGCCATAGATAGGCTGGCTACACGCCCATTCATAATAAGCAGTGGCGAGTGCATATTCCTGCTCCCATGCGGCTTGTATGTTGTGGATGATTTGCAAAGCGTCACTCGTTAGTACCATACTCACCTGCATACATAGAATAAGCTGTATTTTTAACATCCTCGCTTTTGGGAAACGTTCCGCATTTCCGCGCCTCTGCGACATACGCCTCAAACGCGATGACATGGAACGGGTCATCCCAGAAATCAGAGTCCGAGTTCATCTTGATGCGCCTTTTTAGGGGGTTCAACGAATAGGTCGGGCTGTTTATAGGCTTCCTCGATGCGGTGGCAGGCAATCTTAAAATATTCAGGTTCGCGCTCAATGCCGATGAATTTGCGCCCCATCTTGGCGCAGGCTACGCCTGTTGTGCCGCTGCCCATGAATGGGTCTAGGATGGTTTTGCAGGTGGTGGGTAGCTGTTCTATACACCAGCGCATAACCCCCACTGGCTTTTGGGTGGGGTGTACATTTGTAAAATTATCGTATGCTTTTGGAGCGAATCCTTTTTCATTTCCTGAATGATAATCGAATAAACGACAAGCAAGGTCTTGCGAAGTCCACGCCATTTCAAAGTCGCTTGTCGTAAAGCCGCGACATTTAAGCCATACTAGCCATTTCTGGCGGGGCGGAAGGTAATCTGAAAAATAATTACCCCCCCATATTATCTGAAAATCAGATTGTCTTAATATTGCATCAAATGTTGCTCTTTTGGGTCGCTCTGAATCCCATTCGGGGGCACTATGAGATTTCCAGCCCTGCTTATTCGCGCCACCAAAACCATCGCCGTGGTTTTTTATTTTATCCCCCCAATTAATCCCATACGGAGGGTCGGTTATGCAGGCATCCACCTTGCTCAGCGTTGGCAAAATATCCATGCAGTCACCTAAATAAAGGGTGCAATCCCCGATAATCACAGGATTATTAATTTCCATACTCACCCGCCCGCAGCGCCTTAAACGTTCTGATTTCTATCTTAGCACCTTCCACGCACGATTCACAAATGGCTTTTAGCGTGATTTCGCTGACCACCATGTAGGGCTTCGGCTGGTGGTTGTCGTTATCCCCACACATGCAGCAGGTGACAACCTCAGACATAGCTGACTCTGCGCCCGTTGCGGTGGTATAGCTCACCAGTGGCGCGTTTGACCATGCAGTCAGCGGTTAGCTGGGGTTTGTTGCTCTTGTGCGGGGCAGGGATATATGCCCGCGCCTTCTTACGCTCCGCAGCCCGTTCCGCCTGATTAACACTGTGCATATTTTTACACCGGATGTGTCTAGCCCGTTGCTGCACAGCCTTAGCGGTGCGATTTGGAAACTTCGCGCAGATGGATGACCATGAATGCTGCCCGCTTAACAGCAAGGTGCGTAGCTTTTCTGTTTCCGCGTGTGTCCAGAGGGGGTAGTTAGCCATTGGCAAAACGCTCCAGCTTTTCGTAGTTGTGCTGCCATACTTTTTTCACCTCGCCACGCGACAAACGCCATATGGTAGCGATAGGAACGCCAGACTCCCGCGATAGTTCAGCGTGATTATTTCCCACGCGCATTAGGCCGAGCGTTAACAGTTCTTTAGCGGTTGGATTATTTTTCATGGCTTATCACTTTTATGGTTGACACTGATTAGATAAGTGATAATGTAACGGTGTTGTTTGAAATTGTCAATACAGGAGATAACATGACCCACAAAAACGAAATAGAAGCATTGCAGCGCGGGACGGGGGCAGCTGACTTATTGGTGCATCTGGCCTGCGACCCTGCGCTAGACCCCGTAACAAAGCGGGCTATTCAGGATTCCTATGGGCGTTATATCCATCAATCTTACAACCGCCGCCTTCCGACCAATCCGGCAACCTACGCAGCCAAGGGGGAGGCGTTATGAACGTGATGTATGATTTCGAGTATGACGGCGACCTGCAAGAGTGGGAATATACCACCTTTGAGAAATGCGAAGAAGCTGCCGATGAATGGTGGGCTGATGCTTGCCTTGAGGATGGCATACAGGTTAACGAAACCCGTGATAGCGAGGGGTATATTGTAGCTATTGACGACAGCGGAACGGTGGTATCTCGCAAAAAGATTGTGCTAGAATACACCCGTGAACGCAGCGACTTTGACGAACATCGTACATACTAGGGGGGGCTATGAGCCGCATATTCATCACCACACACCTAATCATCTTCTGCACCATAGCGCATTTTGCCATGAGTGACGCGCTGGAAAAGAATCTGTTTGTCAAGCCCGCCAGCGTGTCTAAGCCGGTGGTGCTTACTAAACAGGGCTTTATCATTTACGACAGCAAGGTCGCCGCTGGTGAGGCGATATTGCGGATTTATGGGGGTGTGAAATGAAGGACTTTTTGTGCATATGGGCGTTGCTTTTTCTTGGTAGCGCCGTTGGAATCTTAACCACGTTGTTAATGGTAAAGCCATGACCCCGCATTTCACCACAGACGGCAACATTTATTTCCCCGCAAACAAAGACGCAATTGCGTTATGCTCGGTGCTAAGTCGTGCGCGGCTATCCTCGGTGGATATAGTCACGCTTCGGGCTATGGGGCATGACCCACGGCTAACAAACGGCGAGCGTATTGGAGGGATTGATATATGCGTTTAGACGACGACTACGACATTACGCCCCGCACTAACAAGCGCGACCTGATTATAACCGTGGGATTGGCGGCGTTTCTGGTGTGGGTGATGTTTTTATGAACGAAGCCCCGCCTATTGCCAAGACCTACGCCAACGCCATGCTTGCGCTTGGCTTTGCAGTGGTCACGATGTGCGCGATGGGGGCGATGTTTGATATGGCGGATAGACGGAATAAGCAACTGATGAAAGGTAAAGGACGATGAATGATATAGATAACCCGCCAGCGTTTCTTACGACATACGCGACAGGCAATGAAGGCATGACCCTGCGCGACTATTTTGCGGCGGCAGCGGTGCTGGGCGCTACCCAGTCTATTTAGCAATTCAGCGTAAATTGCGCCCGCTGCCATAAGAAAACTCATTCATCTATTTTCCGCTTCCAATACTGCTTTGGTTTGTTATAATAAAGATAGCTCATCTACCATGATGTAGAAGGAGTTCGGAGGCTCGCTAAGGCGAGCCTCCGCTGTTTCAAGCGTATTCTTTTCTATCTTTTTGCAGTTCAGTAGTCCTTTAATCCAAAAATATCCACACAACCCATAGACGGGCAACATAAATGGCAGCATTACAGCCATCAGGCATATAGCTATTACCGGCATTAATACCATGCTTAATACTGCTATACACAACTCAAACATTACTCATCTTTCTGATGGGTTAAGTTCCGTGTATTTTATTATTTCAGATTCTCCGCTGGCATTCTTTACCCACCAGACCCTAAAGCATTTCTTGACATCGGGTAACGCATCGTCAACGCTAATGTAGAAATCTCGCTCGTACACAGTAGCTACGTCCTCGGTCATCACTCATCACTTTCATCAGTTAGCGGGTGTGGGCAGGATTTGAACCTGCGGTCATGTTGCTTGGGCTACTACAGCTTGCCAGCATTGCCTTACCTAACTTGGCTACCACACCCATAATCACTCAATCATCTATTCAGTTAAGATTACTCTATATCCGATTGGGTTGTGGGGCGCTTGGGTAGGGGCATCCAATGGGTTATCCCGTAGTCGTTACTAAAACTAAATTCTTCATGACTCCATGATTGAACACTAAACCTATCAAGATTCCGGCTCGGCATATAAACAAGATGGTCGCCATCTGCGTCCGGCTTTACTTCAATCGGCTGCCACATCACTCATCCTCCACTTCAGTTGTGTTCATCATAGTCCAGCCTCTCTTAGCTTAGCTTCAAATTCTGCATCGCTTTGAATCTCTGGCTCAATAGTCTCACCATAGTTGAAGATAAGAAGCGCATCCCATTCCTTATCTGATAACAGCGGATGGAACTCCCGCTCATAGAAATATTCCCGCCGCAGCTTTATTAACGCCTTGTTCTTTTCTTTTTCCACGCGCTTAATCCGCAGCTTTTCTGCCTTGGCGGCAAACTCTTTGGTTCTGTCAACGCTGATCGCCAGCGCGTTGCTAATCCTATTCCCTGTCCGCGCATAGGTAGTAAGCCCAGCGCGGCCAATCACCAGCTTTTGGCCAGTATTCTTCGCCCTGACCGTATTTACGCCTTCCTCTAGGGTGCGCTGTAAGTTTTCATATGCTATGGCTTTCATGGCTTTTGACTTTATGCCAATCTGCTTTTTATTGCAGAATCCCGTAAACTTAAAGAACCCATCTTCCGCCATTTTGGCGGCAAATATCGCATTAATCTGCTGGCTGGATATTTTTTTATCAACTACTTCCTTAAACTTCTCGGACATATTCTTGCTCAAGAAAATGGTGATTTTTTCCCCAGAGCGCCCCATAACGGCATCTATCCAGAGGGGAGTGTGCCCTGTAAATCGGCAATATATTACACCCGTTTTTTTCTTGTATGCCACAACAAATCACCCATGTGTTTATTCAGTTATGTGTGATAAGTTAGCAAAACGGAAAGCTAATGTAAAGTGATTACTTTATCGGTACGGATTAGCCACTGGAAACGGAGAGCAGCCTACGGTTTCGTTATACGGGCAGGGGGAGCAGCCCCAGAGCGACATAAGCACACCCATAAGCACCCACCAGCGCCACATCATTGCGTAACTCGATTAACGTATGCCTGACACGCCATTAGTTTTGCGGTGTTTTCTTCGGCTTCTCCGCCGAGGTCAATGATAGCAACGGTTCGATAAACTCCGTTACCAGCGGGGGTTGCATCATGTCCTGCGGCGGGGATGCCAGATTGCAGCTTGTTTTGTTCGTGTTTGAGCATCCGGCTAATAGCAGCGGCATGACGAGCATTAATAACTTTAAGTTGTTTTTGGTAATCATTTGACACCTCGTTTGTTACGGCCTTTGCCGCCTCGCATTGCAGGTTTAGCTGTTCCTTCTGATTCTCCAGCGCTGACTCGTTCCGCCAGCTCATCCAGTTCGCTGTTATCCATACCGCTATCCCCGCCGCCGCCAGATACGGCAACGCCCGAATACCTAAGCTTAAAAAAGAGAATGGCAACATATGAACCCCCTACTATACCGCCGTATGCGGTTAACAATTCCCAATCCACAGAATCCGAGTGTAACATAATATAGGACATGATGCCATTAGCGATGTGTAACCATAGCTTAGACGCGCTCAGCCTGCCGTTGCGGCTATCGGTGAATAGGTCAAGGACGCAAACGCTATATTTTCCCAGTCTTAGCATGTTTTAGTTTCTCCACTATTTTTTCTATCTCGCGTTCAATATCCACGCCAATAGCCGCAGCTTTTCGCTCCAGTGCAAGGGCTTCAAGGATTGTGTCACGCGTTACCGTTCTTTGCATCTAAATGCCTGATAATGGCCTGTTGCGCCTGAATTAATCGCTTGCATTTTATTAGGTAAATAAACGTCTGGTACGCGGGGGCATGATAGGCCATCAAGTCAGCACTCGCCGCCATGATTTCATCGTGCAGCGTTTTCATTTCCGTGCTGGTGATTTCCACTTCTACTTCCTCTATGCGCCCCAATATCATAATTTCCTCGGCTTCACGGTTGACCATGCGCTGCAATCACAGCACCGATAGCGGTGGCGGATGGTGGTGGCTAGCAACTCAAACCCTTTATGCTCCATGTTGGAACCCCCGCACGACTTACAACGAAACACCGCGTCATCAATTAACAAGTTAAGATTTATTTTGCTTTTAACATACGGAAGCATCCTAACGAATACCTCCTCCAGAACCTCAACATCCTGCTTATTATACAGCACCATTTGGTTAATTGCATCCCTATTCCCTTGGGCGCATTTCACCCACAGCATCGCATCCGTCTTGTGCTTGCGGTCATCCGTCAGCAGCGTTGCTAGGTGGTCTAGGCTGTTGCTGTTTAGCGACCCCTTAAACCGCGCCTTGGCTAGTTTATAAGTGTCTATATTGCAGACAGGAGGGAATGGCGGTAGGCGGTTATACATGCACCGCGCCGCTAGGAATGGCTCATCAAACCCCGCCCCAAAATGCGCCACGGTGTAATGCGCCTGTTCGACTATGGGCAGAAACGCCTGCACCACCCATTTATCATCATATGTATCTGAGTGAGGAAAATCCGATATAGATATGGCGTATGTTTCAGGCTCACCAAGCCATTTATAAGCTATGCTGCACACGCTTTTCCCTTTTTCAATGAAAGATAGCGGGATGGAGCGATTCTCGTTTCTGGTGTCAAAAAAATACCCGCGGTTAGGCAAGCATTCAATGTCGTATATAAGAATCCGCCCTACTGACGGTTTAGGTGTAATATGCGCCCGTATAATATCGGTCTTAGCTTCCTTTGCCCATGTGTAAACCGTGCGGCGGGGAATTCCGTGCTTTCTTGCGGCAGGCCGTACACCCATTACCGCCACATCAGCTAAAACTGCCTCCCGCGTCTGCTGATTGTGGGGTGTGCGGTTCATTTTCCCCTCACCCACAGGTCAAATGAATCGGGGAGTATATCCCGTAAATAGTCCATTGTGGCGCGGGATTCCGTCACGCCCACCGCTTCCTTACCGCCTATCATGTAGTTGCGGCCTACGCCTACACAGCCTTGTAGCTCGCTGGGATAGTTAGCGGCATGGAATAGAATCAGCGTCCGGTTCGGTACGCCCTTGATGTGCCAGTGATGACCGTATTTTGGGCTGGTACGCTTGACGACCTTATAATCGCCCGTAGGGATGCAGCTTACAAGGCGCTCATTATCCAGCCAAGGGCGCTCCACAGTCTTACACAGAATCACGCCGCCTAACTCCAACTGCCCGAACGTGCCAGTAGGAGAGAAAAATAAGCGGCGGAGTGTAGCCTGTGTCATTAAATTACATCCCTGTTGAAATCACCTGTCTAATACATGCGCCTGCAAACACCGAAAAGCCGAACACGATAACCGATACTATGGCGAGAAAGTTGGTCATTCTAACCACCGGACTATGAGTTTTCGTGCGTTTTCGGGAAGGCTCAAACCGAACATTAGCCCCGTGGCTCCGAGCGTAAGCAAGTACCGGATAACCCGTGCCGTTGCGTTTTTTACCATAGTGTGCCATGCCTCTAACTCCCGTTCCAATGCCGCGACTCTTACATCCAGCGCCTCATCCACCGCCTTTAGTCGCTCGATTTCTATGGCGGTTTCCTTGTCCATTATACCGCTGCACTAATTATTGCACCAAGCACAGCCCCAGAAGCATACTCACCAAGCGCCCAGCCACGGCCACCCATCCCCTTAAACGGGTAGTACGCCAGCCCCATCAGCGGGCAGAGCGCCGCAAGCAGCATATTCCCATGCGCGAAATACAGCGCGACACCAACCGCAGGAATAAACAGGCACATGCGGAAAGTCATGGCAATAGCGCCCCAGATGGCAGGATTTTCCACCGGCATGTAGCGCATGATTGCATCAACCGGCGCGAACTCGGATTCATTAGGAATAGCGCCATTTACAATAGCGCCGATATACTTCCCCCAGCCGGATAAAAAGGCCAGAAACAGCCCTACAGCCAGAACCGCAGCGGAGAGCAGAGTGGGCATCGCAGTCGCCATAGCCAACACACAGACAAGGCGGGCAGCGGTGGTGCTATCAGCATCGCCGGACAGCTTCGTTCCCCGTGCGCGATTCGCTAATGCGTATAGGATTATGGTCTGAATCATATTAGGTCGCCAACACTAGAGTTATGTGCGAAGTGCAGGTTGCGGTTGTGCCGCCGTTATCGCGGTTCGTGTAACCTGTTACAGTGCCTGACGGACAGTTAATCTGCCCGCTGTATGTAGTGGATGAGGTTGTGGCCGGAGAATCCACAAACGAAAACGCTATCGGGTAAGCCCCAGCGCTGTTAGCAACATACGCCGGGCCAGTCCAAACCACAGACGCGCCCCGCAATATTTGCAACTGAATATACGCATTGCTGCCGGAGCTAACATATAGCACACCAGAAACAACCACTTTTTGCGATATGCTGGTGGGCGTAATGCTGGTGGAATATGAACTTACTGTAACGTAGCTTGCGCCTAAAGACGCATAGGTTGCGGTTGATGTTAAGGACACATAAGACGACAGCGGAGCAGAAACAGGTGTGGTGGATTGCCACGTTGTGCCATTGCTGGTTAACACGTTGCCAGATGTGGAGGGCGCAACAAAGTTGGGCGTGGATGTTCCGTTGCCCAGAATGACGTTGTTAGCCGTAAGCGTGGTTAATCCAGTACCGCCTTGAGCAACCGTGCGCGTGGAAACAAGGTCAAGGATGCCCTGAACCGTACCCTTACGCAGAGCGCCAGCGTTAGCCAAGCTGCTAACCACCACCGAGTCGCCCGTAGCGAGTGTGGCGCTAGACTGCCCCGTAATATCCGATGCGCTAAATGAACCCAATCCAGCATCACCTGCGCGGGCAAAATCTGCTAAGAGAATATCGGAGGCGGAGAGGCTGCCGCCGCTGGCGACATTCGTAACAGTAAGCTGCGCCCATGTGGTATTATTTGTTATCGTACCGGTGACGTTGAACGTCAGGAAGTTTTGAGGGGAGCCGAACTCGATAAAACTTAACACACCGCGCACGGTGTTGGTGCTGTCGTCCCATACAAGTATCTGGTTTAGATAATTGGGATTCCCAGTATTAGCCGACGATGCAGATATAGCAATAGCCGTGGCGCTGGCAGGGGTGGCGTTGTTAAATCGGATATTTCCCGTGGAAGGGTCAGCCATTGCCGTGGTGGTTGAATACGTCCAGCGCGGGAAAGCATTGGCAGCCGCAGAAGCGGTTATTGCGTCTGCCGCAGCAGAAGCCGCAGAGCTAGACGCAGCCGCAGCCGAAGTAGATGCCGCCCCCACTAAGGTCGAAGGCGAAAACACCAGAATGTTGTTAGTGCCAATAGCCGGAGCGGTGTTGAAGGTCAGCGTAGTGCCGCCTGTGGTGTAGTCGGAAGGGGAAATGATGGTTGCCCCCGCCGAGGATGCCACGGACACAGAAACATCGTCCAGCGTGCCCGTAAACCCGTTACCCGTCCATGCAATGGTTTGCGTGGAACCAGCCACGATAACTTCGCGGTAAGTACCCGAAGCCGTGCGCTCCGTGCCGTTCTGCCCACCAATGGACGGAATCAATCCACCCGCGCTGCGTGTGATGGTATAAGTAACAGCATACGCCTGCCCAGCTACCAGCGTGACCAAGGCGGTCTGTGAAATAGCTGTGCTGATTGCGCCCGCTGCCGTAGCAACGCCCGCCGCGATAGTCCAGCCTGCGCCTTTAGTCCAGATGGTGTCCGTGGTGAATGTGCCGTTTGCAACGTTAGCCTGCAATACGCTATCGACAAACACCATAAGATTCTTGGAGTCGCTGCCAAGGTCGGTAGAGAGCGTAAACGCGGTTTGCGCCCCTGTACCGGAAAACGTCTGGAAGAACGGGCTGGACGCGCTGGCAATGGTTGAAAACGATGTTACGTTGTCAATGGTGCGGATAGTAGTGCCCGCTGCATCAGTGATGATGTATTTATAACTGCCATCAATGAACCACACCGCACGACCCGCTGAGTCTAACTCTATGGGGTTGGCGGTCTGCGTGTTGCCTGTGCTGTCGGTGTACGCGGGTTTAGGCGTGGTTGTACCAGCGGAATAGGTGTAAATCTTACCCCCCGATAGCGGGTTGCCGTTATCGTCAAAGAACGCAATGAATGGCGGGGTGGCTAACACTATCGTCATGGTCTATCCCTTGTGTGGGCGCTGTTATTATAGCGCGAAATGTGGTGTTTGTAACGGCTTAATTGACATTCTGGTAAGAAAGCGTATTGTTAACTTATGTTTATCTCTATTCCAGTGTTAATATTTTTGTTCTTTTTCTTTTCTGCGGTTTTTACCGAAGAACAAGAATAATTTATGGTTTGATAACCTTTCCCGTACCAGACAACGCCGCGCCTAGTGCTTTTCTGAGCGCCGGTGATGTCGCCGCTTTATATGCACCGTAACCACCAAGACCAGCCGCGCCAGCGACAGCGGTGGCGGCTGGAACGGTGGCAATTAAGCCAGCCAGCGCCGCGCCCTCTGCGAGTTTACCTGTAACGGTTTTAGGAACAACGCTAGACGCTTTTTGCATAGCCATGCCAAACCGCGTTTTGGCGGCAGATGGTAGCTTTGTTTCCATGTTGTCCATTGCGCCGAGTAGATTGCTCTGCCTTAGCAACGAATCCTTAACCGCTGCGTTTGGGGCAATATCGGATATTGTTTCGTTGGCGATGCTTCGCGCCGACCTAACTGATGCCGAAAATGCGGTATCGTTAGCGTCAAATACACTGCCTTTTTTAGACCGCGCCCAAGCGTCAAACTCTTGGCGCGATTTCAAAAGCCCCGCAGGAGTGTTCGGGTTATTGGCTGATATTTCTTTCATCTTTGCAAAAACGCGGCTTGCTACAGCCTCACCATCACCAACAATTAACGGGTCGGTTTTTAGGCTATTAAAAGCGGTATCTAGCTTAGTGTTAAGAAAAGCCGGTTTGTAGTTAACGGGTGTTTTTGCCAATGCCGCCTGCAACGCCTTGGCCTCATCATTAACGGCATTACCAACCACATTGTAATTTGCTTGCAGCGTATTCGATGCCTTGATTGGCAGCTTTTGCAAGTCAGATATAGCTGCCTGCTCATAGGCTGATGGCGTATAAACCGGAGTTTGGTTGATGCCTTTGGTTATGGTGCTGCCCGCCCTATCTTTAACCACGCTAGGGGTAAGTTTCGGCTCGTATATGCTTGAGGCAAACGCGGCGC
>Ga0181350_1000263_pt1 | contig 15713 bp, 26 predicted proteins | sample Su13VDMM110DCMD_FD_130105 | JGI IMG/M metagenome (GOLD analysis project Ga0181350, IMG submission 130105) | Freshwater viral communities from Lake Michigan, USA - Su13.VD.MM110.DCM.D | ecosystem: Environmental > Aquatic > Freshwater > Lake | place: USA: Michigan | collected 2013-07-16
TCATTTTTAATTTGTTTTAATTCTTGTAGTAAGCCTTTTGCTTTCTTTTCCAACGCTTCACGGCAATAATTATAAGTGCCGTCTGGTCGTTTGCCATTTGAAGCAAGTTCGACAAATTCGCGGAGTTTTGTCGCTTCGGTAATATTATAAATTTGGAGCGGACTTAAGCTATTCATATGATTATAATACCAAAGTTCCTACAGAAAGTAAACAAGAAAATGTCAAATATTCCAAGTAGTTTCCGTCACAGAATCTCCACATGTTTCACAATAACCGTCCTCGGTTTCACAAGAGTCATATTGGAAACAACCAAGTAAGTCATCGACTGAGACAGTATTTTGTCTAAGTTCTTCTTTGAATTTTTCACAAAGATAATCCACCAATTCGTTGATCTGAGATTCATTCATCGGATTATATTCACCATAAATGTCTTGACCATTTACAGTTGTTCCAAATGACCTACAGCCTTCACTTTTAATGATTTTATATTTAGTTTTCATATTACACCAATCCTAGAATTTTCTTCTCTTCATCGGTTAGTTTATCTAAAGCGTTTTTTCTTTTGTCGGCATATGATAATTCAACGGTCAACTCATATTCATCAGCTTTAAATCTTTTTAAATCATTATATAAAACAATCAATTCTAAGTCTAAAGCATCTGCAAATTTAATAGAGCAATATGTAGGTAAATATGATTCACGCAATTCAAGTAGTAAATGGCAATAATCTCCAGTTTCGCAACCATCCCAGATTGCTAATTCATCCAACTCTTTAATAATTTCTTTTGTAATTTTCATAAATTGTTTTCATGCTCTTTCTTTCAGGAATTTCTTAATATTTTCAAAAAAGCCTTCATCGTTTAGATTGTTACCATAATACTCTGGGGTCTGATGGTAATTTTTCGTGACGATACCCATCATATCCATTTTGTCGCAATTATAACGAGGTGGTAGGTTATCAATAAGCACATTATCTTTATCTGCGATAGGCATCTTCATCACTCCTTCACCTCCATAGCCAAAGGAAATTTTATATTGCTGAATGTCTTCGCGTGTAAAAATATGAGCATAGTCTAAACCAAACTCACCCAGTCGATTTAATGCTTCGGCATATTCGCGCGTAGCGGTTGTGAGAATATAAACGTTTTCTTTGCCGATGAGGTCGTTATAATAGGCGAAGAGTTCTTTCGCGCAAGGACGAATGATCGTACGATAAGTATGCACATCTTCGGGAAGCATAAATTCGACATGTGTTTGACCTGGATCAGTATTCACTGTTGTGTGCAAGATGCATTCATCGAGATCTTGAAATATTCTTTTTATCATATCTTATATTAACGAAGTTCCTTTAAAACTTCTTTGATGTTTATTTGACCCCATTGATTTGCCGAATGAACAAATGTTTTAATATGCTTTGGCTTATTTTGCTTTTTCCATTCTTGAACGAGATATTCTGCACAGTGTTTTCCTGTCTTCTCTTTAAGATTGCCGTATTCAATTACACCGATATCTTGAGTAACCATAAAGTAATGTTTAATATGCTCTTCGTGTAAATCATGATCAAATGAAACAACGTCTGGCAAGCCTAGATGCGTAACACATTTTACAAACTCATCATAAGTTCTCATAATTACCCAATCATCTTGATGAATGCCGGTATGCTCTACTAGGGAAATCGTACTTTGGCTACCGTCAAGATGCAAGTAAGCATCATTTGGATTCCGTTGATCGTCCAGAAAGTAGTTCATGCTTCGTCTCTAATACGTTGCATAATATCCTCTGAACCTTGCACGGTATCAATAAGCTCGTCACCATTAAATACAAGTAACCGTGGAACAGTCTTGATGTTATATTGCCTAAAGAATTCAATATCATCTTCCATTTGCTTAATCTCTACATTAAAATTTTCTGTATCAATGCGCGTCTTAAGCATTTTACACGGACCACAAAAGCCTGCTGATGCTAAAATTAGCTTTAATTTCTTTTTAAAGATATTATCCCAACCATCACGATATGCTTGATTAGGGGGTTCAGTTTTTATGTAGCGCCCAGTTACATCATTTTTTGCTATATTTCCTGTTGCCATAATTATTTAAAAAGTTTACTTCTTACCAACGAAGTATATTCATCGTTATCGATTGAATTAATATTAAAGACATAATCATATAACCAATCGGTGTCAATACCAATCTCTTTAACAAGACTAGCATAAATTATATCTTCTGCTTCTCGAAGTTTTATAATTACTTCTTTAGCAATTTCAACCTTTACTTGCTCATCTTCATTTAACTTCTTCATACCAGATGTCATATTTTTTTCTATATTCTTTAATTAAAATTACTATATTACTCAACGCGTAATTAAGATCAGTCTCATCCATAATCGACTCCGTAAGTTTACACTCACGGTCAATATTATCAATAAGTTTTTGTTCTACAGACGGATATTTTTTACGATTTTCTTTAAAAGAGGTTTCATTCTCTTCTTTTCTTTTTTTTCGTTGAGCGATGCGCTCTTCATATTCTTCATCAGAAAGTTTTTTAGGTTCTGTGTGTTCGACAAGAGTAATATCACCAATCAATTTACCATTTTGAAATAGTGAAGAGTATTCAATCCACCCATACTCAAAGCGTAAAAATTTATTATCATTATGTAAAGAGTGTTCGATATGATATTCGGGATGATTATAGCTTTCATAGAAGTTAATTGCACCAGTATATTTTTCTTCTTCCCACCACCGTTTATCAGTTTCAAAGTGACCAAGTGCTGACAACTTATCAACAATACTTGCATCTTCTGCGACAGCTTCTCCATCTACCCAGTGACCTTCTGTCTTTTCAACCCACAGTTGACCTGTATTGTCAATCTTATACATTGACATCGCTTGATTTGGAGTGTCTTTAGTTTGAAAAGCTACTCCTTCTTTTCCCCAAGCATCAGCTACAGATTGAGGCAACTTTGGTAAAGTTGTATCTACTTTAATATAATCGAACATACCCATTTTTTTATTTTGTTAGTGATTGTGCTGCAATTAATCCAAGGTTGGATACTGCGTAACCTCCCCAAACTATGCCCCATGCATAGTTTTGTTTGTAGAGGTGTGCAATGCATACTCCAGTATATAGTATGAATGCTAAAAATACAACTATATTTTCAAATGTTAATTGCATATATTTTTACTAAAGTTTTTAACGCAACTTCTAGCACCGTTAGGTGTTTGACTACTTGCTTCATACTATGATTGTAATATATTCGATTTTAATTGCAAGCTAATATGATTTATAGTCATAAATATAATTATGAAAGATCAGCTGCATTATTTAAATTTATATGAAAGATTTATTAAAACAAGAGCAAATCGATGTGTGAGTAATTATACCGTGGAAATACATCATATAATACCAAAGTGTAAAGGTGGTAGTGATGATAGCTCTAATTTAATTACTCTTACCTCAAGAGAACATTTTTTAGCTCATTTAATTTTATATAAAAGCGATCCTAAAAATATAAAACTTAAAAAAGCACTTCAAGCAATGTTCAAAGGTGATAAGAGACAGCAAAATAATAGAAAATTTAATAGCCGCTTTTACACATTAATGAGAGAAAGTGTTTTTGTTAAAATTCCTTCTAAAGAAGAGCTTTTAAATTTATATTACGAAGCAAATCTTTCTTTTAAAAAGATAGGTGTAATATATAACGTTTCAGATATGACTGTTTGTAAATGGTTTAAAGTTTATAACATAAAAGCAAAGCTGTCTACTAGTTACAAATTTAAAAAACCTTCTAAGGAAGAGTTACAATCTTTTATAGATAACGACTCACATCCATATACAACAACAAAGCAACATTATAATATATCTCGTTCTCTTCTTTATAAATGGCTTGATAGTTATCAATTAAACCGTCAAGCCATTTATCCTAGACCTAAACGCTAACGCTTTTGCTAAAGTTTTTAACACAACTTCTTGCACCATTTGGAATAAAGTATTTTTTATTACGATTCCAAGATTCAGCAGTATGAATTTCAATCTCAGCACCAGTCTTATGACCGTATACTTGACGTCCTCTAGGTCGTTGTAAATCAGGCCCTGTAAAAGCGCAAGATTTACAAATTTTTAAATTTAGCTCAGCACGCGCTGACTCCACCATATTTCCACATCCACAAAACATATTCGTTTAGTTAAATATTACCACTATCTGCGATCCATGCCATAATTTCATAGTGAAAAGATTTTTCACTAAGATTAGGGCTTACATGAATAAGATTTACAGGCTCAACGCCAGCACCCTCTTCATAAACCATAATTCGATTCGTTTCTGAGTCATGCTCAAACCGATATTTATTAATTTTACCACTATACATTCTCGTTATTGTCAGTTTCTTTATTTTTTTCGTATTCCAGGTATCGTAGCATCTCATTTGCTATGACAAGTTTATCAATGATATTAACAGTTAGTTTTTTTCCTACAACACTATTTATAATAGCATATACCCTAACGTCAACACTTTTAAAGTTATTTTCTTCATCTTGTATATATTCGAAATCGATAAGCGCACCGTCACTTAATTGTGTATTATACTCTGCATTGTAGTCTACATCTATACACCTCAATATATTCATCTCTTATTATTATCGATAAGTTCCTTAAAAGAGTCGAATTTAAATTTAGCGTATTTTTCCTCTATACTCTTATATCCTTTATAAATATGACAAACGTCTGCTGTTAATTTTTCGTATTTACGTGCGTCCTTTTCTTCAGGAGAATTGTAGTATTCATTATAGTTCTCATAATCAAAGCGAATATTTTTGACTTCTTTGACTTGTTTAACGTGTCTAATTTCATGTAATAAGGTTGATATAATATATTTTAGTGATGTTCCCTGCTTAATATCTATTTTAATTATTTTTTCGTCCGACCAATACTCTGACCAATGTTGTTTACATATTTGAACTTTAATGGGAGTACGCCACTTAACTTTTAAAAATCGATTTAATATAAAACTAATTAAATTAAAATCAAGTTTAGTTATTTTAACTAATCCAATTGATGGACGTAATACTAACATTCACAATATTAATTTATATTTTTCAACGTAATACGATACCGCTTCTTTAATACCATCTACAAATTTACGTTGTTTTTGCAGAGAGGGTACGTCGTCGTAAATTGTTGACATTGCATATCTGAAGTCGTGTCCTTGTCTGTCTTTCACACTCTCAACATATTTTCCATCGGCACGTGTATATTCCGGATACTGTCTTAGTATCTCTGTTACAATGTTATTAATTATTGTAATATTTGTAATTTCTTCTGTACCGTATAAATTGTAAACTCTCTGTCTAGATAAGTGATGCAAAACATATAATAAAGCTTTAGCGTGATCTTCTGCATGAATCCATTCTCTAATATTTAGACCATTACCATACATAGGAATATTCTTACCCGATACAATAGATCTAATAATAGTCGGTATTAATTTCTCATTGTCTTGTCTCGGTCCATAATTATTACAACAACGTGTAACGGTAATATCTAAACCGTACGTACTTCTATAAGACAGAGCAAGTAAGTCAGAAGAAGCTTTGGAAGCAGAGTACGGCGATCTTGGATCTAGGTGTGTAAGTTCAGTAAACGGTGGATCGTCAACCTTTAAATGACCATAAACCTCATCAGTAGACACGTGAACCATTCTCGATTTAGGTGTAAATCTTCGCATACCCTCGATAATATTAGCTGTACCGTTTACATTAGCCTCGATAAAACTGATAGGGCTTGAAATCGAACGATCAACGTGAGACTCAGCTGCCAGATGTACGATGTAATCAGGTCTGTAAGCTTCGATAATAGTGAATATTTTTTCATCGCAAATATCTATAAAGTAATTAATCACACGGTCGTCTTTTGAGATATTATTTACAGAACTACCAGCGCCCATTTTATCTATATTGATTATTTCAATATTTTTATTTTTAAGGAGTTGTTCGATAACATAACTTCCAATAAATCCGCAGCCACCTGTTACTAAATATCGTACATTATTCATGTGTATTAAGACCTACTATTTTATTTGTTCGTTGTTCAATCGCCTGTACTAGATTAGCACAGGATAATAAATCATCATGCGTGCCGCAGTCAAACCAGAATCCGTCTAATTGCTGAACTTTGACTCTATTAATATCGTCCATGGCTTTAATTAAATCGACTATTTCTATCTCACCTCTAAGTGAGGGAGATAGAGAAGGAGCTATACGAACAACAGCATTTTCAAATATATATAAACCCACAACAGCATCATTACTAATGAATTCCTTTGGCTTTTCAACAAGATCATCAATGTATCCTTTTTCAGTTAATTTAACGACACCGTATGATTCAGGATGTTTAACCTTATAGGTAAAAATTGTATTAGGTTTTGCATCAATATATTCTGAAGTAATAAATACATTATCACCTAAAATTAAAGCTACATCATCATCACCTATAAAGTTCTTTCCAACAATAAATGCATCAGGTAGACCTCTCGGTGAATCCTGTACAGCATAAGAAAGATTTAACCCGTAATCTTTTCCGTCTTTTAATTGATCTTCGAACAATCTACATTGTTGTGGGTCAGCAGTAATAATGAGAATATTTTTAATACCTATACTCTTTAAGGTATCAAGAGGGTAATAGATCATCGGTTTATTATAAACCGGTAGTAGTTGCTTACTTATTGTATGTGTAAGAGGGTAAAGTCGTGTACCTCGACCACCAGCTAAAATTATTCCGCGCATATCAGTCTATTTTAATATTAACTAGTGCTATATCAAGCGCTTGCTTCTCGGTATGTATATAAAAATCAGGAAACAAACATTTTAGTTTATTAATTGATAATACACAATTAGATCTAGGTGCAGCCATATTAAGCAATTTAGGATCAACATAAGCCCATTTAGGGTTATCCATTCCGTATGTAGTCATAAGGTCTGTTACTTGTATGGTATCTAGAGCACCAGGGTTAACAAAGTTAATCGTATTGACAATTGATAAGTCAACTTTATTATCTATTAGATATTCTATAAACATACACAAATCAGGTACATATGTTTTAGAGTTCTTAAAGTTAATTAATTGATTGTATTTGTGAATCTTAGTTAGATAACTACGTGGATTATAATTATCGCAGAAAGGCATACGAACCCGAATAATACAACCGTAGTCATTAAGTGTTTCGAAAGCATGCTTAGATTTAGAGTATGTTGATGAGTGATCAAATAACCCAAAGTTAGGCTCATCTTGCTCCGTCCACACTTTTTCATATCCACTGTATATACAGCCAGATGATATATGAATATACTTAATACTCAGCTGTTTACATGTATTGCTAATATTAAGTGGAATAACTACATTAAGATCCCAACACTCTTTCTTTCTTGACTCACCCTCATCAACATTAGGGCGACCAGTAAATCCAGAGCAATTAACAACATACTGAATATTATGGTTGAGTATGAATTTCCTAAATAGTGATTGATCCGAGTAATCAAGTTGCTCACGTGAAACAATGTGATAGTTATGCTTAGTAGGATCAACCCAGGATATAATCGCTTTACCGACATATCCAGCTCCAATGATTAATACATTACTCATATATAATAATTATAATACATCGCAATAAACTAATCAACTAATATTATAATTTTTCTTTTGCAAGCTTGATGTAATATAAGGGATCTTCAGCAAGGTGATGCTTAGAAATAATTTTAGCGATAGCCTTATAAGGCGTATGCTCACTCTCTACCTTTATACCTGCAGCAAGTTGCTCGGGATCGTACTCAACACTAATATCTACTGGCTTAAAGAATGATTTAAAAGCTTTCATATTATTGTTTTTTACCGTAATATTCTTCTATATACTCGATAATATCACTACTCGTAATAGTATCGTTATCTGATATAAATTCAACCATAGCATCCGCTAGATCATTACCCATTTGTGAGAGATCGTCGTTCTCGGTGTCATCAAGTAAATCCCGAAGATCGTAAATAGCATTGGTGATCTTGTCAATTTTCTCATTTATTTTGCGAACTAAAGTACCTTTATTCATTATAATTATTTAATTGATTTATACTAATTAGTCTATAGTGCTACTTTTTTGCAATTTATATTTATAATTTTCCAATATATTAATAATATCCGTTTTAAGATAATTAGAATGGTAGGGAATCCATTTATCATCTTCTAAATATAGTGTAACTATTTTATTACACTTTTTACCAGATTTTTGCTCATACATGTATGTATACATAGATAACTGAAGAGCGTACGTATTAAACTCGCAGTAAGGTAGATGATCCACAGGGGCTAAAAAGTATTCGTTAAAATCGTTTGAAAAGCGATATTTTTTATTGGTTTTAAAGTCAGCTACAATAAAATCATCTTTACGTTCATAAATTAAATCTGTTGTACCTGCGATCTCATAATCGTGTAGAAATAGTAATTCTTCTGATAAGACTTGCTTATAGTTACCAATATATTTTGTTACAAAATGATCATAACTCTTAAAAAGATAGCTGTAAGAATCATCTACACCACCAAACTTAACAAAATCCTCCATTAATTTATGAATTTTTGTACCTCTGTCAGTTGCAACTTTGGTCGTATCTTTCCATGATTCGAGTACAAACTCCTGAGTTACCCCTTCGCGCTCTGCAACTCGTTTAGAATGAGTATTAGAATCAAAGGGCTTTTTATATTTACCAAGTAGGGTAGTCACGGAAATATACCGATTATTAGTTTCGGTATTAGTGTAAGTATGTGACTTTTCGTCAAAGACAATCATATTGTTATTATGTGATAAAAATACTAATATGCAATAAATATTATTATGGGCATTAGAATTTCAGAGCTACCTTCAAATACACTACCTTATAATGGTACAGAGCAAATTCCTATCATACAGAATAGTGAAACTCGAGCAGCTACTCTAGGTTCGTTCGTAACATATCTATCTGGTTCTGCTAATTATGCCTTTAAAGATGCAGCTAATATATTTACAGCAAACCAGAGTATTGCAGGTGACTTATCTGCACAAGGTAAAATAGTAATAGGTATCAATAACACCTCTACTGACGCTCGATCATCTATTCTTGGTGGCTTTAATAATACAGCTAGTGGCAGTTGCTCTAATGTAGCTGGTGGTAGATGTAATACAGCTAGTGGAGTTAATTCTAATGTAGCTGGTGGTAGAAGTAATACAGCTAGTGGAAATTATTCTAGTGTTGTTGGTGGTTTTAGTAGTAGAGCTAGTGGAAGTTATTCTAATGTTGCTGGTGGTTGTTGTAATACAGCTAGTGGTGTTAATTCTAATGTTGCTGGTGGTGAAAATAATACAGCTAGTGGTGTTAGTTCTAATGTTGCTGGTGGTAGAACTAATATAGCTAGTGGTTGCTGTTCTAATGTTGCTGGTGGCTGTTGTAATACAGCTAGTAATTATTTTTCTAATGTAGCTGGTGGTTGTTGTAATATAGCTAGTAGTAGTTATTCCACTGTTGCTGGTGGTCGTAATAATACAGCTAGTGGTTATAATTCTAATATTGCTGGTGGTCTTAGCAATAGAGCTCATGGATTCTATTCTACTATAGCTGGCGGATTTAGCAGTAGAGCTAGTGGTAGAAGTTCTACTGTGGTTGGCGGTTGCTGTAATATAGCTGGAGGCGGATCTGATTTTATAGGTGGAGGTAGTAATAATGCTACCTGTCAGCTTCTTGATGAAGGTGTCGATCAATGGTTTAATAACACTATAGGCGGTGGATTAGGAAACCTTATAGCTTGTGGGTATGGTAATACAATAGGCGGCGGTCAAGTTAATACAGCTAGTGGTTATTTTTTCACTACTATCGCTGGTGGTAGATGTAATACAGCTAGTGGTGGTTATTCTAGTGTTGTTGGTGGTTTTAGTAGTAGAGCTAGTGGTAGTTATTCTAATGTTGCTGGTGGTTGTAGAAATACAGCTAGTGCTAGTTATTCTAATGCAGGTGGTGGTAGATGTAATACAGCTAGTGGTAGTTATTCCACTGTTGCTGGTGGTTTTAGTAGTAGAGCTAGTGGTAATTATTCTAATGTAGCTGGTGGTTGTTGTAATACAGCTAGTGGTACTAATTCTAATGTTGCTGGTGGTAGAATTAATACAGCTAGTGGATATGCTTCTAGTGTTGTTAATGGTTATAGTAATACAGCTAGTGGAGGTTATTCTAATGTAGCTGGTGGTAGAGTTAATACAGCTAGTGGATATGCTTCTAGTGTTGTTAATGGTTTCGGTAATACAGCTAGTGGAAGTTATTCTAGTGTTGTTGGTGGTGCTAATAACAAAGCTTGTTGTAGTTATTCTAATGTTGCTGGTGGTATTAATAATATAGCTTGTGGTTGTTATTCTAATGTTGCTGGTGGTGCTAGTAATACAGCTTGTGGTGTGTATTCTACTATAGCTGGTGGTAGAAGTAATACAGCTAGTAATTATTATTCTAATGTTGCTGGTGGTTTTAGTAATCTAGCTAGTGGTGTTAATTCTAATGTTGCTGGTGGTGAAAATAATACAGCTTGTGGTAGTCATTCTAATGTTGCTGGTGGTCTTAATAATACAGCTAGTGGTGTTAATTCTAATGTTGCTGGTGGTCTTAATAATACAGCTAGTGGTGTTAATTCTAATGTTGCTGGTGGTAAGATTAATATAGCTAGTGGTAGTTATTCTAATGTTGCTGGTGGTTGTTGTAATATAAGTTGCGGTGATTTTTCTTCTGTGAGCAGCGGCGGAAACAATGTAGCTAGTGGTGTGTATTCTACTATAGCTGGTGGTTTTGGTAATACAGCTAGTGGTAGTCATTCTAATGTAGCTGGTGGTAGAGATAATACAGCTAGTGGTAGTTATTCTACTATAGCTGGTGGTTTGAGTGGTACAGCTAGTGGTAATTATTCAAGTATACTTGGAGGATGTTGTAATGATATAAGAGCAACAGCGGTATGTTCCTCAATTATAGCAGGTTCAAACATAATAGCGTTATCTGCTGATACAGCCTATACACCTTGTATCGTTCTTACAAACGTACCAATAACATCCGCTGGCTTAGGTAGCGGTACTATCTGGAGATGTACTACTAACAACCAAGTCTATATCGTACCTTAATTACTATTGATTTTCTTCTCTTTTATTATAAATTAATATAATGAGTGAGAGGAAAGTAGTCTTTCATATCGAGGGTGGTATTGGAAAGCATATTGCAGCAACTGCGGTAGTAGAATGCTATAAGAAGAACTACCCTAATACAGATATTATTGTTATCTGTGCTTGGCCTGAAGTTTTTTTAAATAATCCTTTTATCTATAGAGTTTATAAGTTAGGAGTATGTCCATACTTCTACGAAGATTATATCTATAATAAGAATGTAGAAGTATTTGCTCAAGAGCCATACAAGACGACATCACATATTACTAAGCAAAAGCATGTTATTGAATCGTGGTGTAGTATGGTAGGTATTCAATATACAAATGAACAGCCAAGACTATCGTTTAACTTTAGAGAACACGAGCTAGGCAGGTCAGTTTTTACAAATACTAATAATAAACCTATACTTATTTTTCAACCATTCGGTGGACCAGGAAAAGGTCATCAAGAAACGCCATATTCGTGGATGAGAGATATTCACCCTGATATCGCTCAGCAGTTAGTAAACAGATTAAGTGAGAAATATAGTATAGTTCATGTATGTTATGATAACCATCCTGTTCTTAATAACTGCATAAGAATTGATCAAGTCTTACAGAAAAAGGTATTATTCAGTATGTTACAATACTCTGAAGCTAGACTTTTTATTGATTCATCACTTCAACACGCTGCCGCTGCAATGGGGCTACCCTCAACGGTAGTGTGGGTAGCAACCCAACCAAAAATATTTGGTTACGTTATTCATAATAACATTACATCATTAACAGAATTTCCTAACGGTACAGTTGATTCATATCTATATGATTATAACTTTACTGGAGCTATTCACGAATGCCCGTATATTAATCCATCTCAAATATTTGACATTGAAGCTATAATTAAAACACTACTATGAAGCAACTATTTTTTAATTCATCTCTACCTAGAGCAGGATCCACACTATTACAAAACATTATAGCACAGAATCCTAATTTCTATTCTACTCCTACCTCCGGTACACTAGAGCTTATCTACGGTGCTAGAGCTAATTACAGTAAAGATCCCACATTCAAAGCACAAGATGCTGAGTTAATGAGGAAAGGCTTTCAAAACTTCTGTAATCAAGGGCTACACGGTTATTACGATGCTATTACTGATAAACCTAACGTGCTTGAAAAATCGAGAGGTTGGGGTATTCATTATAAGTTATTAGAATTTACTTTAGGTAGAAAGCCTAAAGTTGTATGCATGGTGAGAGATTTAAAGCAGATTATATCATCTATGGAGAAGAAATTTCGCGAGGCACCTGAAGTTGATTCGGGTATTGTAAATCATGCTCAGTTAGCTAATACAACAACTGCTAAACGGGTTGATCATTATTTAGCTACTCAACCCTTGGGGTTAGCTATCGAGCGTTTGACTGAAATATTCAATCAAGGTATTAATGAGGATATACTGTTTATTAAGTATGAAGATTTATGTATTTCACCGGGAGATCAATTAAAACGAATTTATAACTACTTTGAGCTACCTTATTACGCTCATCATAACTTTAACTATATTGAACAGCTGACACATGAAGATGATAGTGTTTATGGTGTCTTTGGTGATCATAAGATTAAGCCAAAGTTAGCTAAGACAGATAACGACCCTATTAAGCTACTTGGAAAAGATATATGTGGGTGGATCGATCATAAATTTCAATGGTATAATGATACCTTTAAATATTAGTATAAATATCTCCTTCAGAATAAATAATTATATGAGCTTAAAAATTACTCTTACAACACCCCAAGTAATCGTCAAACAACCAGAGGTTACAGAAACTATAACTGAAATCGTTATAGAGCGTATCGTTGATATGCCTGAACAAAAGAAAGTAGCTGTCTTCATTGGTGGTGAAAGAATTGAATTAAAAACACTCTCCGGTGATAACTACGATACCCCTTCTGAATGGACTAATGCTGATGTGGTTACTGCTGTTAAAGCATACTACGGTATCGCTTGATCTGTAATTCTACTTATTAAAATACAATCAGATATAACATCATGTTATATCTGATTTTTAATATACATACTAATTATCTTAATGATTTACTAGTGTGTATATTAAAAATTGCAACTCTGTCAATAGTATGTACCGTATATATCGGTATTATTAACCGACATATCTAATACTTTAGTTTTAGATTCTTCATCTATATCAAAAATATAGGACTTAGCCTCTGACGCACTAATACCCGGTATATTAGAAGAAAGTACACCAGAAGCCGTATTCTCGTATACTTGTTGGTTCTGACGCTCGCCAGATAGACCAGGTTCGAACGAATGCTCATATCTCTTAGCTTTTACTCTATATACATAATGACCCTGCATCGGGTTAAGCGACGCAATATCTTGGTCCACGCGCTCAGTTATCTCAAACCACTTAGATCCACGACCATTAGGTCTGTCGCAGCCTAGTGAAGCTAACTCTATTACATCACCCGATTTCGGCTCTATTACTTGATTAAACGAGCTATAATTTAAAGCAATACCCATTACCGATGTAAATGTCTCTATATGCAAAAACCCTGTAAGTTCGTCGTCAGACGCAAAACCAAATTTAGAAAGATTTATAGCATTCTCGGATAACTCAATATACATCTGTAGCTCATGAGGACCTGCAAACTGCGATGTAGGCTGTTCACCGTATATTAGATCTGCAGATAGTAAATTAAATGTATTAACATAGTATTTAATAGGTACACCAAAACTGTTAATTTGATCTCTAAAAGCAGCATCGTATATTAATTGCTCTGCTTGAAAATTAGCAGGATTAGAAAACTGACTACACTGTGAAGAAGCTGTAGCAGCAAATACACTTTCTGGAGTACAATTTTCCCTATTAGAGTTACAAGCCATGGATTTTTGTATTAGGGGTTTTAGCTCTTAACTTTCCGCATCGTCTATGCTCTCCATCCTCAAACATTTCTATTTCAACATTAGAATTACCTATTGTTTTAACCCCAGGCTCAAACACTATACCATAGCAATTTAATAAGCTTGTAAGATTTATACCTACCATCAGTACATTATTAGCCTTACCCTGACATATACTGTTAATAATAGGGTGTTTATGATCGTACTCTTTTACATTATGATTTTTATGTTTTCTTAAGTGAGCTCTAGTCATATCTTTACCATTAAAGATACCCTCTTTGGTACGCACTTTTAATTTTGATATACCTGAGAAAAAAGCGTTTTCTCTATTTGCATATTCAAGTAAATAATCCTTAAACGTTACCATATTATTATTTATACAAAAAAAGCCTGGTAGCGTTAAACTACCAGGCTTTAAAATTAAATTTGATTAATTATTGTTCGAATAATGATTTACCAGTCTTAAGACTGCCAACTTTGTTATTTTTGCCTACGTTAGGTTGTTTAGCGTTAGCAATAGCGTGACCATGATCACCGTCAGCTCCTACTTTGTTAGTATAAGCTGATGAAGCACCACCTGATTGAACTTTAAGATTACCAACCTTATTATTCTTACCCATGTTTACTTCCTTAGCACCTGAAACAGGATTACCAAGGTCTTCTTCATCTTCGTCCCAGAAGCCTTCTTCATCTTCTTCACCAGCATACTCGTCTTCGTCTTCAAAACCTTCGTCTTCAAGACCTTCGTCTTCTCCGCCGATTTCATCCTCACCGCCGTTCATTGCAGCCATAAGAACTTCATGAAGCTTTTCAGCTGTTGCACGATCAAGTGTAAATGTAACTTCATCACCTTCACCTTCAGTTTCGTCCTCGATACCGAGTGCGTCAAGTTCCTGCGAATCATCCATCTCATCGTTCATGTCAGAACCACCCATAGGTGAGCTACCAGGTTGCATAACATTTTCGTAAAGCTTATCAAAAATTGATTTTCTTCTCATAAAATTATTTATGCTCTCCTTAGCAATTTTTCTACTTTCTTTTGCTATTTCTTCATCTTCTTTAGCTTTATAAATACCCGTCTTCTTCGCTTTGGCAGTATTATCTATTTTATTAGCTGCTTTTATATTATGCTTATCTACTTTACCTTCTTCATCCTCGTCATAGGAAAGATTATCTATATTATATAGATTATCAGCTATATCTTGCTTCGACATTACCTTCTTATCAATCTTAGGTAACATATAACCAGCTGTTGTTTGTGGTCCACCTTTTAGTAGTGGAACTTCACCAACCTCGCCCGCTTTTACCTTAGGTCCAAGCTTACCTTCTGAAACAAGTCTTTGTTTCATGCCGTTTAACACACCAACATATAAATACCTTAGATTTTTTGGAAGATGTAATAATATGGAAGACTGATTTCCAGAACTCCTCAATAAGATGTGACTCGATGAAGGCTGCCTCCTCTATTATTAGCAGGTGGCCGGCCTGACCACGAGCAGCGGTACCAGTTGTAGTCGTAATACCGATACGACTACCGTTATCAAGTGTCATTGATGTCTTACCGTATTCCTTAACACCAGGCTTTAACCATATAGGTAATTCTTCGAA
>Ga0181350_1000265_pt1 | contig 15654 bp, 10 predicted proteins | sample Su13VDMM110DCMD_FD_130105 | JGI IMG/M metagenome (GOLD analysis project Ga0181350, IMG submission 130105) | Freshwater viral communities from Lake Michigan, USA - Su13.VD.MM110.DCM.D | ecosystem: Environmental > Aquatic > Freshwater > Lake | place: USA: Michigan | collected 2013-07-16
CGAAGCTAAACCCGAAGCTAAACCCGAAGCTAAACCCGAAGCTAAACCCGAAGCTAAACCCGAAGCTAAACCCGAAGCCAAACCCGAAGCCAAACCCGAAGCCAAACCCGAAGCCAAACCCGAAGCTAAACCCGAAGCTAAACCCGTTAAAGTCGCGTCTAAAAAGAAAGCACGTAAAAAGAAAGCACGTAACGTAGTCACGAAACAGGCACGTAAGGCTACGCCTACGAAGGAAGCCAAAGTTGCCGAAGAAATACCTGAATTGGTGGAGTTGCCGTCCGAAGAGTTTATTGCCGATGCAGTATCTGCTTACAAAGAAGTAGACGAAGTTAACGAACCGACATCGCTTAAAGCGGTGGAGCAGCTTACCGCAAGTAGTCCTAAAGAAGACAATGCCAAAGCTGCCAAAATATATTTCAGTAAAAAGCTAGGTGACTATCAACTGCGTGTGGTTGATGCACTACGTAACATTGCATATGATCTAGCGTATGACACGCCAGAAATGAAAGCTAACGCCGTGTTTTCGGTTGAAGAATCACGTGCGGTAGTCCGCGAAACCGGGTTGCCCCCGATGGTAGAGAGTTCGGCTGAGCTTGCATTCTACAAAGGGATGAACGGAGAGAATGCCAAAAAAGCTGCGCAATGGGTCTACGCTAACCTTGACGAAGTTGCCGATGCAAAACTTGCTGGTTTAGTTGCTGACTACATAGATGCCAAGCTGTATACGGAGAGCGAGCAATTTAACCGTATGATGGCAAAGAATTCCATAGGTATCGCAGAGAAGGTGCGCGGAGATAGCACGATTGAAGAGTATAAGAAAGGTGAAGCTGAACTAGGCGTCACGATAGAAGGTGTGTCCACGCGGGTAGATGAACGTGCAACCAAGCTATTGAGCAATCCGGATACGCTGGGCAAACTCAATAAAGAAGAAGTTTCTACGCTTGAGCAGCACTACAAAGCTAAAAGCGATTCCATTAAGTTTGCCGCTAACCTGCGTAAAGACTTGTTGGCATATCTGTCCAAGGGTGCTAAAGCCGTTGCGTCAGAAATTCGGTCTATTATCACCAAACTTGCGGCTCTTGTGTTGGCAATCAGTATCGGGTTTAACCAAGTTAACTTTGATGCCCAAGCCAAAGCTATGCAGATGCCGATGCCGACTACGCCTGCACAGCTGATGCAAGTCGTGGAAAAGCCCCGCGCAGACTTCGGCGCTATCATGCCGACGGTAACGGCAGCTTGGGTTGCAGACCGTGTTGTAGGTAATAAAGACGCGCAAGGTAAGCCGTTTATTATTGTTGATAAGCCAGCGGCTACCGCATATGTATTTGACGGTGAGGGTAAGATCATAGCCGCCTCACCCATATTGATAGGTGCTGCACGGGGTGACGTGCTACCACAATCGGCAATTAATAAAACAGTTGACCAGACGTTGCCGTCTGAAAAAGTTACTCCGGCTGGACGGTTTGGGGCACGGGTTGAGGTTGATGCTGTTTATGGCACGTCCCTTAGATTCCTTGACTTGCCCGGTTCCTACTTGGCAATGCACAAAACTTCTCTCGACACTCCGTCTGAGCGTAGACAGCAGCGCCTTGATACCGTGTCGCCAGAGGACAACCGTATTTCTTACGGATGCGTAAACGTCGATGCAAAGTTTTATAAAAATATAATTGAAAAGAACTTTGGTAAAACTGGTGGGGCGATGTATATCACGCCGGACGTGCAGACACTGGAGCAGACGTTCCAGAGCTTCGCCAATTACTCCCCGACTGAGACTATTGTCACCAGCATAATTACCAATCCGGCAAGTGTGACCGACGTGCAGCAGCACTCCGATCTGGGTGTGTTCCGCACAGCACAAACAAGGTCACGGCAGAGCAAGGTGCGCACACCCAATAAACCGTCTGTAACCGGCCCCAACGAACTTGCACTTAATGTAAGTCTTGCTTCCCCGCTCCATCCGGCGGTTATCTCTGCGCTTAGCGATGGCAACTTCGCTCAAGCTATGCGTTTGATGGCAGTGGGTAAAGACCCGCGCACCGCTAAGTTGGCATTGCGGCTGCTTCAAGCTGCGGTTAATCCGAATGTTGAGATCGTAGACAACCTGACCGATGAGGCAGGTAAGCCCGTTGCCGGTTTGTTTGACCCTACGACCAACACCATCCGACTGGATTCGGAGCGCGGTATGACGGCGCACACTTTAATCCATGAGACGGGGCACTCCGCTCTCTCGCACGTGCTGGATAAGGCGAGTCACCCAGTAACGCAGCAAATGCAGAAACTGTTCAACGATGTTAAGGGGTTGCTGGATACGGCCTACGGCGCTACTAACTTACAAGAGTTTGCTGCCGAAGCAATGGCTAACAACGAATTCCGTGCCAAGCTCAACGGGATTAATCCCAATGGCGGCAAAGTTACTGCATGGCAACGGTTCCAGAACATCGTTGGCAACTTCTTCCGTGGGCTGTTTGGTCTTCCTACCAAGCCAATTTCAGAAACTACGTTGGACAAAGTAGACCAGCTTATCGACTCTATTCTCTCGCCTGCTCCGGAGTCACGCGATGGTGGCCTGCTCTACGCAGCTGCTATTGATCCGAAAGCTACGGCAAGCCGGATGTTTGAGTCGTTTGCAAAGATGACCGAAGGTTTGCCATTAATGAGCCAAGAACGTGCCGATATCTTGCACGACTTCGTGGTTAACGCATCCTCCGATGCAGTCCGGTCAGCATTCTTAGGGGCACTGCCGCTTAACTTGTTATCTGAAGTTGCAGAAAAGCATGTCCCCGGCGCTGCCAATGTAGATCGTTTGCAAAAGCTTCGCTCTGGCAAAATTATGTCCCGCAATGAGAAGATCGAGCCGCTGGTTACGCAAGCTCAAGATTGGGTTAAGGGGCACAAGAATCTGGAAGAGACGTTCAATAAGGTTGTCTACTTCAGCACGATCAACAAGGTTGACCCAACAAAGACCGAAGCCGACTACGCTGCTAAACCCAAAAAAGATGGCACTATCAGTGCAGACGCTAAAGAAGCCGCAGCTAAAGATATAGAGAACTTACGTGAAGTAAAACGCCTGTATAACACGCTTGACCCCACAGGCCGTGCGCTCTACGTCAAGATGCGCAATGCGTATCGTGAGATGTACGACGAGATTATCAAAGCACTGGGTAACCGTATAGATGTTACTTTGCGAGACAAAGTAGACTCTGCAACTACGCAGTCTGAGAAAGATAGGATTAAAGAAGAAATAGCCGCAATAAAAAACGAAATATTTGCGCGACTAGTGGAAAGGGGGCATATCGACCCTTACTTCCCGCTGACTCGTAAGGGCAACTACTGGATGTCCTATACGGATATCATCGACGGAAACCCCGATAACGTCGTTGAAGCTTTTGAAACCGAACGTGCGCGTAATCGCAAGATTGCGGAACTTAAGGCACGTGGTATCACAGATACTGAGTCCTATTCAAATTTAAACCAGCTTCGCTTTAATCGTGCCCCCGCTACATCGTTTGTCAGCGATGTAATTAAGACGTTGGAGCGGAACAAAGTATCTTCAGAAACAACGGATGCTGTTATTAAATTGTTTTTGGATACGTTGCCTGAAACTGCATTTGCCAAGTCATTCCAAGCACGTAAGGAAACGCCGGGGTTCCAGCGTGATGCAATTAGCGCACTCCAAGAGAAACTGATTAATACGTCACGTCAGCTTGCTAATATGGAATACGCAGTTGAGCTAAACGCACAACTCAAAGAGATGGAAGTGTATTCTAAGAGCGTAGCCAACGGGGTAAAAAACCCGGACGGAACGGTTATTCCCGCTCGTGATAATCGGCTAATCAATTCCTACATAGAGGAATACCGTAAGCGCATTGACTTCATCAACAACCCAACGATCTCTCGTTGGTCGCAGTTTGCCACTTCACTGGGTTTCAATATGCTGCTGGGACTAAACATATCCTCGGCATTTGTTAACTTGGCGCAGGTTCCTATGGTGACGTATCCGTATCTGGGTGGCGAGTATGGTTATCCAGAAGCTACAAAGGCGTTGAGTGAAGCGTATCGGATATTTACCGGCAGTGGATTTAAAAAGACCCTTGAGGTGTTTGGCGGCAAAGGCGAGAAGACTTCTCGTAAGGCGATGCCTTCTATAGATAACATTGACTTTGATAAGGCTGGCCTGTCCCCTGAACTCAAACGGCTTGCCACACTAATGCGGGTTGCCAAGGAACAAGGCCAGATCGGTGGTTCGCAGATATACGACGCGTTGGAAGCCACGGAAAAAGACTCAATTAGCAGCAAAGTAAACGCGGTAACTGGTTTCGCGTTTCACCACGCAGAGCGTATGAACCGTCAGGTGACTCTGGTTGCTGCTTACAACCTTGAGCTTGCCAAGCTGAACAAAAAAGGAATTACAGGTGCGGTGGCGGAAGAGCAAGCTGCCAACCGTGCTATCTATGTAGCAGATACTACCCAAGGCGGCACCTCTGCGGCGTCAGCCCCTCGGTTTGCACAGGGCGCAATAGGCCGTGTGATATTTATGTTTAAGCGTTACGGCATAAGCATGTTGTATCTGCAAGCTAAGACAATTAAGACCGCGTTGTCTAACGAACCTCCCGAAGTAAAAGCGGCGGCGCGTAAGCAGCTTGCCGGTATCTACGGCATGGCGGCGTTGTTTGCTGGGGCACAGGGGGTTCCATTGTTTGGTATCGCAGCGTTTATATATAATTTGTTTGCTGACGATGATGACGATGACCTTGAAACTGCAACACGAAAGTATATGGGTGAGATGCTTACTTATGGCCCACTTAGCTACTACACCAATATAGACTTCTCAGGTCGCGTCAGCATGACTGACCTGCTCATACGTGACATGCGTATAGGTGACAAGCCTGACTTTGTAACCGGCGTATTGACCGCACTGGGTGGCCCGGTGGTAGGGGTGGCATCCAAGATGGAACGCGGTTTGAGTCTGATGCGGGAGGGGCACATTGAGCGTGGGGTTGAGCAGATACTGCCTACGGCAATAGGCAATATGGTGAAGGCAACCCGGCTCTACAGTGAGGGTGCTAATACCCTTCGTGGTGACCCAATTACGGGGGACGTAAACGCATGGAATGTAGGTGCGCAGTTCTTCGGGTTCTCACCGGCAGACTATCAACGGCAACTTGAGATCAACAACATCAACAAGGGCATCGACAAATACGTCAACACCCAGAAGACTTCACTCTTGCGCCGTTACTACATAGCCGACAGGACAGGGGATATGGACGCTAGACAAGAGGTCAGGGATGAGTTGCAGTCGTTGTTTGAGAAGCACCCTGCTCTGGGTAGTCTTAGCCAAGTCATCCGTGACTCGATGGAATCCCACAAGCGCACAACGAAGAAGATGGTTAACGGGGTTCTCTACAGCGACAAGATGATGCGGGAACTGCGTGAAAACGCAGATGAAATGGATGATTAGAAAAAAAGCCCCGGTATTGCGCCGGGGCTAAATCATGGAGGAAAACTATGGCTAGAAAAGCCACGGGAAGATAGTATCATAAGATTCTCCAAAAGCGCATCCCATATTTCCCTGCCTCGATCCGGCTAAACCCTTTTAAGGTATAACCCTTTCGCTCCGAAATCTTTTTTACTTCCTGTTTTAGTTGTATCTGGTTTATTGCGGGAATGAACACGGAGTTGCCAATTTGCAGTTTACCCCACTCTACAACAATCGGCACTCCGTCAGGCACTACCGCGTCCTCATGCAGGCTGGGCGATACTCTCTTTAGATGTTCCCGCTGTTGCTTTAGCAATCGCAAACTCGGTTTCATCATTTAAAAACTCCGAACAATCTATACACAAGGCGTAGGCGGCGGGGAGATTCATTCTCGTGCCACGGCTCATGCGTTTTTTCTCCAAAACCGCCCTAGTCCTACCAGACTTCAACGCCGAAACGAGAGATGTGTAGTTAATCTGCTGGTCGATACACCACTTTTTAAACGTCTTTGGCAGTATATACAGCTTCTTAACGTCATACTCATACCGTGCAATCAGGGACACACGTGGTGTGCCATCCGGAATGATCAGCATATCTGTGTCGTTTGTCGGGTGCCTACCGTCATCGGTGCTTTTGATGCGCAGGATGTTGTTGTAGTTCTCCGCCAAGAAATTGTTCAATACGGCTTCAGGTTCAATGGTCATAGCCGCCACGGTTTCCTTGGTCGTCGTCATCGCATCAATAAGCCACGCGACAATGGGAGCAATCTCAAAACCAATTAACCCCAGCCGTTTGGCGATAATCAGCCCCGTAATGCCGCAAGCTGCAAGCGCAGAGTAGAAACGATCCGGTGCCTTTAACCCGATAGCCTTATCCAGCTTAGTCTGAGTTGCACGGAACAACGTATCAGTGCCTTCCACGTCCTTCATTATGTGCTGTAGGTATGGAATACAAGCCGTGCCGTAGTTCTTCCGCAACGCCAAGCTTAATTCGTCCGTGACAGACTTATCAGGCAGGTTGGCGGGGCCGACAAAGAACTCCAGCACCCGCATAGCCTCACCTTTAGGCATAGCTTTAACTCCTGAGATAACCTCAAGGATACCGGCGTTACCCGTCGAGATGCACAACTGCTGCCATGTATCCCCACGGAACCGTGCGACGTTGGAGCTTGGCCCCATGCGGTCTTTCTGATGGCCCGACGTATACTGATAGAGCATATTGCTTAGTTCTTTGGCGGTAGCGTTAGTGAGTTCGTCCAGTGGCAGGAGTATGTTCTTGTAGACCTCGGCCCGATTGAACCGTGCGTTCATGGTATCGGATTCTTTAGTCATCATCTCCTCTGGATTACCCCAGATACTCGCAGCCATCTGCATCACTGTAGTCTTGCCGTAGCCTGACTCTGGGTTGTAGAGATGCACCATTGCTGCATTCACGCCGGTTAGGGCCATCAACGGAGAGCCAAACCCCAATCCGATAGCGAACTGGAACAACTCCATATTAGGCCGTTCAAAGAATTTCACCATGTCTTTCCATCCGTCCAACGTCCCCTTCTCTTGGAAATAGGGGAACATGCGCACGGTAGATGACGACGGTGGGTTCATGTTTATGCAGTCGGCCTTGACCTCTTTATCCCCAATGATGAAGGAAGTAAATTTATCGTCCGTCCAGCCGAACTGCCGTCTTGCTACGTCTGCTGTGGTTTCCATTTGTAAATTGTTTATCCATGCAATGATGTAATACATTAGCTCATCCATCTTCGCCAGAGCTACGCCTTTGCCCCCAAAGTGCTTACGAAACTCGTCTTTAGATAAGACTGACGTTAATGGAACTGTAAATTCCCGCACCCCGTCTTTAGGTAGATGCAGCCGGACAAGCACTGATTCGCCCATCTCCGGGTCAACAATCCGGCGCACCACGTATATATCATGGTGATATACCGGAATATCGACATCAGCTTCTTCCCCACGAGTGCGGCGGAATACGCCACCATTCTTACCCCGCATATACGGCGGCGGGTATTTTGGGATTACATACGTCTGTGCCGGAGCCTCTGGGTGCGTAGCTGGCACAGCTTGGACAATGTTATCTTCTTCAGATGCTTCCTCAACTTCGCGGCCTAACGTGATCGGTGACCGTATAAGTTTGAGGTGTGGGCATCCAGCACAACCGCCCGGATTGAGCTTCTCAAAAGTCTCACAGGTATACGGCCCCTTGGTCTGGTTCGCCTTGGTTTCCGTGTAGTCTGCGTCATAGTCAGGGTGCTTCTTAGAAATAAAATGAATAGCCTTGTCACGATCCACGCAGTAGTTTGCAATGGATAATCCGGCCCTCCAAAGCGGCTCTTCGACGCTTGCCTGATTCTCTACAATGTTTGCCAGCTGTTTACATCCAATGCCTTTAGCGGTCTTGTTCAGTATCGTTTTAAACTTACTCACGAAACTGCCAAGTAACGACTTCGTAGCCTCATCCATCTCCATAGGGATAAACGGCTTCAACTTAAAGATCGTCGTGCCTACAGCATCCCTAAACGATTCGAAGGATACTTCCGTTAACTCTGCACTAATTACTTCAACGGGTAACGGCGGCTCATCTTTGAAGTTCGACGTTCCGGGAACCCGAAGAATACGTGCTACGTCCGACGTAACAGCAGGGTCTGCTGCAAACTCATGTGTGACGCACAAGTCCTTCAATGCCTGCGCAACCGGCAACCACTCCGCCGCTTCCACCGCTTTGTCCAGAGGCCAATAGGCATGAATACCTCTACCTGAATTAACAAGTAAAGGACGTGGTAGCCCAGCATCCTTGCAGAACTTCTTTAGTGCCGTTATACCTTCGACTTGCGTCAAGTAGGTCTTACCGGCTCCGCAATCAATGTCTAGCCAGAATGATTTGAGCAGTTTTGCATTAGCCACCTTACGTGATTTGCCATCAGTGTAAGTAGCCAACGCAAAGTATGCGTCAAACTTATTCTCGTGGAGTTGTTGTGCTACAGCATGTGCGCTCTCAATGTCGGGGAAGAACTTCTGGATACGTTTTTCTGAATCTTTTTTTAACCCTACTACGCAATAGAATCCTTCCGGGCCTAAAACTGCGCGTAGAAACTGTATGGTTTCCATGTCTCACCCGTAACCGAGAATCGAGAAAATAAAGCCCCCAATGTTTCGGGGGCTTATCCGTAAGTGTTAAAGCAGGACTTAGTCGTCCCACTCCTGCACTATGTCGGCTAATTTCGATTCGGCTACCGGTATCTTCTTAGAGGGAACTTTCTTCGGTTCCTCAATGACGGCCTCTTCTTCAGCGCCTTCGTCAACAGCTTCCCCTACGGGTGCCGGTTTCGCAACCGGTTTAGGGGCAGGCTTCGGAGCAGCTTTTGGTGCCGGTTTTGGCGCTTCGCCATCTTCGTCTTGTTCTTTGGGCTTGACATCAAGCTTGATGGCGTTGAGTGCTTCCGGCATATCGCGCAGTTCGTTCACGCTATCGAACTCGTCTTGAGTCAATGAACGCAACGGTTTGAAGGTGACCTTGTCGTAGGTAACCGACGTGTCGAACCGCACCTCTGTAACAATCTGCGTGATCCCACCGCCTTGCGACTTAACGTATTGTGCATACTTCTGCAACGGCATCTTGCCACGCTCACCATCACCAAACACGGAACGTGCAGGCACGAGGAACTGATAGACCTCACGACGCTCAACTTCACCATCAATCACAACTGCAATACGGCGATGAAAGCGACATGCTTTTGTCTCGCCTGTTCCACTACCCTTGATGTTTTGCGGACAGTTAACACAGTTGGGTGACTGCTTCTCCGACGAGTCAGCAGCGGGTGTCTTACCACCATCAGTTGACCAGCATACAGGGGCCGACGTTTGACCCTCGACGTAGGAGCCTTTGTAAAATACGCGATAGTTTTCCGGAGCTACACGAACGATAACGACATTGATCGAACGCTCTTCACTAACGCGATACTCTTTACCGCCAATCATTTCACGAAACACGCCACCACTAGCAACCAGACGGCGCATACCGCCGCTACCGGCAAGGCTATCAGTGTCGGTATCGGAACCGCCGTTTGTCAGAGTTGGAAGATTTTTAAATATAGACAATTCAGTAGACATAGTTTTCTCCATTACGCATCTTGATCGGGATTGAGGACAAGTGCTTCTGCAACCGCAGTCGGGGCGATCAACTCCGTTGTTGTTGCTTGCTGCAAGGCTGGTTGTTCAGCCGATTTTTGTTTTAATGCTGCGTCGATATCGACAAAGTTGAACCGGTATATTCCACCTATCTTTATGCACGGAATAATTCCTTGCCGAACCCAAGCACGGGCAGTCGAAAGCGATACTTGATAACGATCCGCCACCTGCTCAATGGTTGCGAATCTCTCTGGTTTGTCTGCCACTATTTTCTCCTTATGGTGATTGTGTATTCGTTGCTTGAGTTGAGGCCCGGAGGGATAAGCTCCGGATTGTCCGCTACGAAAGCCTTCATATTCGTTTGGTGCATACGCTTCTCCAACAGATACGGCGCATTTTGATCCACGACAAACTTGTGGAACGACTCCCAATCTGCCGTAGTGTAGGTAGTACGCACTGTGCGAAAGGCTATGCCAAACGGTGTCCGGATGCTTTCGGTGCCGTTGGCCTTGCATTGCTCAAGTAACGCTTGCTTAACGGTTTGCATCTTGGACTCTATTGCGGCTACTTGTGCCTCCAACTCCCGCGTGAGTTCGTCACGTTTGTCCCGCATCTTGATGTAGGTGCGAACGAGTTTGTCGGCGGCGGGTATTACTTCAGACGTTTCCATATCAGTTTCTCCATGATTTAGTTGATTATTTTATTGTTATGGCTACATTATACTACGTTCTAACGACTTACGCAAGTAAACTCTTGTAAAGATCGATCAATTTTGAGTGATCGTGGTCTCTGCTATCTAACAGTTTGTATATGTGACGTTCTGCACTAGACCCTTGTAGCCTTACTATGGTTACTGGGTTCTTCTGTCCCGCCCTATGCACACGAGCGTTAGCCTGCGCGTAAATCTCCAACGAGGCTGTCGGCCCCCACCACACCACCGTATCCGCCGCCGTCAGTGTCACGCCGTGAGCAGCAGCTTGCGGCTGGATGACCAGAATACGAGGATCAGGTGTTTCTTGAAACTGCTTGAATATGTCCGTCCGACGCCCTGCGGATACTTCACCGTTGATGATGTCCGTCGAGAATCCGTCTGCTTCTAACTTCTCATGCAGAACTTTTATGACGTGTTTGAACGGGGCAAATATTAGAATCTTCTGCTGGGTCTCGTCAATCACTTCCCGCAATACTTTATACCGTTTGTCAATATCAAACATCAAGACCTCGCCGCTATCTGAATACACGGCACCGCACGATATTTGCAACAGCTTGTTAAGGTTGACCGCAGCGTTGACCGATGTCACCTCCTCCCCAGCTGCTTGGACGACCAGCTTCTTCTTAAGCAGATCATAGAACTTCTTTTGTTGCGGCGTCAGTTCTACGTCACGGCTTACGTAGGTCATGTCCGGCAGGTCAAGGCATTCCTTCTTGGTGTGGCGTATGGCTGGCTGGAGTGCCGTATACACGATGTTCTGCGCATTGGGCTTTGGTAACCACCGATGCATGGACACCTTAGTCATCACCATGTCTTTAAACGACGTGAAGTATTTCGGCACCCCTGTCGGGTTAACCAGCTTAGCCAGCCCATACGCTTCTACAGGAGACTGCGCTGCCGGGGTTCCCGTCATCATCCACAGCCACGTGTCACTCTTCACAAGCCGGTTGAGGCATCTCCAACGCTTAGTAGTCGTGGTCTTATACGCATTGGCCTCGTCTACAACAATCAGATCAAAGTTACCTGCAACAATTTCTGGCTCCACGATCTCGACGCCATCGTAGTTAATGATGACGAACTCCGCATCCCCACTGATAATCTGACGACGTTTACGCACGTCACCGTATGCCACATCCACCGACCGATGCATTGCTATCTTGAACAGATCGTTCTGCCATGCTGACTGCATAATCGACAACGGACAGATCACCAACACGCGCCGGATGCGTCCAATGGATAACAGGTAGTCCGCAGCCCAGATTACGCCGCCTGTCTTGCCTGTGCCCTGCTCCGACAGACAGAAGGCACGTTTATGCAGTGTCAGGAACGACGCGGTTTGTTTTTGGTGATCAAACGGTTTATACATTCCGGGCCAGTTATACCGCCCCAAAATCGGAGAAGGCACATCACGAATGCGCAGGTTCTTTAACACCTGTGCCTCATCCAGCCCCCACTTCACCAACACGTTACCATCCCCAAGCAACCGGCTTTGCGGTATCACCGTCATCACCCTTTGCGGGTCTTTTAGGTTAAGCAGTAATGCTTTATTGTCTATGACTCTCACAGTTTCTCCATGTAATAAAGATACTAATCGGGCGAAACAGGTCTCCCCGTTCCACCCGATACAGACTCCCGCGTGAAAGGAATACAAGGAACACGCGTATCTGTTGGCATGGTTATTATCCAGCCACCCCCACCTACCCGCCGCTACTCACTCATGCCTTACCGTAGCGGCAAGTAGTACCTACTTAGTCTTTTTGTGCCCGTTCCTAGCGCGATTCACGCTGGGAGGCACGAGCCGTGTTCCGTCTGCGTTGCTACCACCTTTGCTCAACAGCACTTTATGATCGATGTCTTTGCCGGTGCGGTCAATACCTTTTTTATCGTAGGCACGACGCGCACGTTGGCGCTCCATGCGATCAGGCAATTCCCCACGTCCCTGCTGTTGCACATATTCTTTTTTATACGGGCGCTTCTTGTTGACGTAAGGCATGTGTTTCTCCTCTACAGATTCCTGCCATTATGTGGGCAACTCATTACTGCGCAATGTTTGCGGCACAGCCCACTTGGATTTGGGTTCCACATGTCATTCTTGTAAGCTAGTTCTAAGCGTGAATAGCTACGCATCCATTTCTCCCATAGCTTACCTTCCATAGACATGTCGTATTTGTCTTTCACGAACGCGTTACACACCACAAACAACAGCCCAGCTTTGACTTTCGTAATTGTCGGGAAGTGCTTAAACACGCCCAACGCCATCAACTCAAGCTGCCCTGTGTCGGCATACTTTGCGGACTTACCGGTCTTGTAATCCAGAATCCGTGCTTCGCCCGTTTCATGGTTGAGAATAGCCAAATCAATGATGCCTCTGAACCACACATTCTCCGCTCTAAAGTCGCACGGTTCAAGGTTTCTAGTCAGGCCCATCTGGAACTCGCACAACCGCTCACCTTCAAATCGTTTCAGGTTATCGAGAGTGCTTTTGATGTAGCCAAACCGTCCCGGCAACGGGGTGTCACTTTTGATGTAATCTTCGGCGGCTTTGTGGAACTCGCTACCGTAAGTCATGGCTTCCGAAGTAGGCTCTTTCGTATCTTTCAACACACGCAGATGCTGATACTTACGTGGGCATTGCTCAAAGAGCTTGATGCTGCTAAACGACCACGCGGGTAATTTCATTTCCATATCTTCATCGGCTTTCTCTCCAGCTTGGAGCCTTTTGAACAAACCATATGCAACCTCTGCGGGTTAAAGCCTGTTTCTGTTTCCCAAAACATATCGCCCCGCAATACTATAGACCATTCAGAATGTGAAATTCTGTTCATTGGCGGGTTACGCACTATAGCTCCAACATTAAACCTACCACCAAATATGTTAAAGGCGGCGAGGGACTTAAGTTCGCTACCCCCTTTGTATAGCTGACACCCTCGGCTACTCGATAAAACAGGGCCAACAAAGACCGGCATATCCAAGTCGCGGGAGTACGCAGCGGCCTGTTCTAAGTAGTCAGCCAATTCCGTAGCGTGAGTTTCGTCGTTTGTGCGTCGCTTACACTCAACCCCAAAAAATATATGCCCACCCGAATAAGGTGCCTTAATCACGAAGTCTATAAGCTTCCCGCTCTTCGTTTCATACTGCTCACGGAAATCCCACCCTTGCGAGACGATCAAGTCCTTCAGCATCTCAACGGCGTTCTTCTCCGTCTCGATGCCTTGTATTGATGCGGCACGTTGCTTTCGCTCCGCCTCCCGTTGCGCAGTCCAATCAGGGGCTAGGCGCAGACTCTGTATGACAGCAGACGTTTGATGCACTACGGGATATCTTTCTATCGGGGGCACTAGCACTCTCCGTAATTTTTACCAACACCGCTTTCGCAGTTAACAGGTAATCCTTCCGCCCATGACGGCACCTTGCGCATACACTCTTCGACGTAGGCTTGCGCAGTGAATGCATCTTCAGCAGGTGCTACACATGCTACAGCATCGTGAACCGTTAACACCGGACGATACCGTTTAGCAATATGTAACATCTGTTCTCCGACAACGATACGCGCCAGAGCCTGAACTACATTCTCTACCACTTTACCACCGTATATCTTAACCCGTCCACGCCTTGTTTTGTAGCTATACTGCCACCCCTTATCCCCCTGCTCAGCGGACAGGGCGTCGTAGCGCATCAGCAACCCATTAGGTAGGCGGATGGCATACTCATCCGGAACCAACTCCAGCACCCCGGCCCGACCCAATGCCGTGCATGACCCTTGTGATAGCGCCGTCAGCGCAGTCTGAGCTTGCTTCCATAGCCCCACCACGGCGTAGTTGACCTCCCTGTAGGCTGCAATAATCCGGCGGCACTCGTCCAGACTAGACACCACGCCAGCACCCTTTAACGCCGCTTGAAACTTGGGTGCCCCCATCCCGTAACCTGCACCCAGAATAGTAGTCTTCCCAATAAACCGCTCATCTGCGGTCACGTCGGACTCAACTTTCTGGTAAATCTTAGCCGCCATCTTCTTATACACGTCTTCTTTGTTAGCAAAAGCTTGGACTACATCTGCCTGACCAGCCAACCAAACCAGCACCCGTGCCTCAATCTGGGAGGAGTCGCAATCAATAATGACGTGACCCTCCGGCGGCAGAATGGCACCTTTAAGCTTGTTCCTATTTTCCCCACGGCTAGGTAGGTTCTGGAGATTCAAGCTGTCCAGCCCACCCCAACGCCCCGTGTGGGCGGCGTAATATTTGAGGGGCACTGGCATCAAACCGCGCTTGGAGATTGAAATGAATCTTTCCGTCCGGGTTTCTTCCAGTGTTGATTTGGCCCCAAGCCGTGCCGCAACCAACGCCTGCACCCGATCATCCGGATGCTCCGCCAACACCTTAAACTCCTCGTCGTTCTTGGCAAACGCCCACGTCTCCTTGCTTGTCGTCAGGCTAATCTTGGTAGGCGGCTCCACCCCAAACTCCTTCAGCAACTCGGCAAACTTGGGGTTGGACATCAACGCGTCCTTAGTATCTAAGCCACACGTCTGCAACAACTTGTCCTTACGTTCTCTGACATCAACGAGGTGTTGCTCCAGTAGAGGCAGGTCAAGGTCAAGCACTGGCTCTGTGAACATGCGTAGCGTCAGATCGATCAGCTTCAGTTCAGGCTTAGGGAACTCAGCCGTCACCATACGATCAAATATGTTATAGGTAAGGGCTACGTCGTTAACACAATAGTCGCCATACTTTGCTAACTCTGCATCGGTGAAATCGCCACGGTGTTTACCCAGTGCGTTCAGCACCTCCGTGCCCTTTTCCCCTACTGCATACCGCTCCGCCAGCACCGCAAGCGAACCACCCACCTCGACGCCATGTAAGGCACGTGCCATACACAGGGTGTCCGTCCAGAATTTAGGACGCAGATCAAAGCTCCAGTTTAGTATCGCGCCATCGAACATAGCGTTATGCGCCAGCGCAATAGAATTGGCCCAAGGGAACTGCTGCAACCATGTCTTGATCTGTTCATGTGTGCCACTGGCCCACTCAGGTGCGCTGTCATCTATCTGCACAGCAACACCGATCACCTCAAAACGAGGGTCACGAATATACTCCTCAGTAGTAAGTTTAGTAAGACTAAATTGCTTGTCGTAATACGTCTCAAAATCTATCGTCAATAATTTCATGCGCCCTCATCCATGATCCAAGTTGGTCTACGTTTGTCTCGTCAATAACTATAGTGCGCCCACCAGCACCGCGTATGTCGCTCATGTTCTTTTCTTGTAGGGCGGTAGGCTTGTTGCCGTTGGCTTTGCACTCAACACCAAAGAACAAGCCACGGTAGCACAC
>Ga0181350_1000267_pt1 | contig 15624 bp, 8 predicted proteins | sample Su13VDMM110DCMD_FD_130105 | JGI IMG/M metagenome (GOLD analysis project Ga0181350, IMG submission 130105) | Freshwater viral communities from Lake Michigan, USA - Su13.VD.MM110.DCM.D | ecosystem: Environmental > Aquatic > Freshwater > Lake | place: USA: Michigan | collected 2013-07-16
ACGTTTGGTCTGAAGCAAAAAACATACCTTCTGCTGAAAAATTAAGCTTACAGGCAACATCAATTGCTGGAACAGCTGGATTCTTAGGCGGCACTTCGCTTGAAGTATGCTGGGCATTTGTGAAAGATGGTGTTGTAGGTCCTCTTTCTAAACCAGAAACAATTTCTTTTGCTGTGGCACAATTAGTAACAGCTTATTCTTTGACAATAAAATTCCTTTCATGGGATGACCAAGAAATTATCGCAGATTCTTTTCAAACAAAAGACAGATCAGCTACACAGTGGGAAGGCTACAGAAAAGTAGTTTTCTGGAATGCAAATTTTAACAGAGCAACAGGTGAACGCCTCGGTCTTCCTATCTGGAAGTTTTTTAATCAAGGTGGAGCTACAAGAAATGGCTCAAATTATCTTAATCCAGTAACGGTTGAAGATACAATATCTACCGTAACAATAACGCACTTTAATCAAATTGATAATGGTAATAAACGTTATATTGAATACGATGGTCAACATCTTCAGATAAGGCCATATCCCCGCGTAGATGCTTGGGATAGCAGAATCTTAGAACAAGCTGCAACCGTAGATTATTCTAAAGTAAACCTGCAATACTTAAGAGAAGGTGTTGCCCGATACTACTACAAGCCACAGGCTCTTGGTTTACAAACAGATTCTCCTGAGCTTCCAAATGAATTTCACCAATTAATTAGCTACAAAGTGTTAGAGACGCTTTACGATAAACTTGGAAACCTAAACAACGCATCACTTTACAGAAGTCGCTTCGAAAAAGAAGTAAAGGGCTTAGAAAAAAGATATGTAAATCATGTTGATAGCATGATGGTCCGAGGTCAATTTGTTCTTGGTACAGGATTTGATCGTCGCTACGATATCAATTCATTAAGGAAATTAAGCTAATGGCGGTTAAAAATATCTCAGTAAAATTTAAGAATGCTCTCGGCGTTAACCAGGCTCTTAAGGCTCCTCTCGGCACAGCTAATGATATCATAAATTTTAGAAAACATCCAACACAAGGATGGCTCTGTGATCGTGGTATAGAGCCTTGGTGGGATCAAAGCCCAAGCTTTACTGTAAGCGGTGAGATAATAACAAACGTTCAGCAGGCCCTTTTGGGAGAGAAGTTTGATTCTCTTTTTGTTTGGACAAAACAAAGCGCAAATCAAGTTTACATTTTAGCGGAGCAAGGCGGTTATCTTTATTACATCTGGGGCAATAAAGGCAGCGGCATCTCTACTGACTGGAGAAGGAATGTTGTCTTGTTAGATGGAGGGAGACACATACCTAGAGCAAATGAAGTAGGCACACAATTTATCCCTTTTGGAAATAGGCTGTTAATAATTAACGGCGTTAATAAGCCTATCTGGTTTTATGGCGACAACATAATAAGAGACTATTCTTTCTTACTACCAACGCCCTCAATTGAAGTGCTTCCTATTCAACCTGATTATTTGCTTCTGCCAACCTCTACAGATTTAACAACAGGTACTGCATTTCCTAACTTTCAAACCGTGCCTGCTGGCTTAGGTGATACAGGACAAGGTGATACTTCCGTATTTTCTTACCGAATGACATTCATTATGGACAGCGGCTCAGAGAGCCCTATGTCTGCTGCGGCATTCGTAACCTGGACTGTACCAGCAGATGCTAATGCCGAAAGAAGATTTGGTATCTTTGTAAATGATATTCCGCTAGGACCTAAAGGCTGCGTAGCCAGAAGAATATATCGTACAAAAAATCAAAGACTTGGCAACCAATCTTCTGCGCAAGAAGGCATTTACTACTTTGTAAAACAAATTAACGATAATAGCTCTGAGGAATTTATAGACATTGTAAGCGATAACGCCTTAACAAATACCGCAGCACTTAGCGCATCATCAACGATTGATAGCTTGTATCACTTTGGCGCAACATGGAATAATAGAATTTGGTTAGCCGGAGGTGTTACGCATCCAGTTAAAATAATTTATTCTGAAGCTGGACTACCAGAGCAATTTCCTGTTTTTAATACATTTGAATTGGGCAACGGAACCGGCGGCGCCATCACAAAGCTTTATTCTTATTACAACAACTTGTTGGTTTTTAGAGAATCTTCCATTGAGGTAGTCAGAACCAACGGTGTCAACTTCTCAATAAGCACCGTATCTCCCAACATAGGTACAAGGGCTTCTGACAGCATCCAGCTTGTGCCCGAGATAGGTGTCGTCTTCCTCACCAACGACGGCTTCTATGCCATCTCAGGCGGTCTGGACGGTGGCTCTACAATCAGTGTGACAAAGATCAGCGCAGACATAGCTAACGAGGTAGCAAGAATATCTACGGCATCAATTTGCAGAGCAACATCAACTTATTCCACTAAAGAAAAAGAATACTGGTGTCATTATCCAGAAAAAGGATCTAAAATACCGACAAGAGGTGCTGTACTTCACACCGATGACGCTACTTGGTCCCTAAGACACGCAGAAGTAAAAACAAAAGCTAACAGATTTGCATTTACAGCAATGGCTACAGATCCTGACGGAAATATTCTTTTAGGAACAAAGCCAAGATGGAGGACCGTAGCTGGAGATCCTTCAAATCCAGTAACAAATGGAGCAAGAGGAACGCTCGTCGGTCTTCACGTTTGGTCTGGAGCTAATTATTGGGGAAATACCTTGGTTGCTGTTTTAGCTTCTCAAGTCTGGACATACACTGCAACCAAAATAGCCTTACCACAAAATATCTGGGAAAGCGGCTGGATAGATTTCGGAGACAATAGCATCAAGCATCGCGTATTTAACTTAGATGTTGAGATTTTAAGCTTCGGTGATAATGCTATCGACTTAGATTACGGAAAAGATTATGATTCAGCTTGGAACGCTGCTCCTTCACAAAAGCCTGCGAAAAGCGAAACATTATTTACTGTCTCTGAAGATGCAGTATTTGGTCCAGCTACACCAACCGTAACCAAGGTTCCATTTACGGTAGGAAAATCTGCAATAAAAGATTATAGAATTATAAGAATAAGATGGGACATTAACACTGCGCTTGTAGATAACTTTAGATTTAGGCTTAAGTCTACATATCCAATGCATTTATTAAGCTTTAATATAAACTACGATTCGAACGACCAACTGCCCCTTAACCAAAAAGCCCGCGGAAATTCCGGGCAACCTTATTGAGGATATAATGGCTAAAGCATTTACACAGATACCTACCAACGATCTTCAGAGCGTAAGGCCAGAGAATCTTAATGAAAATTTTGATAAATATTTAGGAGAATTTAACGGCAATCTTGACGGACACAATAATCCTGTTGAAACAATTAGAGAGCAGCATTTTATTCTTCCCAATGACGGAACATTTAGTGATGTATCTGGTGATGTTCTTCAATTAGGAACTAGCTACGCAACACAAGCATACTTTAAAACAAGAAGATCTTCTAGCTTTGAGGTGGCATCTAGCGTATTTACACCGCTTTTAGAAATAGATCTTGATCAAGATTCTTGGTCCAAAGGTTTTAATAGTCTTACACAATTTACAGACTTCGAAGATTTTCCATTAGTATTCGAAGCTAAAGAAGGAATGCTTGTTGGTTGTGCTACGATTGATTGGGAACACGGAACACAAGTATTTATTGTTCCAGTAGGAGCCGGCTTCAACGAAAGAAGCAGAGGTTTTGACTGGTGGACTGAATGGGGCGTTTTTGTAAATAACGTGCTGGTCGCAAGAAGCGGTCAGATTTATCCAAGAAGACATACAACACAAATTCCTTTTGCAATACCATGTGGATCGCAGCAAGTAGTTGTCGATGTCAGGTTTATTACAATTACAAACAGAACACAAAACAGCCCGAACACTACAACCACTTCAAGTGATTTTAATCTTTTTTCGGCAGAGATCTGGACTAGAAATGAATATAGATAAGGAGATATCATGCCCATTGTAGAAAAAGAATATTTCGAGCCAGACCAGGTTCCAACAGCTGCTGAGCTAAATGCTGCTTATGATGCTTTAGCCGTAGCTTCTGCAGATATTGACGAAACAAATGAAGGAGCTGGATGGCTAACATTTAAGCATCTTGATTCTCCATCAACACTTTTTCCAATAAATAAATTATATCATTACTTTCACGATGGAGGTGTAGCTAGAGAATATCAAAATACAGCTTATGATTCCGTTAAATCGCCAGCACCAGCTTCTGTTCCATGTGAAGTTGCGCTTAATTATTTTCCAAAAGAAAACGAAATTATAAGACTTCATATTTCAGGATTAGTATCGGCAAATACTGTAGATATAGATTATGATTTCGTTGGAACAAATCTTGGTAGACCAAATTATTATGCATTTAGAATTAAGTTAACTTATTCTGATTCAGGCGGTCCAGATACTTCTCTTATTGCTGGATACTGGGGCTACAGTTTTACAACAAATGGATTAAGAAGATATGACATCGGTGGTCAAGGTCCTACAATCAATTGGCAAACATTTCAAGCCTCAACAATACTTAAATACACCGGAACTACTGGCGTTAGAGAATATAAAAAAGCAACGCTTGAAGTTGCCTTATTTGACGGTTCAAATAAATTAGCTATAACTAGACATCAGATCCAAGTAGTCCAAGCAAAAAGATAAAAAGGAGAAATAAATGGCGTTTGTAAAACCGTACAACTACGTAGATGGCACAGTACTTTCTGGCGCTAATCAGCAGCTCAATGATGACGCTGTTAAAAAATATGTTAACCAAGGAATTGTATTTGCGGATTATGCCGATTCAAATATTGACTTTGACCAAATACAAAGCGGCGAATTGCAGCCAATAACAAATCAGTATCGCTTCGTAAGCGGTGAAGTACTGGGGCAAGCCGTAGATAAAGAAGTTGTCAACCGCGCCTACTTTACAAGCAATATAAAAACAGGTAGACAAACAGCCGCTGATCCTCTTATTTACCAAAGTATTTATAGCACCGGGCAAACATTATATTTATCTTCAACCGCAGATATTCTGATAACATTTGGTGGCACATTTATTTCTAATGAAAATGAAGTCGAAGGCAAAGGAAAATGGGACAGCAAAATCTCTCTTCGCTATCGTGACAGCACATCAAATAACTGGGAGACAATTGAAGGAACAAGGTCTTATTCATTTGAGGAAACAATCGCAGCAACAGCTGCACCAATAAGTGCTACAGCAACATCCTTAAGCCTCGCATTAGGCTATGGTGATACAGTCGAAGCTTACTATTGTCTCAGAAGATGGTCAGGATGGACTTGGATCGTAAAAGGATTGCCAGCTGGAGAATACAGCTTTATTCTTATGATAAATGCTAAAGTCGAACAGGGCTATTCATCAGCAAGATCCTTCACTTGCGAAGTTTTTTACGGATGAGCTACTGTCGCTTCGCTCCAGCCTACAAGAAAGAAAACCAGCTTAATTTGTCTTGTCGGTAGATGCCAGCGGGCGAAGCCCTGTTGGGCGTCTTGTTCACCTCAGCTTCTCTACATCATATAAAGTAGTGAGCCTACCAATTCTGTCTAACCTTGTTTACTTTTTCACAATCTATAGGAGCATTATATGAATCCACTACTTTTATCCGGCCTGGTTGGCATGGGAGGTCAAGCGGCTTCCACACTGGGAACCTTCATCCCAACGGATGCAGAACGAACACAGAAAAAAAGTCTTAAAGAATTACAGCGATTGCAGGAAATGAACGCTCTTGGTCTTACAGATAAAGAGCAAGCTGCAATGGTTAATAAGCTTTCTCAAAGTGCCAATATGCAGCAACAGCAATCACTGCAAGACAGAGCAAGATTGATGGCAGGTGGTGGCACAGCAACCGGTGGTCAGTCCATGCAAGAGGCAGTGGCCCTAGACGCCACCAGAGCCGCTCAGCAGGAGCGTGTAGGCCAAGTCGTACTGGAAGCTGACCTAGCCCGTGAACAAGAGCAGAAGGACAAGATGGCTGCCCTAGAGGCTGCTGCGGCCCAGATCAGAACCGACCGTATAAATGCCATAGGTGGTATTGTTGGTGCCGGTATAGAATCTGCTGTCATGGGCAAAAAAGATGAAAAAGGTTTACAAGGAGCAAAAGCTCCTTCGCCACAACTAATTGCTCAAGCAAAGCAAACATACGGATTTACAGACGACAAAGAAGCCATAGCTTTTATAGAATTAAGTTATGCAGATCCAAAACAGGCAGACATTATGGGAAAAATGATTTTAGCTAAAGCACAAGGAAGAGGAGCAATATAATGGGAATTATCTCTATTAATGGACAGCAAGTATATGTTGTTGATTCAAAACCTGTTGCTGCGGCAAAAGCATCTAACGGTGTTGGATACGCTCAATTGGTTTCTCAGCAAAGATGGAAGCTATACGAGCAAGCTGAAAACGATGTGCTTCGTCAGATGGAATTTGAAAAGATGGGCTACCAAGCTCAGCTTGATGCTTATGCAAAACAAAAAGCTGAATTAGCAAGATCTTTAACAAAAGTACGAGATATTAAAACTAAGCTTGCAAATGGAGATATATCTAACAGCGAAGCTATAAGATTAGGCGCCCAGATTGTTAGCTACGAAGGGCGTTTTGCAGAAAGAGGTGCTGTTAAATTAGGAAAAAGACAAGCTATAGGTAAATATACTAACCTACCTTTATTTAATGAAGATGGAACGCCTGTATGGATTGAATCAGAAAGTGAAAAAGTATATTATGATGAGAAGGGCAAAAAAGCTGGTAAACCAATAGATCCTGTTTCAGCTTATAAAAAAGCCGCTGGAGCTCTTGGTGTTGAAACACCGGAAGATAGAAAGATAGCTTCCGTTGCAGCATTAGAAGCTGAATGGAAAAAAGGCTTTGCGGCAAGAACTGACAAATCTCTTAATGAAGCTGCTTGGGCTAAGAGCGAAGAAGGTAAAGGGATTGAAGCTCAACTTGCTGCAGAAAAAGCTAAACCATTATCAGGTTTTATTGATACAAAAAAAGAAGAAGATGGTGTTAGCACGCTTGATAAAAGAATGGCTGAGATACAATCAGAAATCGATATGTTAGCTATGCCAGAAATTGGTTTCGATACTAACGTTGGAGCAAGAACAAGAGAAGCTTACGCTGGCATGGTTGGTATGGGCGGACTTGGCCTTGCTCCAAGAAAAAGCAAAACTTCTGCGGTGTATGACGAATCTCGCGCAAGAGAAGCGATGGCTAGACAGGCTGCAGGATTTGAAGACGCCATAGGTGCGACTGCTGCTGCAAACGAAGCAGACTTAAGAAATAATATTTTGTCTAAAAAAGCAGCTCAAAACGCAGCAAGTCGCACAAACCTTATGGCTGTGAGATTATTTGCGGGCACACCAGAACAAAAAGCATTGATAGACCAGCAAATTGCATTGATAGACCAGAAAGCTGCAGCTGAAGTTGGTTCGCTTACACCTGAAGAACAGGCTAACATATCCAGAACAGCTAGACAAGCAGCTGAACAGAGCTTTAGAGCCACTGCTCTTGAGGCAGGCCCAGGCGAAAGAACATTGCAAAGCTTTATGGATAGAGCGCCTGCAGAAACAGGAAGACGCCCTGATGATAGCCCAAGAACGAAAATAAATGAATCTGATTTATTTAAAAATTTCGTTCTTCCCGGTGTTGATGCTGCCGGATTTACATTTGGCGGACAAGGACCAGTTGAACCTCCTCCATCTCCTGCAGTAGTATCACAACGTTTTGAATCTGCAAAAGGCTCAGCGTTAGGAACACCTGGAACAACTTCAAGACCACCAAACTTAGAAGGAATAGTAGAAGGTGTAAAACCTCGTGTTATTTTAACACCTCCTGCTCCAGTACCTCCTGCTCCAGTGCGCGATCCCTTACCAGAAGGCAAAGGTTTTGCTGCAGAAATTCCTGGTATAGACATAAATCTACCTCCAAGACCTCCAACCGCACCACGACCAACACAAACTGAACCAAGTGGTGCGTTTGAGCTTGATGATGATAATAAAGATATAAAGGTTGGAGATCTTTCACCGGATGTAAGAAGAGCTGCAGAATCACCAGAAGCAAGAAAAAAGAAAAAAGAAGATGCATCTAAACAGGTATTTGTTGTCTACGGAATAGATACTGATGCAAATACTGCAGAACAATTAAAAGTTTATGAAGAATATATTATACAAGGTAAAGATAAAGATCCTGCATTTAAAATAAATTCAGAAGATGATTTAGTAGATCCTGCTGCTGCCGAATGGTATAAAACAACTTTAGATGATATAAGAAATAACAAAACTGGTAAAGCAAAAAAGAAAACAAGATTAGAATCTTATTCATCAAATCTTATGAACATAATGCAGAAAGGCCAGAAATTAGCCGACCAGCCTACAAAGCTACAGAGGCTTGCGAAGCTCGACTTATCCGAAAAAGACAGGGCGAAAGTAGTTCCAGAACATATCTTGTTGGTTGACAAATTGTATAATATAAACAGTGCAAAAGGTAACGGATTTCAAACTACCTTTGCGGAGATAGAGCGCGTCTATAAAAACGACGATAAAAAGAAGAAAGCCGCTCAAGAATATCTTGCTGCCAAAGAAATCTTAACCGCTTAAAAAGAGGAACACATGGCATTAACACCAGAGCAAAAACTTCAAATACAAAAAAAAGTAAAGCAATTCGAAGCTGAAGGTTTAAATACACAAGAATCAATTAAGCGAGCATTTTCAGAAATTGCTGGCCCTACTGCTTTAGCTGATACAATTAGTCAGCAAAGTAAGGGAACTGCTGTTGCTCCAGTTGCTTTACCAAAACCAAAATTTGTTAATCCTAATGTTGAATCAGAAACAACACTAATAAGAAATGAATATAATAAAGCAAGAACTGACTTTATAAAAACAAGAAGGGACGAGCTTAAATCACTTGGTTATACCGATGCTGTTGCTGAATCAATGGCAGCATCAGAATTTCAAAAATCTTTTGGTACGCCAATGGAAGGCGGCTTTGGAGAATATGGAGAAAGAAAAGGCGAAATTGGTATTCCGCTTACGCCTATAAAAACAATTCCAACTGCCATTGTTCCTGAGATTAGTCGTGATCCTGGTCTTTTTGACGCTCTTAGACCACAAGTATTTTTCTCACCAGGCGCCTCAAAGAAGGAGGAGCTTTCTAGATTTGATACATCTGTAACCACAGAAAAAACAGAAATTAATTGGGCAGATGTAAAAGATGCTTTGTCGGCTTCTGGTCTAAAAGGTGCAGAATTAGATAACTATTTAGAAGGCTTAAAGGCTGCATATGAAATAAAAAGAACTGAACGCAGAGGCAAAAAAGCATCTGGTTTAGATAAAACAATAGAAGATCCTGCTTTATTTGCTCAAAAAACATTAGAAGAGACTATGGCAGAATTAGGAGCAATTTCTTCTGCTCCAGTTATTTCTGATCCCGAAGAAGCCGCATCTAAAAAAACAGGAGAAATTACCGTTTCTGATGTTTTAGGAAAACAAGTCGAAGCTGGTAAAGAAAAAAAAGCCTATTCACCAGCTCAATCTGCTTATATTGAAGGTGTAAGAAAAAAGACTTTAGAAGGAACTGTAGATAGAAGATTAGAAAGCGGCGATTCAAAAAATGTTTGGAAACTAAAAAATGGAACAGAAATCTCTGAAGAAGAATATGCTAGCCGTCAAGAAGACGCAATTGCAAAAAAGAAACAAGATACTTCTTTAGAGGGAGCAATTTCTATCAGCAGAAAACTAACAAGACAAGAAGTAACCGCCGATGAAGAGAAAAAATTTCAAGGTCAAGTATCCAGAGACTTTACGCTTAGCGCAGAAAAGCTTGCAGAATATAAACGCGATCCTGTTGCATTTTCTGAAAAATATAAAGAAGGCGGAATTCTAACGGATACCAGTGTTCTTGGCGGACAAAAAGAAACTACATTTGGTCAGGGACTAAGAATTATTTTAGCCCCATCTAATGCTTTGGCTGGCGCTGTATCTCCTTACCTTTTTGAAGGACAAGAATTTACTAGTATTTTTGGTTCTGAATATGGTGGTGATCCAGAATTTGTTGCGCAGGAAAAACGAAGATCAAGACCAGAGCTTTACAAAGATAATCCAATTTTATACAACATAGCAAAGAACAGAGGCTTCCTTGGCGAAGGCATAGAAACTGCTGAAATCCTTGGATTAGAAGGTACGGCAAAAGGTCTTTATCTTGCCGGAACGTTTGCGGCAGATGCACTTGATCCAACCTTCGAAATAATGAAAGGTGTTGGTGTTGCAACAAAAACAGCTAAAGGCGCATACAATGCATCTGCTGCTCTTAAAGCTATTGATAATGCAAGTAGAGGAGGAAGAGCTGTTGACGCCGCAGTTGTTGGTGCGAAAGCAGGATTAAATGATTTTCTTGATTCAATTGCTTTTGGTAAAGCAGGCAGAATGTTAGACATTCCAGAAAATATTGTTGAAAAAATACCAGTTGTAGGACCAAAAATAAAAGCTGGTAGCAAAATTACTAGAGATACACTTCGTAAAATAACTGGTTTAGATGACCTAACCGATCCAAGAACCTTGGCAGCAACTGACCTGGCACGATCGCTCGACGCAAGCACAGAAGCTTCCAGAAGGATTGCTGCAAATGCTGAAGCGACTGTAGATGAAGTTGCCAAAGAATTAGCAAAATCTGACAAATACAAAGATTCAACCTACGCCAACGCATTTGCAAAAGAAGCTAAGAAAAATCCAGCTGGCCCAGCATCTGTGCTTGCGGCTAGAATTAAAGCAAGTGAAAGCTTAATCGAAGAAGCTGAAAATATAATTAAAGGCGTTGATGAACTAAAAACTGGTTCAACTAATCTTGTTAGAAATAAAGAAGTTGCAAGACAGCTCGGAAACTTAGCATCATCTGATCCGGATGTTGCCACAAGACTTAGAGCGGTTGATGCTGCTCCAACAGAGGGCAGAACAAAGCTTAGTGAATACGTTGAGGCATTAAGCGAAGATCAGCTCGAAAGATTAAAAAGATCTATGTTGCACAGTGAGGCAGCAACCGCGGTCTATAGGGCAAGTAGAGAAAGTAATATACCGATTGGTAATCTTGTTGCAGCAACCAAAAATGTTATGGTTGACAAAAAGCTGTTGCCTGAAATTATGAAAGCGGCGAAGGAATCTGTTGTTGGTAAAATTGCAGATGAGCTAAGAGATTCTAAAATTAGCTTTAAAGAAGCTGGTGGACTTAGCTTTAAAGAAGCTGGTGGACAGAGACAGGTCGGTAGACAAATCGCTCAGGTTTACAATTTAACTACTGAACAAGCAGCAACTTTAAAAGAAAGAATTTCTGAGCTTGTTAATTTTAGGAGAATTGATGATGCCACAGCAGAAAGGATTACAGATAATTTAGCCAATGGTTTTGTTACAACTAAAGATTTTCGTTCATTAATTGATAATGAAGTGGATCAAATTGCTGAATCAGCAGCTTCTGCTGGCAAGGTAGTTGAAAGATCAAGAGACGTTGCAAGGCTTCCAATATCAGCTCAGCTTGAAAGACTTGTTCCTTTAGAAGCTAGGTCTTTTACAAGAACATTGTTAAAAGATTTTATAAATAAAACAACAGGCAACTTTACACAAGCTGCATCAAAAATGTCTGTGGGACAAAAAGCCATTTTAAAAGAAGCTGGACAAAAAATGGCTTCGCTTGATGTGAAATTAAGAACGACTATGAAAGACCTTGTTGGTTTGAAACAAAATAAAGAAGTTAGGGATCTTTATGGTATTGATGGTGATTTAACGCCTCAAGAAGCTCTTGCTTATGCAATCACCGGACCAACAGCATATAGAGCCTCTGGAACTAGCAAATTACGCGAAACACTTGAATTTGCTTTAAATAATTTATTTTATAGTAAAGAAACAAAAGAAAATATCTTTGACCTTTTTTCCGGCACAACCGTCTCAAGAGATACCAGCGTATTTACTGCAGCTGGAAGAAAAAAATATTTTGAAAACGAGCAACTTGCCGAAGCTTTAAAAGAAGGTTTTGATACTAACGGTCTAGGCGAAGCAGCCATATTAGAAAAAATTGCTGAAGAAGTTGCTGAAAATCCAAGAATTCTTTGGCAAAAATTAGAAGAAGTTTCTGCTCAAATTAGAGCAGACCTTGCTGATCCTGCAAAAAGAGCAGAATTATTTAATGATCCAAATAGTGTTATTGATATTGTTAAACAAGGTGAAAGTAGATCTGGTCGTGTTTTAGGTAGATATGATGTTAAAGAAGATAAACTTAGTCGTGTTTTAGATAAATTTGGTGAAAAAGGATTAGCACGAGGCTCAATACCTCCAGAGATTTCTCTTGGTATGTATTATAAGACTGAAGCAAATGAAATAAGCAAAGGCATTATTTATGATCTTGTAAATAAAGAAATTGGCAAAGGAAGCTTGGATCCACTTGCCGCTTTTGATAAAAATTATTTAAAATATATAAATGATGTTTTTACAGAAGCTGGAATTCAAGGTAATATGAAAGAAAGCTATATAAAACTAGTTGCTAATCGTGTAAAAGCAAGCCTTCAAAATCCTAACTTTAAAACAACACCAATGTCTGCTGAAGATGTTTCCGATGTTTTCTTAGCACAATCAAGATTAAAACGCGAAGCACTAAAAGAAAGAGAAATTTTAATTGAAGCTATAAAGAAAGAAGCTGATGAAGCAATTGATCAATTAAATAAACGACCTGGATTGTTTCCTGTTATTGATAGAAAAAAAGTTTTGTCAATAGAAGAAAACCGTGATGCTAAGATTAAAAAAATTAAAGAACAATCTACAAGTCCTACAAGCGAAAGGGGCAAAAGATTACTTGAGCAAGGCAAACTTAATGATATAGCTAAAGCGGCCGAGCTACTTAATGATCCTGCTTTTAGAAGCATTGTTAGTAATTTAACAGAATCTGCAAATGATGTTGCTGCAGGAATAAAAAGATCAAACGGTTTATCAGATGTTGCGAGCATTTCTAAAGTTGAAGATGAAATAACTAAAATTATTGATCTACTTAAAAAAAGTAAGGGCAGCTCTTCTGATGCCGATATTGCACAGCTAAATCTTCTTTTTGGAGAAGATGTTCAAAAACAAATTGTAGATAATTTATCTGAAGGTTTTAAAATACTAAAGAAAGATTTAACCAACGAGCTTGTTAGAAATTATGAAAACAGCTCAATGGTAATGAATATTCTTAATGGAATAAGAGATATTTATTGGTTTTTTAACGATCTCAGATACACACTTTTGTTAAATCTAAGACCAAGATTTCATAGCGTAAACCTTGGAACGGCTGGCGAAATAGTCTCGCAGACCACAGGCAAGCTTCCAAATTATGCGGATGTTGCTGAAGGTCTTCTCTTGTCTGTTACTTCTCAAAGAAATCCTAACAAAATTATTTTAGGTGAAGCAGCTACAGGAAAACTTGGTATGGCCAAAACCTTTGCTGGCACAGGCTACGAAAAAGACAAACTATATAGACAATATACCGCAAGAGAAGCGTACGACCTTTTATTTGAGCAGGGCGGTAAATCAACAGAAAGTGCTTTACCAGGCTTAAGTACAGGAAGAACGCTTAATACAATTAGAGGTAGACCTGGAAGAATAGCTTTTGCAAAATTAGGAGCTGCACCACAAGCTGAAGATATGGCTTACAGATACGCCGTATTTGCTGATGCTATTAGGTCTGGTAGATCAGAATCAGAAGCTGTAGAGCTAGCTAGAAGATCTATGTATGATGCTGGAGATCTAACGTCCGTAGAAAGATCAATACAGAGAAACCTCCTCTTTTACACATGGATGAGAAACAACTTTGTTAACTTTGTTAAAAATGCGGCAAGTTCAGAAGGAAGATCTAGAATCTCTAAGGCACTTAAATATGGAAAAATGACCGAACAATTAGCTCCTATAACAGAAGAAGATCGTCAATGGGCAGCGACTTATTTACAGACTAAAGCAATTTTAAGAAAAATAAATTTTGGACAAAAAGAAGTCTATATTACAACACCATCTTCTCCTGTAAGAGATGCGCTAAGCTTGTTTACGCAATTTTTAAATGGAGATATTTCAACGACTGCAATGCAGATGCTTAATCCGTCAATCAAAGCAGGTTTAGATATTGAAAGTCCATTTGCTGGCGCTAAAGATAAAGTTCCTGCAGAGCACGTTGCTTATCTTAAAGCAGCTTCAGCAATGTCTGGTGCAAGCATTTCCGATATATTATCAGCTATAGTTGGTTCGGAGGTTATTGCAAGACAAGCAAGACCAGATGAAGGCGCTGTTGATGGTTATATTTATCCTTTGACTACACCTCAACAACAATCAATATATAATCGTTATACAAACATTGCTTCATTTTTTGGTGCAACAACGCTTGCAAATGATTGGTCAAAACTTGTTAGTGGGGAAGGAACTGCATCAGAATCATTAAGTACAGGTGCAAGAATTGCTTCTAACTTGTCTGGCTTAGGTGTTGCTGCAGGTGTATCACCTTATAAACAAGATTACTATAACAAGCTCGGTAAGATTGCCGCAATTAAGGGAGCGACTGCATCTTTACAGAAATATGAAAACAAACCAACAGAAGGTGAGACAGCTCCACCAGCTCAACCATTGGCTCCAGGAATAGATCCCGCATTGGCTGGCAAAGCTGGATCAGAAGAAAGCAGAGGCGGAACAGATGTTGTTGCTAAACAAGAACGACAAGCGCTTCTAGGTTCAGAGATTGATAGACTTATGAGAGATCTATATGCTGGAAAATATCCAGAATATCTTGTTGGTGGTAAGGTTACGCCTTCTGAATTGGCTCGATTTGAAGAAGAAAAAGGCGTAACTGCAAAGATTCAAGAGATTGATAAATTAGATAAAGAAATTAATGCGCTGAATAGGGCTAATGCATCAAAGAGCAAAGCTAAACCAGCTAAGCAAGAGCAACCAAAAACACAAGAGCGAGAAAGAACACCACCAAGAGAAAGAACACCAGGAGAAAGAACACCACCAAGAGAAAGAACACCAGGAGAAAGAACACCACCAAGAGAAAGAACACCAGGAGAAAGAACACCAAGAGAAAGAACACCAAGAAAATAACTTTACTTATTCCCTATAATATAACCACGAAGAAGAAGGAGAAGGTTTATGGCTAAAACAGGAAATTTTTATCACAGCTCAACAGTTACTTCTAACGTAGCTGCTAACGGCACAGCTTTTGACGTAACAAAATTCCACGAACATGATCTCGGTCTTGATGGCAACTTGGCCTATCAAGGATCAGCATTTTTTGGATACGTTGAAGGTCTTTACGTTCGTGTTACTGCTATTGCTGGTGGCGCAGCTAAGATTACTGCTAGGATTACTTGCGATTCCGCTGGAGATTATACATTCTTTCCAGACACAGAAGCCGACATTGCTGTTGGATTAACAACCTCAACTACCGGAACTTGTGCATACGAATTCAAGCTCCCACTTAGGCAGTTTTTTGGCACAGAAAAACTTTATGTTTTTATCAAAGTTGATTCTGGAACTGTAACGCTTGCAAATAGCTGTATAGTTTGGAGCGAATAAAATGCCAGTCGCCAAAACCTTCGGCGGCAAAAAGATCATTCAGGTTCCAGGAGAAACCGTATACGTCGATGTTCCTGGA
>Ga0181350_1000268_pt1 | contig 15592 bp, 8 predicted proteins | sample Su13VDMM110DCMD_FD_130105 | JGI IMG/M metagenome (GOLD analysis project Ga0181350, IMG submission 130105) | Freshwater viral communities from Lake Michigan, USA - Su13.VD.MM110.DCM.D | ecosystem: Environmental > Aquatic > Freshwater > Lake | place: USA: Michigan | collected 2013-07-16
CTTTATCTTTTGTAATTCCCAAAGCTTTAACTTGAGACAACAAGGCGTCTTTTGGGTCAGGCAAGGTCAGCACAATCTCACGGTAATTCTCGCCACCGGGGAGTTGGTACTGACCAAATTTTGTAGGTTTGTTAAATGCAGTATTAATATCTTCTTGCGCTTTTTCAACAGTTGAGTGAGTCCGTTTCCCAAACGGTGATTCTGAGAGCACTCGACCAAAGTAATTTGGGTAGATTGTAGCTTCGCCTTCAGGCGTCTGCGCCTTTAATCTGCCGCCACCAATATCAGTCCATTTAATGTTTGGGGTTGCTCCGTAACTTGATTCACCCAACCCCAACTTGTTCTGCGCAATGTAGTCCTGCACCTCAGCCGTGGTGACGTTTTTCTTGTCTTTCAGGAATGTGTCGAGCCCCATCGCACTGACCTCTTCAGAGCGCACGTTCTCGCCTTTCATGATGTCGTTCAAGAACGCTTGGCCGCTGCCCGACTTGCGCTGCAGGTTTAGTGCTGCCGCCTCGGTCGCTGAGTAGAAGCCCTGCTCGTTTGCGGGGGCAAGCACCTTCGGTGCTTTAGGCACCTTCACCAAATCCTCACGGGCCGTGGTGCTTGAAGGAAGCTCTACTTTCATCGGCATACTAGGTTCGGCCATGTACGCATTAGGCGCAGGCATACCGGGTATTTTCCCTGCCTGATATAAATCACTGGCTTTTTCTGCCACGTTTTTTACGTAGGGTAATGCCTCTTTAGCGATATCTGTCCCAACAGAGGCAAGTTTTGTTGCGCCCCTTGCTGCAGGAATTGAAAAACCCGCAACGTCTAACATCCGTGGGTCAAGCTTCAATGTCTGTCCGCTGCCCGTTAAGGGGGCCCGCATGTACGGCTGCTCTTCCGTAATCTCACGACTTGTTTTTGTATAGTCCTGCAGTGCCGTTCCCGCACTTTTAAGAGGACTCGCTACAAACATATCAACTAAAAAATTACGCACGGGATTTTTTTCTGCAATTGGTTCAAGCGACTTGCTCACAAACTGACCGGCTTGATCCATGTACCCGCCCAGCGCACCAATTGTTTGCTGCGCAGCGCTCTGTGGGGTAGCTTCTATAACGGGACTGTTTAAAAAACTTGGAGCCGGAAAAGTAGACAGCGCTTCTTCAGGAAACTCTGTGACCTCGCCGCCTTCTTGGAAGCGACGGGTGTAATTTGCCATGAAGTTGGTGTTTTTAGCAGACGGATTTTGAACGCCGGTGTTAACACCAAGATTTAATGTTCCCCCTGCAACTGGAGTCTGAAATCCAACATCTGCCATAACAGGGTTAAACCTGACGCCTGTCGCAGGGGTGCGCATGGCGCCCCCTACTAACCCCGCACGGACTTGGCTTTGTCCTACATCTGCTTCTGCTCCTATGCGAGCTTGCAGATTTTCTGGAACGTAAGGCATGTCAAAATTCATCCCAGGCATTCTGGTATTAAATCCACCAGAAGACCCTTGAACCATGACACTTGGTCGGACATCCGACTGACCAGAAGGCAGGCCTACATCCGGCTGATTAGAAGGTAGGCCTATATCTGGCTGAGCAGAGGGCAGGCCTTGTATGGATGGACGGATCTTTTTAATAAACGTCTCAGGCTCTGTATTGCTTAAGCGTGCAGCGTGGACAATGCCTAATGCTGAGACGTCTTCTTTGGTAAGGCTATTATCATTTAGATTTTCAAGATCACCTTTAGTCAATAAAAACTGATAGATAGCTTTATATTTTGAGGGATTTTCTTCAAGCACCGCAAGTGCTTGTGAGAAATCAGACGAGGCCTCTTCCTTGACCTCGCCGCCTTCTTGATACTCCTTTGGCGCCGTCAACTTATTAAGCATTTGTCTTGCGTACGAAGTATTTGGATCGGTCAAAGGTTTTCTGTTTTGCTCTGTGGACTCAAAGTCATAGGGAGGTGCAATTGTAGGCACACCTGGGAGCGTAGAGCCTATAAAATAAGCACGATCCTTGTCCGTGGGAAATAATTTTTGTCCCAAATCTGTCTGCAAAAAGTCTTCACCTTTTGCCGAATCCAGCATGTCTTTAGCACGGATGCGCGCAAATAGCTCCTTGCCGCTCGACAAGTATTGTCCAAAAACCGGATGTGAGGTTGTAATTTCTTCGCGCTCTTCCTCAGGTACTTTGTCAAGCCGTTGTAGCAGGTCCGCTTTCGTCCTATCATAAATCCCAAACCGCTCAACAGACTCCGGTTGTATACCGCGTAAAAATTCTCTAGGCGATTGAGGTTTCATACCAAATAATGCAGGCACATTTTTTTTGTCAAAGCCCTGAAGCGTGTGCTCCAATTCATGTGGCAAAGTGGAGCCAGAAGTCTGCATTTCTCTTGCTGTACGTGTCATCACCGCACGATTAGGTTCGTCTGGATGGACATAGCCAGAGACATTGTACATATCAGGCAAGGACCGGATACGAGAGTCAAAGTAGGGCGCCAAGCGTGACAGATATTCGTTGGGCTCGGCACCCGATTGTTTTGCAGCAGCAAGCAACGTAATAGCACCTGCTTCAAGCGTAGTCTTGGGTCGGAAAACCTTTTCCCAGTGCATTTTTTCATCTGTCTTGGCCAGAATCTTTTCGTACTTGTCTGGGTTTGCACCAAGCTCGGCTAAGGACTCACGGATCGTGGGGAAACTTTCCTTATTGGGGAAAGGGTCTTTTTCAGGTTCCTTTTCCTTAAGACCATCCAACATCTCGCGTGCATCAGCCATTTACTGCGCTCCTTGCAACAAGCGATCCTCGGGGAAGAGAGAGGCAAGCATTTTTCGGCTTTCGGAAGGTGCAGCAGTTTGTGGTCCTGGGGCGGGAGCCGCGCTCTGTGGTTTTGGGGTTAACGTGGGCATCCCTCTTGTCTGTGGCGCAACAGGCAAGGTTCTGAGCATTTGTTGCGATTGCGAGGGACCGGTGCGCGCGGGGGCTTGCTGCTCTGGAGGCTCGTCAAACTCAGCGTAATTCAAGCCTGCGGCACCCAAGTAGCCGTGAAGCTGGCGCGCCATCTGAATGCGATCACCTTCCGTCACGCCTTTCTTGAGCAACATTGCCATCATCTGCGGGTCTTTCGTTGCCTCCTCAATAATGCCGCGAATCATCATGGTAGGCATTTTGTCAAAGATATTTCGCACGGCTTTCGAGCCCGCAGAAGCAGCGATCAAAGAGCCAGGACCACCGCCCGAGGCTGCCGTACCGATTCTTGCACCCACGACTCGCATAGCGAGTTCTGTCACCGCATCCGCACCTTGGATAATTTCATCCATAGACTGCTTAGTGCCCATGGCCTTTTCAATCTTCTCCATGGGACGGATAATGGACAGGAGGTTCTTGACCTCCGCATTGCTAATCACGCCTTCGTTGCGCATCATGTTTAACACAGAAGGCTGACCCTTGGCCAACGGCTCAAAAAGAGCGGCACGGAATTTAGTGACGTCAAACTTATCCATGCCTCCTGCCTTGGTAAAGGCGTAGTCAAAAACAGTGGACTTCAAGCCATCGACTGCCTCAGGGCCGCTTGACTGGGCAAGTTTGGCCACGTTGGTGAAGTTCTTGACAGGGTAGCGGCTGTTTAAAACATCCGTGACGGCGCGCGTTGGGTTCTCGCTTTGCAAGATCTGTGCAAATGCGGTCTGTTTTAACAGTTTCTTGTTAGCGTAGCTGTTTTGTTGGCTGACCGCTTGGAAAGCATTTTCTGCTTTTAGCGCATCTTGAAGATCGTTGGTCACACCAAACTTGTCTAACATCGCACGGTTTTCGTTTACGAAATTCGTGAGTTGCTTTTGACTAACACGTCCCGTGACAGGGTCAACAGTCTTGGCAGCAGCTAGACGCAACACACGTTGCTGCGCGTCTCCAATGGAGTCCACGCGTTGGGCGGCGAGATCGGCAAAGGGCTTGAGCTGCAGCGCCTCTGCGCTATCGGGCCCAAAGCGTGCCACGACATCATCGTACTGAGTCCGCATCATGCCTACAGCGTCTTGGATCTCCTGCATCCGAAGTGCCGTGACGTCCGCATTGCTGCCAAAGGCGCGCGAGACAAGGATTTCGGCAGGGATCTTTTCCGCGCCCGTCTTGGTCACGCCTGTTGCCACATCCCCTGCGTAAGTGCGGGTAAAGGTGTCGTTGAGCGTTCTAGAGAACTGGCGCGCAGTGTCATACGCAGGATTAGAAAGGGTGTTCAGATCCGTGAGCGTTGATTCAGCCAAACGGCCGTAGAAGTTTGCGTTGGCTGCCTCGCCACGTCCCGCAGCATCGCGCGCAAAGGCCAAGAGGTCGCTGCGAATATTTACCAGATCATTGACGTTTGTGTCTTTAAAGATTGACGTTTGTTCTGCTGCGCCAAGAGTGGATTTAACACCAGGGGGCAGTATTAAAGAGCTCTTTGGCGCGGGTGTTGTGCGAGTCAAGTACTCAGCAGGTACCTTTCCTGTTTCCAAGAACTCCTGTGTTTGCTTGCCATCTGCATAGCGCTTGATTGCCGCATCATCAATGCCCAGACGCGACATGATGTTGCGAACCTCTGCGGGCATCCGAGCCTTAAAGCGCTCAGGCGTCATGGAAGTGGCAATGTTTAAGAATTCTTCCCCCGTCGAGGCGGGTGTGACGTCCTTGTACTTTAGAACCGTCTTGCCATTCTTTGTTGTCGTTTCAACAGAGTCCTTAAAGGCGCTTTGCCACAAAAAGCGCTCATGCTCGCGAGCATCTTTAAGCGCTAATTCCGTCTGTGTCTTAACAATTTCTCCGATCTGAACGCGCGACTGCGGCGTGTCCTTCGTAATATTAGCGACACGCCTTGCCGCCTCAGCATCTGCCAATTGCAGGCGCGTATCAAGCATACCGTTAAAGTAAGTCTGACGCAGCTCTGCGGCTTTGGCCAAAGACTCTGGCGTACCGATGTCCTGCAAGCGTTGAGCAAGCAGTTTGTACGCCTTAAGTGATTCTTCGCCCTGCTTTAATACATCTGCGCCATACTGCGCATTGTTCTTGGCCAACGTGGTTTCAAGCACGCTCAGGGTTGTTGAACCCGTTTTCTGTGCAGCAGAGGGGGTGACGCCCCCTGCATCCGCTTTGGAAAGCTTCTTGATCAGCGCAGGGATGTCCTCGCCAGACTCTTCAAGAATAGAGTAAAGCTTGTTTGCGGCGCGCCCTTCTCTTGATTCCTTAGAAACACTCTGCACAAGTGTTCCAATAAAGTCTTTTGCATTGCCTGAAGCAGACAACACCATGCGTCCAGGAAAGAGAAAGCCCCCTGCGACTTCGCCCACGAGGCGTGGACCCGCTTCCCCAGGGGCTATGCTTTCTGCTGTTCCACCGCCAATACCCGCGCCAACTGCTCCCGCAACTTCGGCAGATACAAAGGACTTGGGGTATTTTGTTGCTGTTTGCCCAATCAATGCGGCAGTATCGGCAATAAATTTACCTAACTGTCCAGAAGCCACACCGCCTGGCACATTGGCCAAGACAGGGGACATGCGGTTAATGTAGGTGGAGAGTTGTTGCGCGCCTTTAATCGGAATACCAAACGCCATTGGCGCAATCGCAATGGAGTCACCAAATGTTTTACCGCCTTCGCGGTACGGGAGCAAAGCGGGATCCGTGGGCGGTGGTGGGAGCAGATTTTTGATTGCACTAGATGCTTTTGAGCCTGCGTACAGGCCTGTCCCCAAACCTATGGCGCCGCCAACAGCCGTGCCAAATGGGGGAAAAAATGGCGCACCAAGGATCATGCCTGTTTTGGCGCCGGCCATGCCACCGAGCACAGTTGTACCTGTTGTTGCAGCACCTTCCACGGCACCCAAGCCTACTTGTTCAAGTTTTCCTGTGGGTTCGCCACCTACCGGAGAACTAGCGGCAAGGATCGAAGGATCGCCCTCAAACGGTCTGTTGTTCTCAGTAGAAAAAGGTTTTGACGCTTTTTCAATGGAAAGGAGATCATCTTCAGTCATCTTATCTACCTTTTATCGCGTTCTTTGTCTTTGGTTCTAAGTGTTCCATCAAAGTAAACATACGGCGATCCAATTTCTAGTTCATCGAAATCCGCAGTAGTATTTACCCGTGGTGGAGCTCCAAGTAAGCTGCGAACTTGTCTGATCTGCTCAAGTTTTGCGCGCGCATCTGCTTGCGTAGCGGGAGCTAGGTTTTTATCATAAGCAGTTGGGGCAATTTCTGTAGCAGCCTTTAAAAGCAATGTGTCTAAACCCGCAATGCGTTGTTGAAAGGCCTCTGATCGATCAATTAAGCCAGGCAATAGATCTATCTGACCAAGAATCTGTGTTTTTTCCACAGAGCCAAAACGCTCTGTTTCACCCAAGGCCGCCGTCACACGGTTAATACCCGTCTTTAGAAAGGTTGTAGCTGCGATTTCCTTGTCCGCATCAACAAACTGACCAATAAGAGGTATCTTAGCAAAGAACGACTTTGAAATACTAATGGGTCCCGTGCCACGGCCCGCCATGTTATAGAAGGTCGGATCATTTTTGGAGTAAGTGCTTCCCGTTACTTCCTTTGGCACAGTAGGTGCAACGACGCCGACATTCCTGTCAGCGGGTTTGTCTTTTTTTTCTGGATTAAATTTATCTGGAAGTACTGCTACGTCAATAATCTCTCCCGCTGAATTACGAATCGATGCATCAAATACAACATTACCGTTTTTGTCAACAACCGTATTATCCTTGCCAAAGAAGGTGCCCGATACACCTGTGGGGCTACCGACTGCATACAAATCTCCGGTTTTGGGGGTAGTGGTGGCAGTAGCGGTAGGCGTAGTAGCGGTAGGCGTAGTAGCGGTAGACGTCGTAGTGGAAGTGCCTCCACCACCTTTGCGCGCATTAATTGCCGCCGCCACAAAAGGAGGTAGCGTACCCGGCACTTGAACCTGATATACCTGCTTAGTTACCGGATCAGTCTTAAACTCTGTTTTTGTAGTCTGCCCTTTTGTAATAGCAGACTCAACAAGCATGTCCTCTTTCGGAGTCGTTTTACCTTCTGCGTATCTCTGCATAAGTTCTGGGGTGTTAAATACCGCAAAGTCCCAATCCCCTTTACCAAACGGGCTCTGCCCCGCGCTCTTCACAATCTGTGCAAAGAGCTTACGCTGCCCTTCCACGCTTGTTTCAGCCGACTTTAGTGCCGCCAATTTAATAGCGCGCTCTTCTTGCTGGAACTGCGCGGCTCGCTCCCCCAACTTAGCAGGCAACCCTTGCGCAGCCGACGCAAGTTGCGAGGCAAAAGAGCCCCCAGCAATGTTCGCTCCCTGAGCGTTACGGCCTGAAGCAAGCGCCAATCCTGCGCCTGCAATATCCATCAGCGCCTGACCCTGCATCGTGCGACGATCTCCGCCACCGAGAATATCCCGGTATGTCGGCAGAACACCTTCGACAGCCTGCTTCAAGCTCCCCGCGCCGGGCTGGCGCATCAACTGCTCTTGTGCATACTTGACCAACTCCGGAGGATAATTAGTCGGGGTTACGCCCTCCGGACCGGAACCCTCTTCAAAACGCTGCACATAGCCCCCGTCCCTCATTTGCATAGGCGCTTGGTCCATGGGCGGTGGGGCTTGTTGCGCCATTAACGCTTCAATGCCTGCGGCGCCTGGTGCGGCGGGCGCCATTGCAGTGGGCATCTCGGGGGGCATTTCACCCATCGCAGGAGGCATTCCACCCATCTCTGGAGGCACAGCGGGCGCCATTGCAGGTGCTGCGCCGCCGGCAGGCAAGCCGCCAATCCCTTGCTTTGCCAAGACTGGCTGCAACAACATCAACACCTCTTCGGGTGTGTCCATCGCAGCGTTGTAGCCCACTAAATCAGCAAGCTCCTCGACGCGCGCATCGATTGAGCGCATGTCCCCCCGTAAAGTGTTCATCAAAATCTCGGGTGTTCGAGGATTACGGTTCAAGGCCTCGTTGCTTTTGTCCTCGTCCCCGTACTCTTGTTCGTCTTCATCACGTCCAAGCATGTCCTCCAAATCATCCGTGTCCAAAAACCCCTGCATAATGCCGACATTTTCGATTTGATCATCGGGAACAACAGGACCTTTAAATAAAGGACGATCCATTACCTTTGATTTCATGGTTTTTCCTTATTACCCGAAAAGTTTTTGAGCGCCTGCTGCAGCGCTTAAACCAGATATTCCTAAACCTGCCGCCTGAACCAAGGGCGAGACGGAGGGCGCAGATTGTGCAGTTAGAGTGGCTTGAGTAGAGGGCGCTCCACGATAAACGTCGGACAAGAAACCAAGCTGTTGATACGGTGCCATGGTTTCCTGTAGCGTTGTTGCGCGCTCTGCCTCCAGACGTGCCTGTTCGTTTTGCTGTTGCAAGCCGCCCAGTTGTGTCAAGGTGCTGACATCTCCTGTTTGCATTTGTTGCCCAGCTTGGCCCAAGGCTCCTTGTTGCATACCTAGTTGCCCGATTGTCGAGCCTAATTGCCCAAGAGCCGCGCCTTGTTGCAGACCAAGAGCGCCTTCTTGAGCGGCTAGGCTGCCAATGCCCTGCCCTAAGCCGCCATAAAGCTGCGCTCCTTGCCCTGCAATACTCGCTTGCTGGGCGGCAATCTGAGCAGGCAAAAGTCCCAACTGTGCTTGCTGCGCGCCAAGACTTCCCGCTAATTGCGCACCCGATTGACCGAGCTGTGTTTGCTGTAGCCCCTGTTGGCCAACAGTAGACCCGATACTTGCCAACTGTCCCGCTCCCGCAAGACCAAGCTGCGCACGCTGCGCTTCAATCGCCGCTTGTTGCGAGCCCATTTGAGCCAAGCCCTGTGAAGCAGCTAATTGACGCTGCTGCTGTTGCTCAAACGTGCCTGCTGCGGCTTGTTGCGCTTGCCCGTAATTTTGCGCGTAGTCTTGTAGAATTCTTTGCGACATGACATCTTGCACGCCGCGCTCTGTTTCCGCACGTTGTACCCCTTCGCGCGTGCCACCAAAGGCGCCCGAGCGCACGGCCTGCGAAGCAGCAGTTGCTTTAGCAATGTCTGCTTGCCGACGCATTTCTTGCAACGCCTGTTGCGTGACCAATTGTTGGTAGGGGTTCATGAACGCACTCACCGCGTTTGGATCATAGGCCTGTGCAGAACCCTGAATGCCCCCAATGCCTTGTGCCAAAGTGCCTTGCGCAGGAATAAATATGGGAGAAATTCCTGCCGTGCGTTGTGCCGCTTCGCCTAGCAAAGCTTGCGAGGGTGCTAGGTTTGCCTGCTCATACTGTCGGGCAACCTCTGCTGCATCCGCTACTGTCTCCATGCCTTGCGCAACCGAACCGTACCCCAATCCTGCTACATCCGCATATCGAGGTATTTGTCCTGCTACGGCCAAAGCCTGTTGTTGTGCGTTTTGCGCCTGCGAAAACTCAGGGTACATATTAATACTACCAATACCCTGCGCCCCCATTTGCGCAAGGTTTTGCCCCTGTACAATGCCCGCACTTGCTGCGTCAATAAAAGGTCGATAAGCACCAATCCCTTGAGTAGCCAAGTCAATTGCACGCAAGGTCGTAGGGGCAAGCCCCGCTGCGCGATACTCAGGCAGTGCAAGCTGACTACCATAAAGGCGTCGCGCTTCGTCTAGTAGCCCAAGTTTACGGGCTTCAATTTCGGGCGCTTCACGTTGAATCGATTCGACGTATTCGGTAGCCATTATGCTTTTCCTTCTAAAGATCTCATCAGTTGATACATGCGCTTGGCGCCTTTCCTGCGTGACCCTTGGCCCGCGTTACGTACCGCTTTGGCCGTGAACACGAATTCCCCGTCCGAAAGCAGCGCTTTGATTGAATCAGAAGTCCCTGTTCCCGCACCGTTAATCGCGCCTTCTTTACGGGGATAACCATCTAGGCTAGTGATGCCGCCTTTTGCAAAATTACGGACAGGTTCTACGGGGCGTACGTCGTTCGCGTAAGTCGAGGGGGTGTAATACGTGGTAGGCGTAGAGGTTACACGTCTAACGCCCCCAAAAACAGGACGATACTTTGCCGGATCTTGTTCAAGCAGTTGTTCCCCTGTCACCCCGCCTGTGAGATTCGGTTGTTCTGCGGGTTGACCCTTAAAGCCGCCAGAAAGACTCATGATCCCCAAGCCACCAAGCGCGAGAGGACCGTATTTACTCAGAATACCTGGTGTTGCTGTTTTAACTGCCGCATCAAAGGCTCGTTGCCGAACAAATTCTGGAGTTCCAACAGGACCCGCTGCTTCATATGCTTTCATGCCAATTGCATTTAACTCTTCAGCAGAAGGCGTTTTGGGGATAAAGAAGTCTTTAACTTCACCAAACAAGTTTCTAGTGCCGCCTTGTGACGCACCGGCGCTAGGAGTAGTGCTGGGCGTAGTGCCATAGCCGCTTGTTGGATCGGCGCCCATGGCTCCACCTGTTTCCACTAGGGAAGTATCGCCAGGTGTAGTAGCGGGAGCTGCAACAGGAGTGACAGGTGCAGGAGGGGTACTACTACCATACTGTAGTGTGCCTGGATCACCGCCCACTCCCCGATACCGTCCGACAGAGCCCGTATCTAAATTAGCCAAATCAACTGGAGGCGTAGTCGAAGGGATAACCGAGACGGGGGTAGTGCCTAGATCCACCGAAGTAGGTGACATTGTCAACGGAGTGCCCGCAACAGGGGTGCCTGCTGCTTGGTTCACAAATCCTGTTTCTGAGCCTGGGACGGGAAAAGGCTGTGCGCTAGGTGGTGCGCCTGCGCCAACAAGATTCTGGGCTCCCGAAACGAGGTTGTCAAACTGTCCGCCCACCGTGGTAGGGCCTGCGTAACTACCGGCTGAAAATGCACTAGCGCCACCGATCACGCCTGCACCAATCCCTGCGCCTACGCCACCAATCGCACCTACTTTTAAGGCCTCTTTAAAGCCCTTTCCCGCTGCCAAAGTTGAGCCAAAACCACCAATAAAACCACCCACTGCGGCCACACCTACTGTTGACGTGACGCCTATAAAACTGGCTGCAGCAGGGCCCAGAAAGTAAGCAAGTGCCACTGCAATTACGACACGGCCCACGGTGCTTTTTGCAAAACTTTTTACGCCCTTAGCGACCGCCTTGACCCCTGACACAACAGCCTTGCCTACGGATTTAAATGCGTTACCCACGGCCTTGAAAACACCGCTTAAAAAGAATTCTGGTAGCCCCGTTGAGGGATTAGTCGTGCCGCTACCGCCACGACGACGCAGCAGACGTGCCTCCGCCGGCGTGATGTGCGCCAACATGGTGTCGCCTCGGCGACCCATTTTTGCAAGACCTGCGGCAATCGGCTTGAGCGACGCGAGCCCTCCACGCGCAAAAGTCTGGGGAGTCGCCATGGGCATCGCCGCACCCATGGGAATTGAAGCAATGCCCTCTTGCATTGGGTTTTGTTTTGGAAAAGAGGTATTAACCTGATCCAATGCCAAATTCAAAGCCGTAAAGAACTCTGCATCAAATTGTTCAGGTAAAAGATCCTCTGGCACGCCTTCAGCCAAAAATTTCGCACGTATTTCTTGGTATTTTTCGGGTTCCGCTAAAACCGTGTCCACCATCTGACCGATAGCGTCAAGGATTTCTGGCGACAGATTTGCCTGCTTGAGCATGTCTCGCAAGCTTTTTAGCTCTAGCGGATCGACTTGCTCGCCCGCTCGGAGCAACTCGCTTCCAAACTCTACGGGATCAATCTGAGAACGTGCCGACTCAAACGCCGCCATTTGATCGGGAGTTACCCCCAATGCAGCGGCATCCATTCCAGGAGCGCCTGAAAGCGCCATAATTCCTTGCATCGCGTCTGCCATGTTTTTACCTTTCCAGTTCTAGCCAGTGACCACATGGGGTCGCGCGCCGAGAAAGGTCGCGAAGATTGGCTAATTATGCTTGAAAAACCTAATTTCTGTCCATCTCTAAGTAGGACAAATAAAAAGTTACATCTGCTTTGCTAGAGGTGACAGTAAGCTCATCACTTTCTTGTAAAACACACGTAATCCCATTAAACACATCAAAACTTGCCCCAATGCCCAAAACAAAACCATTCAGTAGTTTATGTTCAGGGGGGTCGCCCTCGTCGTATTGAGACACAAAAATACTGGCACGTTCCCCACTGTCATTCGTGACGCGTAAGGATTTTAAAAGCGCCACATTGGCCGCAGGAACAACATACAGGGACGTTTCCGTATTTGCTAAAGGAACAGAAGCTGACCTGAAGTATTTGTTAGCCATTTAACTTAGCTCCGATGACACAAATTGAACAGTAACAATAGCTGAAGGTGTAGCGGGACGCGTGGGATTTGTACCCGCTACAAATTTCTCCAACGTCATATTAGAAGCAGAAACGTGCCACATGATTTCTACAAAGTCTTGTGCGTCTAAGTCAATAAAAAAATTCAACGCTGCAATGGTACGGGCAGGGATAGAAGCGCTTTTTCTAGGCGCAAGGCCAAAAACACTGTTTGAATTAGCTACATCTGTCCCATTGTGTCTAAACCACACCTCAATCGTTTCTGAGTTGTTGTTGTCACTTTGCACTTGAAGACTAAAGGCAATATTGTAAGTGCCCGCATTGTCCACGGTAATCCGAGAAGGTAAACTCCCCGTAATTGTAGTGCTTGAAACAGTTTGAGAAGCGCTCACAGTGTAGGTGCCCACACCTCCAGAGCCTGTTCCAAAAGCCGTGACGCGCGTACCCGCTGTTACCCCGGTGCCAGTTAGCTCCATGCCCAATGCGATTGCGCCTGAAGTTACAGCGCTTACCGTCATTGTGGTTGTGGCAATTGAAGCGGTAAAGACCGCAGTAACGGTTTTTATAGAAACGCCACTAGCAAAATAGGTAGTATCTAAACGCAACGGATACGCAGAAGTAATTGAGCCGTCTAGTTGATCCGTATCATCAGAAAAAGAGCCAAAGGGCACCAGTATTTTGCCTACCCCAGCAGGACTAACAAAGGTCGCCGCCCCGCTGTCCCCGAAAAACGAACTTGCACTTAATGCATCTTGATCCGTAATCGAGGTGTAGGTACTGTTGAGCTGGAGCACAATTTGCTCCAGCGAGCGCACTAATTGGTTAATTTGCTCTGCACTGTACTGATAAGGCGCGGCGTTAGGTAAGCGTACATTGTTGATTTTAGACATAAACTAGCGCAAACCATCAGGTTGAACATCAACACGCAGCGTACCAAACCGCCAATTAGTGTCTATGTCAGTGCTTTCAATTGAAACGCTAATCTGCCTGCCTCGCGCGCGTGTGTCTACTTTTTCAGTGGTGGGTGTAATGGTATAAGGGTCTAAAGAGCTTGGACTAGCCGTAGCCTGTGGATAAGGACGCAACAACAAGCGCACAGTAAGATTGCCTTCTTGATCTTTAAAATCAGGAATAAACCTTTTCATATACAACATGCTATCGCCGTCCCCGATGTCAAAATAACCGGAATCGATAAAGGCGTGAATGGCTGCACCGTTTCCGTTTTTGCCATCCTCTTGGTTGTATAAAACACTACGCCCAGCAGTAAGCCCTTGAATCGTAGTAATAGAGGCTGCTGTCTCAGCGGGCTCATACTCGGTGGCTACCGGTCTTAGATAAGTTCCAATGTCTGCCCATGCCGATCTAGCCATCGTACCTATTGACCAAACCCCCTCTAAATAATTAAAGGACACGTACCGATCAATGTAGTCAGAAGTAAAGGAACAATACCACCAGGTGACTTCATTAAACTGGGAGTTAACGCCCGCAAATACTTTTGCGCCTTGGACAACATTTAAGTCTTTAAACACGTAATCTTGAACCGTACAAGCGAGTTTCTTAACAGAGCCGTCAAACATGTAAAACGCTTCACTGCCCATCCAAAAAGACACTCCATTCACATCTACAGCCGCGTGAGGGCCAATACAGCCGCAGTTAGCACCTAACTGCGTAAAACCAAAAGTATAGGGCGGACCGACATACTGCATACCGTGCAAAGAAGTGTCCGTTAAGATCAAAATCTGACCCCGCGAACGGATCGCCGTTACGATGCGGCTGCCGTCCGTTAAGCGCTGGCCTCCGGCTGTGTTGGTTGCAGATTCTGTAAAAGTATTGATATCTTCTTGATTAGAGAATCGCACAAACATTGGATCCACAGTGTTTGGGCTACCAATGGTAGTCTCTGTGCCTAAGCACACTAAGTGTCTATCAGGCGTAGACACTAGTGCGTATTTACTCTTAGTAGGCGCGCCTGAAATAACAGTTGCACGAACCGCCGTTCCTAAGCTTGTATCAAAAAGATAAATACTGCCGTCCACTAATTGACAAACCACATCCTCGCCAAATCCGTCAAACTGCCAGACTCGCGAAGTTAGTTGTAAACCAGTGCTGGGCGGCCGAGGGGTACCCCAAGTGGAAAGATTCCATGTGCCTATGCCCCAGCCAAAATCAAAGTAACTGACATCAGAGCCTACATTAATTTGATAAGTGGCAATCGTTAATGCGCCTCCATTACCTACATCAGAGGCGTTTGCGGCAACAGGAGAAGTGATACGGTAAGTATTCGCAGTCAGAACTAAAGTAATCTGATATTCTTGATTTAATACCGTTGCCGTTATTGCACCCCCCAAAGACGCAGCAGCACTAAAAGTAACAAAGTCTCCGGTCACCGCACCATGTGCAGCTTGCGTAACGGTGATACTAGTCGAGCCGTTTGTTGCGGCAAAAGTTGCCGCACCTGCGCTAGAAACCAGCCGAATAGGGGTGATGTCCCCCCATGTTCCACCATTAAATGCATAGAGCTTGCGATTAGTTCCTACAAGTGCATACGGAACTCCAGTTAAAGAATTCCACGTAAAAATATCACTGGCCATCCCTACCAAATAAACAAGGCTAGTACCAAAAAAGGTCCAGCCCCCTGTTTTTTCCGGTAATCCATAGCGAAACCGTACAAAGTCGGCGTCCGTCCAGCCGCCCTCAGCGCCATATTCCGTGTTTTGTTTATCAATACCTGGTTTTAAGGCAAGGCGCAAGTATGACATAAGATACCTTGTTATTGGCCCATGGTCCGCGCGCCTGCAGCAGGCACGCTCGTTGCATGAATTAAGACGCTCTGACCAAGGTTTAATGTTGCACCGCAATCGGCACACGTGGCACTTTGCACTTCTGACGGATCAAGGTCATAGCTGCAGTTTGCGCAGAAGATATCTATCTCATGTGCGGGCCGGATTTGGCCATCTACTTCTGTGGCTTGTACGATTTGTTTCATAATTTATCCGAGCAGAAGGATTGCTTTTTAGGCCTTACGGTAAATTACCACCGACTGGGAAGATTGCACCTACTGGCGCTTGAGTAATAACAGTCGAGCCAACTTTAACATGTCCACCATCAAAGGGCGACTCATTTAGTGGACCGTAGCAGTCAGCAAGCTGCACCCCGTTGACCTTCTTGGTCTTCACGCACTCAAACGACCACATGTTACTCATGCCCGACGTTGTGGTGGTAACAAAGGTGCGAGCCACGGCGGGTTGTACTTCCCATGTCGGGGCTTGCGGGAACGATGAAAGCGGGGGGAAACCAAACAGGCTCCAGACCTTACCCTTGGCAGCGGTGCAGCTACCACCCATTAAGTCTAGGTTTGCGATA
>Ga0181350_1000271_pt1 | contig 15440 bp, 24 predicted proteins | sample Su13VDMM110DCMD_FD_130105 | JGI IMG/M metagenome (GOLD analysis project Ga0181350, IMG submission 130105) | Freshwater viral communities from Lake Michigan, USA - Su13.VD.MM110.DCM.D | ecosystem: Environmental > Aquatic > Freshwater > Lake | place: USA: Michigan | collected 2013-07-16
TGAGAAATTCAATGAGGTTATCAAGAGTAGGTTTAGAGATGAGTTCAGCTACAACTCGTTTTCTGAAGGAGAAAAGAGCCGACTCGACCTGGCGCTTCTATTCACATGGCGCTCTATCGCACGTCTACGTAACTCAGCAGCGACCAACCTCCTGGTGCTGGACGAAGTCTTCGACTCTTCAATGGACACCAACGGCTCAGAAGAGCTAATCAAGATCCTGCACAACTTCGATCACGACACTAACGTGTTCGTTATTTCCCATAAATCTGAGAACCTCTACGACAAGTTCCACTCGGCTATCAGGTTCCAGAAGACTAAAAACTTCAGCACAATGGTGTGATTATGAAACCGCTTATCTTCCTAGACATGGATGGAGTTCTGAACAACACGAGTATGGACTGGGAATCCCATAAGGCTCGTGCTGAGGCACCGTACATTGTTGATGACGAAAATCTGGACAAGCTAGAGAGACTCGTTCTCGTGTTGGATGCACAGATCGTTATCAGTTCCACGTGGAGGATTACGTGCTCTAAGGATTTCATGTCTAAGAGACTTGGAGATGTGGTTGGTCCACGAATCCATGACGATTGGAAAACCAAGCGCCTCGGTGGGATCCGTGGGCTGGAGGTTCAAGAATGGCTCGAGCGTAACCTTGGTCCAGAATACTGGTCTTTCAAGGATTTTCTGATTCTTGATGACGATTCAGATTTCCTATGGCACCAGCCATTAGTCCGGATTGATCACGGAACCGGGCTGACAGATCGTGATGTTGAAAGGGCTCTTGCTATTTTCAAGACCAAGACGGCTGAGATCCCAGAGAAACTTCCGGCTTTTCAGCTTCTTGAAATAGCACAGAGCCTCAATATTCCGCCGGCGATGGCCCTTCAGATTCATGAAAAGATCTTCGATTTGTATCGATAAACGGTGTACACATTATCCCAATAGTGTATATTTGAATTATGAAACTAGCCCTCATCAGCGATACCCACCACGAGTTCAACTCGCAGGTCCCCGTTCTTCTCACGCAGGACGTGGACCTGCTTGTGCTTGCAGGTGACATCGATAAAGCCAGTCGTGTTGTCGACCGGGCCATCGAGATCGCCAATGGACACGCAAAGAACATTGTCCTCATCCACGGGAACCATGAATATTACGGGACCCGACTGGATAAGGGCAAGCGCCAGACTAATATGGCTTTGCTGAGCTACTACGGCGATCATGAGGTAGAGTTCGGAACCTATGAAAATCCAGAGATCTATTTTCTGGACGGATCGTCAGTTGAAATCGAAGATTTCCTGATTGTTGGTGGAACCTGCTGGACAGATTACAATCTCGACGGCAATCCAGCGCTTGCGGCTTTTCATGCCCAACAGGGCCTGAACGATTTCCGGCGGATTAAGGTGCACGATGCCAGGAATGGCACGTATCGCCGACTTCTGTCTTTGGATATCCTGCGCGAACACAACCTCACTGCCCAGTATATTTGGGACACGTTGTGGCTGCAAGAGCAAACCAAGTCGCTGAATAAAACCATCGTCGTGACCCATCACGCTCCGGCTGCTGAGTCTATCGACGAGGATTTCCTCGGTTCTCCTCTGAACGCGGCTTATGCCAACAACTGGGGAAATCGTCTGGCGTACGAGCGTGGTCCGCGTTTGTGGATTCACGGTCACATGCATTGCCCGAAGGATTACACCATCGGGGAAACGCAAATTGTTTGTAATCCCTATGGCTACCCGGGTCAACTGCCCGGCGCAGCGATCAAGTACATGGAGGTCTGACATGACTGATAAGCAATCTCTGACTGACGTCATGCAGGCCCTCCGTGCCCTTTCCGATGGTGCGCCATTCAAAGTTGAACGCCTTGACGCCTGGGGTTCGGACACTCAACCAGTAAGATACCAGATTCTCGTCGAAAATGATCAGTACGAAGCGCGTCCTGATCAAGGCCACGATCCTTATCACAGCTTTACCGTCATGGCAAAAACTATATGAAATATCAGACTGAAGTCGACAGAGCATTTACCGAACTGAAGATCATCCCACGTGCCGGCCAGCGAGAGGCCGTGAGTATGGTCTTGGAACAGTTCTTCGATTATAAGAAGAGACACGTCGTCCTCTCTGCCGATACCGGAACGGGTAAGTCCATTATCGCTGCCGCAATCAGCAAATGCTTTCAGCGCAGGGTCACAGATCCGCTGACCGCATTCACGCTGATGCAAAACAACGCTCTCGTCCGCCAATACGCCGATACGTTCGGTCACTTTGACAATCGAGAGTTTTATCAGATCAAGGGTGCTGGCAACTATCCATGTTCGGCCCTTGCTGAACTCACAAATGACCAGAACGCCAATGGCGAGTCGTGCTCGTTTGACGAGCTTCCAGATCCTATGAAGCTCCGCTATTGCTCGCAGTGCGAGTTCAAGAAAGCGAAGGGTCTGAGGAATGAGACGCAGAATCTCATCACCAACTATTCCTACTATTTCATCTCCAAGATGTGGTCTAATCATTTGGATGACCGACCACTGACTGTATTCGACGAGGCTCACACCCTTAACGAAGTCTTCTGTGACCATAACGCGATTTACTTCTCGGTGGATCGCCTGACAGAATGTGCCAATGAGTGCAACCAAGCTCTGAGCGTGATTGTCGAAGATGAAGTCAAGAAGATGAACCTCATCAAGCGGCTCTTAAGAGACAAGGGCATTACTGAACAGAACTATTTGAAGGTCTTGCGTGAACTCTTGGACGTTTACAAGACTCTGTCTGCAAAGTTTGAAGAACATGCCGAGAACCAATCCTTGGTCAGCGCCTTGAAGACCAAGCAGCTCGGCAAGAAGTATTTCAACCTTGGCTGTAAGATTGGTGATCTACTTACTTACAACTACGATCACGTCTTCGAATACATTGTGGAAGACGAAGCTATCTCTGTAAAGCCTGTCTTCATCGGTAAGATGGCTGACAAGATCCTGGGAGAGCGCAATCTCTTCATGTCGGCGACCATCTCCGACAAGTACATTATCGACACTCTCGAGCTGGATCCAAGCACGGTCGGCTTCGTGAAGCTGCCGCCTGTATTTGATCGCGCCAACAAAGAGATCGTCTTCGTCGGTCGCCGTAGTCTGAATTACGGTCTCATGAACGATGATCAGGTCATCAAGGAACTAGCCCAGCAATGCAGTTCTATCGTGGGCTCCCACGCCAAGATGGGCGAAAAGGGTTTGATCCTCGTGCCGTCATTCAAGGTAGCCGAACAGATGGCCAACGGTATTACGGACAGATCTTCCCGAGTGTTCGTCCACACTCGTAGAGACAAGATCGGCGAACTGATTGACCAGTTCAAGGCGTATTCGAAACCTGCGGTTCTCATCAGCCCTTCCATCTTCGAAGGTCTAGATTTTGCTGATGATGCGTCCAGGTTCCAGATTATTCTGAAGGCTCCGTTCCCGAGCCTCGGTGAGAAGCGGATGAAACATATCGCTGACAAATACCCGGACATTTACAAGCTCATGACCCTGAAGAAGATCATCCAGGGTATCGGCCGGTCCGTGCGTTCTCCAGAAGATTACGCCACGACCTACGTCCTGGATTACAATGTCAAGAAGCTGTTCGACTCAGATCTCAACGTTTGGGATGACCAGTTTACGGTGACAAGCGTATGAAACTTAAACCCCTCTTCATGTGGGCTGGTGGCAAGACCAAGATGATCCCAAAATATGAGGAACGTCTCGGCCTTCCTTACGGATTTAGCTACTACGTGGAGCCGTTCTTTGGTGGAGGCGCCATGTTTTGTGTCCTCTATAATCGAGGTTTGCTCGATGGTAAGATGGTCAGGATCAATGACCTGAATTCAGAGGTCATTAAGCTCTATCGAACCATACGCGATGATTGCGAAGGGTTGATCTACGTCCTAAAACAGATCGAAGGTCGTTACCTCAAGATGAATTATGAGAAGCGGAAAGGGCATTATTATCTCGTCCGCAACGCCTATGCCTTTCATGGTTTCGATACCCTGCTGGATTCAGCGACGTTCCTCTTCTTGGTCAAGACGGGCTTCAACGGGATCTTCCAGACGATGGAGGGATCTGACCGATTCGCTAGCCCCTGTGGTTTGCTGAATCATACCGATTCGCTGTTCGACTATGACTTGGTCCGTGAGTGGTCGAAAGCTCTCCAACCAGTTTACATCGAGAATCGTGACGTCAAGGACGTGGCAAGAACCACGGGCTGGAAGGAGGACACGTTCTTCTTCTTGGACCCTCCCTATCGAGATTCATTCAAACACTACGGGGTTGACGACTTCAACCACGATGATCTGATCAGATGGGCCAGAGAGCTCTCCAAGGGAAATCGTAATGTAGTCTTCCTGTGCAACCGCTGGACTGACGATACATACTACATGGATCAGGCCAAAGGTGATTTGGATATTGATACCTTCGGCGTGACCTACACTGCAGGCCGCCGTAAGAAGAACGAGGACGGAACCCACTCAGCTGTCAAGGCGCAAGAGGTTCTGCTAAATAACACTAGGAGATTATGATGGGCTGGTCCAGCGGAACTTCGCTTTTTGAGCATGTGATCGAGACTGTGCAATTCCACGTACCGGATTTCGACACCAGATATAACATGTACGTGGAACTCGTCAGCGCCTTTGGAGCCCATGACTGGGACAACCTAGATGAGGTGGTTGGTATCGACCCAGCCTACGACCAGTTTTACAATGAGTTCGTGAAAGAAAACGATGAAGATTGAGTACGTCAAAGGCTCTGTAGTCGATGCCGCCGAATCTATTATCGCCCAGGGGTGTAATGCTCAAGGCGTAATGGGATCAGGCGTGGCCAAGGCCATTCGTGACAAGTGGCCTGAAGTTTTCAAACCATACGCAACTCACTGCAAGAGATGCAATGAACCTATGGGAACCATTTCGTTCACTGCCACGTGGGATGGTGAGAAGATGATCGCTAATATGATCACTCAACGATTCTATGGTAGGGATGGTAAGAGGTATGTTGACTATGACGCCATCAAGAAAGCCATGGCCTTCTTAAATAGAAGAGCGGGAATGTTTTCATCTCATCCGCACCGGGTTGCGATGCCTAAGATCGGCGCAGGTTTTGGCGGCGGTGATTGGGAAATCATTTCTCAAATCATTGAAGAAGAGAGCACTAACTTCCAACCGGTTGTTTACGAACCATGAGAATTCTAGTGTGCGGTGGCCGTGATTACACAGACAAAGAACATGTGTACTCTATTTTGGACCAGTGTTATAGTCAGAATACCAAGCTAGAGATCATTTCCGGTATGGCTCGAGGCGCCGATAGGTTCGCCTACGAGTGGGCCAAGGAACGAGGCGTAAAGTGCTTCGAGTTCCCTGCCGACTGGGATAGATACAAGAAGGCTGCCGGGCCTATACGGAATCAACAAATGATCGACGAGGGCTTCCCAGACGCCGGGATCGCTTTTCACGGCACATCAGGCACGGCTGATATGGTCCGCCGTCTGAAAGCGAACTGCATCCCAGTGTTAGATCTTCGCAACGAAAGAAAATCATGATCCTCAATCTGGTCCCCGAGACTGATCCTATCCTGAAGTCCGAACTATCTAGATTCGACTTCTCCAATCCACCTACCGATCCGGTTCAACTGGCCAAAGATCTGGCCGAGACGATGATCCAAAACAAGGGCCTAGGTCTCGCAGCCAACCAGTGTGGTCTGCCATACCGCGTCTTCGTTATGAATGGAGAGCAGATCCGGTGTTTCTTCAATCCGAAGATCGTTGACACCTCTGACGAAGAGGTTGTCATGCCAGAGGGATGCCTGAGCTTCCCCGGTCTGTTTGTTAAGGTCAAGAGACCTGCCACGTGCAAGATCCGCTACACTCAGCCTAATGGCGAGGTCGTCACTGAAGAGTATGGCGGATTGTCAGCGCGAGTTATCCAACACGAAATCGACCACCTGAACGGGTACACCTTCAAGGATAGAGCTTCAAAGTTCCATCTTGAGTCTGCCCTCCGCAAGAGAAAGAAGAACAAATGAAGTCATGGCCACAAGACATCCACGAGATGCATACTAAGTTCGGGCATCTAGATGCTGTCAGGAACATGGAACCAGAAACCCTGAGGGCAATGCTGAAGTTTCGAATTGATTTCCTGCAAGAAGAGCTGGATGAAACTCGTAAAGCCCTTGATGAAGATTTTGACCCAGAAGAAATCGTAGATGGCTGCATCGATCTCTGTGTCGTTGCAATCGGAACGCTGGATCTCTTTGATGTTGACGTTCAAGAAGCATGGAACCGGGTCCACGCTGCCAATATGTCCAAGGAGGCCGGCATTAAACCAGGCCGCCCAAATCCACTCGGCCTTCCGGATCTGATGAAGCCAGAGGGCTGGGTTGCTCCTAACCACCTTGACAATCACGGCTTCATGGCTAAGGCATTTGAAGAATGAACGATCTAGACAGAAAATTCGTACGTTTCGCTGCTAGGTATTTGCAGAATATTCCTGTCAGCCCAGAGTTTATTCGACATCGCAATGAACATGCAGCTAAATTCAAAGATAAAAAACCCAGAACTCCTGAAGAAAAACTCATGGATTCTGATTGCTTACTTCCTGAATTTATTCTCCTGCAGAATAATGTTGTCGACCGTCCAGTACACTTAAGTCATGATTTTAGGCTTGATGGTCACTTGGTTGATGTAAAGGTTATTAACGCAGAATCCTTTACTATTGATGAAGACCAGCGCGCCTGGTTTCGCCACGGAATTTCACAAAACCAATTAACCGATTTCGCTTTCTTTAGTTTCAAAGATAAGCGTACTCGCCCATTAGAAGCAGGTGATACCGTATCTTTCAAATATAAGTCTGCAGCAAGAGCTCAACATGTATTGAATAATATTAAAACATCACAGTTCACAAACGCGCCGCCTTATTACAAAGTTGTAACTGTACAACCAGCCTATGATAGTGTATAATGGCTTCTACTATCCAATGTAAGGAATACACATGAGCATGATTATAGCCAAGCCCACCAAGGAGTCTATCAAAGTCCTTGAGGAATGCGCAGCAGTCCAGAAGAAAAAGGGCGCTGACTACCAAAACCCCAACAGCAATGTTAAGCAGGCGATGCACTACCGCCGCGGCATCGATTCCATCCACGACATCATGCAAGGTAAAATGTACCGGGCGCAGAGTCTCTTGGAGTCTGCTGAAGGCGCGACTAACCCCAACTATGAGTCGATCGAGGATACCTATATGGACCTGATCAACTACGCATCATTCGCCGTCGAGTATCTCCGTGGCAAGATGGATGGTCAAGATCCGACGCGTGATATGTTTAACAGGGCTAGCGCCGTCACGCGTATTCCATCTCTTACGACCTCGACCGTGACCAGAACCACGCCTGGCACGACTCTCCTACTAACGCCCGCTGGGGCAGTTACATCGGAAAATGTGCACAATGGCTGAGTTTATTGAAACCTTAAATGCCGCAGACATTCGCAACATCCTGAAGGAGCGTCTGCGCCGCGGGCAATATGTCATCGACAAGACCGGCGTGAAAATGATTGAGATCATCGGCGCTAGTTTCATCGCTGATGAAGAAGCCATCTTCGGCGAGGTCAATTGGGATTATGTTCGCCGCGAAATCGCCTGGTACGAATCTGAGTCTCTGAATGTCAATGACATTCCAGGCCAGACTCCAGCCATCTGGACTCAGGTTGCTGATGAGACTGGAATGATCAACTCGAACTATGGTTGGTGCATCTACTCCGAGGACAACTGGCATCAATACGATCATGTTCTCGCTGAATTGGCTGACAAGCCAAACTCTCGGCGGGCCATCATGATTTACACCCGTCCGACCATGTGGGATGACTATGACATGAACGGCCGTTCTGACTTCATGTGCACCAATGCGGTCCAATATCTAGTTCGTGATGGCGCCCTCCATTGCGTGGTTCAGATGCGGAGCAATGATGTTGTCTTCGGTTACAAGAACGATAGGGCTTGGCAAGATCATGTCCTTCGCCAACTCGCCGCAGATCTCGACCTGCCTGTCGGGAATATTTACTGGCAAGTCGGGTCACTCCACGTTTATTCTAGACACTTTAATTTGATCGACCCTAGTTATTCTGATAAATAGGCAGTAAGGTTCACTGCACGTTTAGAAGAGACTACAATGCTTCCCAAGAGAAAGGGCTTTCATCGCCACCACATTATTCCAAAATATATGGGCGGCACTGATGAAGACTCAAATATTGCCTATTTAACTCCCGAGGATCACGCTAAAGAGCATCTTCGACTTTTCGAAGAGTACGGAAGGTACGAAGATGCTCAAGCTTATAACTCTTTGAAGAAACACTGGTTAGGTTCTCGTACTCTTAATGGTTACAAGCAGTCACCAGAACATATTGCCAAAAGAATAGCGAATATTGATTACGCAGCCATCTCGGAGAAAACTAAAGGACGTCCAGGTCATACCACCGGAATGACATTTGGTCCTCTCTCTGAAGAACGTAAGAAGAAGATCTCAGACGCAAATAGAGGTCAAGTTAGGTCCGCTGCGACGAGAAAGAATATTTCAGAGGCAACAAGAAAATACAACACAGAACACGATAGACATACGTTCATGTGTATCGGATGTCGGAAACCAGTATCACCAACGCGTATCTTCAGGCACAAGAAGTGCTTGGTCAAATAGGAGACTTCATGAACAGTATTAACGCCTATACAACCCAACAAATCGCCGATGAAATTTGCAAATGGGTTCGTGCCCGTGCAGCAGCCGGCGGTTTCGATAACCTCACATCTTTGAGCATCTATAATAACAGCGATGGTCTCGCTTTCGACATTCGGGCCTTCGATGTTGTTTTCTGCCCAAAGGAGGAATAGTAATGAGTGATAGAATCAATATTCTAGACCGCATCGACGGAGAGCGCGAATACCAAATCCAGCGATGGGGAACGTTGGATGAAGAATATAATATGCCGAACGACTTTGTGGCGTACATGTCCCACTACAGCACGAAGTGGTTCGACGGTCAAGTCGCCCCGTACAATCTTGAAACGGTGGTCCGCTTTAACGAAGCCATGGTGAAGACTGCTGCCATTGCAGTTGCCGCCGCCGAACTATCGGAAAAGATCATCAACGGCGAAATCGACCGGCCCGACATTCTACAAGCTGCAACGGAAGCGTAATGAAAAACTCTTGGAAGACCAAGTATCTAGACCTAGCCCAACACTTCTCTACATGGTCCAAGGATCCGAGTTCTAAAATCGGCGCCGTCACGGTTGCCGATGATGGCCGAGTTCTGACCCAGGGATACAATGGTTTTCCAAGAGGCATTGCTGACACCCCAGAGCGCCTGAACGATAGGCCTACCAAATACGGCCTAGTGGTTCACGCTGAAATGAACTGCATTTACAACGCGGCTGATATGGGCATCAGCCTAAGAGATTCGTCTCTATTCGTGTACGGGCTTCCTGTATGCGACCATTGTTCGCTGGGTATCATCCAAGCCGGCATCAAGAAGGTCTACATGAGACCCAATTACGAAAAACTCACACCTACGTGGTTGGCTTCCTTCCATAACACGGCCAATAATTTTGCAGAGGCTGGGGTTCATTGGGAAATCGAAGTCCCTCGCCTTGAGGGTGTTGAGTACCTAGAGCTTCATAGGTTCACATGACAATCACACTGACTCCGTATTACGATGAGTTTCTCCGTTACCATGAGCTGGCGAAGAAGCAGCAGGATCTCTGCAATCTAGGATCTGAGTCGTATCTTGGCTCTGTAGGCGATCCGCTTATGGAGCACGTCGAGTTGTATGATGTGGTCGAACGGAAGTACGCTGGCTTTAGCCAGATCGTCCATGATGTTTGGTACGGTTGGCGAAAAGATCACCCATACTGGGACAAGATGGCAGCCGGCAATGTCTCTCGGCAGCGGGAGATGATCGCCAAGGACTGGACCGGGAAGCACATCGGTCTACCTGAGTTTCTTTATATGCTGATCCTTCACCGGGTCACGGGCTCTGGCATTAATTACGCCGCCAAACCATCTGGTTACCATAACTCGATTCTGATGCACCTTCATCAATGCCATAACGGCGATAACGTAATCACTATGAATAAGATGGTTGATTTCATCAAGCATTACCCATCCACGTTCATGACATCAGTCGGGTATCAGTTTCCTAAATTCCCTAAGAGCCCAAGCTCTGAATACCGTATTGGCGGAATTTATTATCTCTGTGAATTTGCACCAAAGCTCGCTAGAGACCTGGCCACGATGCTTCAGGACACCCAAACTCCAGGGCTTGGGATCACTAAACTGACATTTAGACAGCTCGGTGAGTGGATGCTCAGCTGGAATCTGGAGCATGGCCTCGGACGATATATATTCCAGTACGCTGCTGTGATCGCAGACATTGCTGATTGGCTACCGCAGTACGTAGACCATTCGAGCATGTTCTACTACGGGACCAATGCTGTCAACTGTATGTCCATGATGGGCAAATCCTCCAAGCTGAAAGGCCAAGATCTTCTTGACGCAATCATGGAGCAGGCAGTTAAAGACACAGGCGGGCATCCGTACAATCTGGAAGATGTTATGTGCGACACTATTCGGTATGTAGAAAACTACTGCCGGCCTGGAGATGCTTACGGGCACCTGGACCTTGATAAGGTTTGGAACACGTCCAAGATCATCCATCCTTACGGACGCCAGAAGGCTATGTTGGATCTCGGTCTTGTCAAGACGTTCAATGACATCAAACATCACCCCACCGGCGACTCTGTTATCGCAGCTGCCGGCATGAAACCACATGAGTATATTGAGAAAGTGAAAGACCTGCATGGCACTACGCAGTCACTCTGAACACGTCCTAGATGGGCTCAACCGAGATGTTGGCGTTATCGGATGGGAAGCAGCCAAGGAATATTATCTAGGCCTAGCTGAAGGTTGGAAACCTTATAATCCAGATCCCATCACAAAAATCCACGAAGGTATTACCGTAGTTCGCGATGATCTCGTAGCCGGTACAAAAACTCGTGCTGCAGATCTTCTTCTGAGCAGGACTCAAGCCGATCGCTTTGTATACGTTCAGCCCCGTACTGGACTTGCTGGGGTATCGCTGCTTCACGCTGCCAAGGTTCACAACCGCGACGTTACTCTCTTCATGCCATCCTCCAGGAGGATCAGTCTTCACCAGGCCTGCTGCATCGAACAGGGGGCGACTCCTATATTCGAGCGAATTGCGGCTATGCCAAATCTCAACAAAATTGCAAAGGAATGGTCAGATGACAACAAAGCCTTCTTCATACCCCTCGGGCTTCGTCACGAACTCGCAACTGCGGCCATCGTCACCGCCGCCTCCAGTATTCCTGAACCCGACGAAGTCTACGTCGCAATCTCAACCGGTGTTCTCACCAGATCGCTCCAAATCGCCTGGCCCAACGCTAAGTTCACAGCGGTGGCGGTCGCTAGAAATCTGAAGGCTGGGGAGGCCGGTCCATCAAAGATCATCTCAGAACCCCTCGAATTCCAGACTAAAGAAAAGGAGGAAAACCTTCCTCCGTTCCCATGCGTAGAAACCTACGATGGAAAAGTTTGGAAATATATTCCGAAGAACACAGGCCGAAACATTCTGTTTTGGAATGTTGGTCAGAACCCAGTTCTGAAGGATGAAACCATATATGATCGTGTTAACTCGGTAAGAGAGTGGAAGAAGAAATGTCCGGTAGACTAACAGTAACCTGCGGCCCGATGTTTGCCGGCAAATCTACAGCCCTCCAGAGTGACATCGAGCTGTTTGCTAGCCCATACCGGGTTTTCAAGCCCGAGCTTGATACTAGAAGCCCAGGCCGAATCGTCTTGCATAATGGTAGTTACATTGACGCCATAGAGATAGATGCAACAGATGGGTCGCTGTGCGCACATCTAGATGAAGGTGTTAGAACCATCTTTATTGACGAGATCCAGTTCTTCGGGCCCTGGATTACTCGTGAGATCATTTATTTGATCTTGGAGCAAAATATTGATGTACATGTTTATGGACTTGATTTAGATTATAAAGGTGGGGCCTGGCCACGCATGTCGGAACTACTGCCGTTGGCAGATGAGGTCCACAAGCTGAAGGCTATCTGCCAGATGTGTGGGAAGTTCGCTTCCAAGACTGTTCGCATCTCCCACGAAGAATACCAAAACCAGGTCATGGTCGGCGCAGCTGACTTGTATGAACCTAGGTGCAACCTCCACTTTGCAGAGCATTTTTATGAAGATATTGCTGACTAGTCCGGTAACGCCTATCTCGGATTCCGAGTACTCGCACCGGTCTGCTCAAGCTGAGATTTATGCTCAGATGATATATGATAGCTTCCAGCCAAAAGAGGTTGAAGTGGTCATTAACTATCGGAACAAAATCAAGGACTATTCAGATTTTGATCTCGTCTACGCCTATCACGGCAATGACTGGGGTGGAGCGCTGAACCTATTCGGAGGTATCAGTGGTTTGTCAGATCCAGAAGGTTTGGTAGCTTTGCATAAGCGCGACACTAAGACCGTCGTGTCCATTGCAATTCCAATGCCTGATTATGCTGGCCTTCTGAGAAAGAGGCTGAAGCCTGGTGAGAAGTTCGACTCTATTTTGGACGAACTCCCAGAGAATACCCCGGTGACCTATGCGGTCACCCCAGTATCGTTCGAGGGAACGTCCAATCTGGTCATCGGGGACTCACACGCTATTTGCATGTACCGCCCTGGTTGGGAAGTTCTGTCGATTCCATTCAAAACTCTTCACGGTGCTATGACTGGTCCTGGTAGCATCCGTCAGTTGGTGGCAGATAAGTTTGCACACTCCGGCCATTTCGAAAACCTTGAATTCTATTTTGGCAACATTGACATTCGCCATCACTTGATGCGGCAGACGTCGCCGGAGGCTGCCACTATTCTTTTAGCCAAGCGCTACTTTGAAGAGGTTGAAGGCCGCTTCCCTAATGCACTGTCCAAAGTCATCTACGAACCGCTTCCGATTGAAGACGAATCTCGGAAGCTCCCCAAAACTGGCTATTACAAGGGCCTTCCTTTTTACGGGACGTGGGAAGAGCGCAACAATATACGAGAACTGTTCGCTGCCACCCTAGAGAAACTATGTGCGGGCAGCTCGGTCAAGTTCATTCGATGGACCGACTATCTCAAAAATGCGCAAGGCCAGCTTGATTTCAAACACATGGAGAAGCCTCGGTCTGTCCATTTGGCTCGTGCTTCGTATCCGCATTGGCAAGGCATGAACAAAATTCCTGAAGCCGCAACTCCAACCACAACCCTTGAAGGCTTTTTCACTTGATTGACTTTCTCACCCAAATCAAACAAGACCTGCACCTCTCTGGTCAAATCGACGCACTAGTCGCTGAGCCAGAAAGCTCATGGGTCTGGCGGGTTCCTGGTGGCGGACTTATTATGGGAGCTAAGGCTTTTGAGGTGACTATGGAAGTCAGAGATGGCATTAATTCCGACGGTACCATTCATACCGCAGACGGCCTCACATTTCAAATCTACAAACAACCCCGATCAAAGGAACCATCAATGACAGATACCCCATCAAAAGTCGAATATCGTTTTGATGAAGACAAACTTCTGGCTGAGATCGGGGAATATATCGCTGGCACATACTCGAAACATTACGCAACCAACGGCGGCATTCAGGCAATGGATGCCATTACAGCTACGGGTGCAGGTGTAGGATTCTGTGTTGGCAATATTCTGAAGTACGCTTGGCGTCTCGGTAAGAAAGATGGATTTAACAAACTTGACATCATGAAGGTGATTCACTATTCGATCATCCTGATGTTCATTATGAAGAAGGAAACCAAATAATGAGAGCATATATACTATTAGACCGTTCGGGCAGCATGATTTCCCTTTGGGATGAAGCCATCGGATCTATCAATACGTACATCAAAGGACTTCCAGCTAAGGCCAGGGTTACTGCAGACTTGTTTGACACTGGATCTTACGGCGAATCGAATAATTACGTCCGTGTCCGCGACACCACGGTCAACAATTGGCAGGACATCAGCACTACCGAATATTCGCCACGCGGCGGCACTCCGCTGAACGACGCTGCCGGCCGTCTTCTAACCGAAGTCCTGGCGTCCAAGGACAAGAAGGCCGTCGTGATCATCATGACTGATGGCTACGAGAATGCCTCAAAGGAGTTCACGCTACCTCAGGTCAAGGAACTCATCAAGAAGGTCGAAGCTCGTGGCTTCGAGGTCATCTTCCTGGGTGCCAACTTCGACAAGGCCGAACAACAAGCTGTTGGATATGGAGTCGCCATGGATAAGACCATGAACATCTCCAAGGAAAATCTCAAAGGTTCCATGCGCAATCTATCCCAGATGACGATGGCCTATATGTCGGGATCCTCCGCTTCAATCACACTGGACGCTGGCACCAAAGCCGCAGCCGTTAAATAAGGAATAACATGTCATTTGAACTAACCGTCCAAAGAGAAGACCTGAAGAAGCAGAAGCTCTTCATTGCCACCCCCATGTACGGCGGCATGTGTGCCGGCATGTATTGCCGATCCATCGCCGACCTGAGCGCCCTCTGCACTGCGTACGGTATTTCCCTCCAGATTTATTACCTCTTCAATGAGAGCCTGATCACCAGGGGCCGGAACTACTGCGTCGATGAGTTCCTACGTTCTGGCGCCGACCATTTGATGTTCATTGACGCTGACATCGGCTTCGATCCGAAAGACGTCATCGCCCTCATGGCCATGCAGATGTCTGATCCTGCGAAGTACAACATTGTCTGCGGTCCTTATCCTAAGAAGTCCATCTCTTGGGAGAAGATCAAGCTGGCCGTTGACAAGGGCTTTGCAGATGAGAACCCCAACGACCTCGACAAGTTCGTTGGTGATTACGTCTTCAACCCAAAGGGCGGAACGCAGTCTATCTCCCTTGGCGAACCTGCAGAAGTTATGGAAGCCGGCACCGGTTTCATGATGATTCACAAGGACGTGTTCCCTAGGTATCGGGAAGCATATCCGGAGCTGAGCTACAAGCCGGATCACGTCCGTTCTGAGCATTTCGACGGCTCTAGAGAAATCCACGCCTACTTCGACTGCATCATCGATCCTGATACCAGACGATACCTCTCTGAGGACTACATGTTCTGCTATAACGTCAACAAGATGGGTGGTCACATCTGGCTCTGCCCATGGATGAGATTGCAACACGTCGGGACCATGATCTTCGGCGGCTCTCTTGCTGATCTTGCATCAATCGGTGCATCCGCCACAGCGGATCCGAAGGCGATCACGAAAAACAAGAGAAATCAATAAGCTGTGTACTTAAATGGGCTCAAGTGCTAAAATGGCACTTGAGCCCCGACCATTTGGAGAATATTTCGTAATGAATCTAGACCCCCGCACGCTGCA
>Ga0181350_1000272_pt1 | contig 15275 bp, 16 predicted proteins | sample Su13VDMM110DCMD_FD_130105 | JGI IMG/M metagenome (GOLD analysis project Ga0181350, IMG submission 130105) | Freshwater viral communities from Lake Michigan, USA - Su13.VD.MM110.DCM.D | ecosystem: Environmental > Aquatic > Freshwater > Lake | place: USA: Michigan | collected 2013-07-16
TATGTAAGAATGGTAGATTCTTTAAAAAATGAAATCAGTATGATTGATCCTTCTGGTGGTCCATACATATCAAGAGGTATGCCTTTAGATAGTTTTGGATTTAAAGATTATGTTGTCAAAGACTTTAAACGTATTGACACAGGGTATAAGATTATAACTGAAAAATGTACCCACTGTCATTTGGCTGGCAATATACACAAAATGGGTTGTGAAACTAGAAAAGTAACAATAGTATTAGATGGCAACAAAGACTTATAAAAGAGATGCAATATTTGCTGACCTTAGTGATTTCTGTTACTTATCTAAAAAAGATGCGTATATAGAAATCACTGAGTGGACCAATGGTGAAGGTTATGATATAATAATTAATTCTCATCAATCTGACACATTTTCAATTACACGTGGTGAGTTAAGAGCAATTAAAAAATTAGTTAAACAATTAGATAAAAAAGAGTAAAATGATACAACAAATATTTATAGACAATGAATACCAGTATGATTATGTAAAAGAAGGTGAATCACATAAACTTCTTTACAGCAACACAGATGAATGGAACAGTCATGTTAGAGGAAGAGTTGCTTTTGAACTTATAGATGATGGTAATGGTTTAAAAATTAGCACTGATTTTAACAAAGAGCATATTGATTACAGTCACGCAGAACAGTTACTCATATTGTTAAAGTTAACACATGGTGATGTTAAAATTGAAATTGCAAGTAAAACAACATTGTTATAAGACATGTAATGCAGATTAAAAAACAAAAAACCAAAACTTTAGTTACTAGAGATAATGGGAGGAGTAGTGACGCTATTTCTCCCAATTTTATTTATGGTTGTTTAGGTGGCTGTATGAAGTCCTACTGTTATGTAGGAAGATTTAATAATGACAAAGTATACCTTAATGAAAATACAGATCAAATTTTAACCTCTATAGGTAAGTGGGCAGAGTCAAAACCTATGCCTAAACTGCCTAATCAGGTTGATGATACATACTACTGTATTGACATTGGATGTAGCACAGATGTAGCTTTACATGGTAAATACTATCAGTGGCAACAAGTGTTTGATTTTTTTAACACACATCCAAAGTTAAAATCAACTTTTGCTACCAAGTATCCTACTAAGTTTAAATTATCTGAGTATAGGTTAAATATTGGTAAACATAGGATAAGAATTAGTCTTATGCCTCAAAAGTATGCAGATATACTAGAACCTAATACTGATAGTATTGATGATAGAATATCAATGATTCCTAAGTTACAAGAGAAAATGGAAGTACATATAAATTTTAGTCCTATCATATATGAAGATGGTTGGCTTGATGAGTATGACAAACTCTTTCAAAAACTTGCTTATTTAGGTATAAACCTTGCTTGTGAGTGTATCTTTCTTACATATAACCACATGTCACATAAGAATGCAAGTGATGCAGTAAACGCGTTATGCTGGAAACCAGAAATTCAAGAGTCTAAAGATTCTGAGTATGCTGCAGATAACATTAGGTATAAGTATCAACTTAAGGCAAAGATGATTGCAGAGTTTAAAGAATTGTATAGTAAGTACTTTGATATTAAAAACATTAGGTACATCTTTTAATAGAAAAACCCCCAGGAATGGGGGTCTTTCAAAAGAAGAGAGAGAAGAAATCAACTAACATAAAGAACAGTTGTTTTTATTTTTTAAAAAAGAGGTCTGCCTCTGATTTTCTACGTTTTACTAATCCTGCTAATACTTTACCACCACCTGTAATGTATTTAGTTTCAAACCATGTTCTGATTTGAGAATCAGCAGCTTTAGTGTTTATTAATTTAAATAGAGTATCTGATCCCCCAGTATTCCAAACATAAGATACTAAAGCATCAAATTGATTTTGTGTTAAAGGCACAGTAACTTTCTTTTTTACTATTGCTTCATAAGTAGGTAAAAGGTTTAATAGTAAATCATCAGCTCTTTGCTTTGTAATTTTATCACCTTCTTTTATTTTTGACTTATTTTCATAGTAAGTGTTGCCAAAACCAATTGTCCATATTCCTGCTGGACACTTATAAGCTGTAAGTTTACAACCTTCATAAAACTTAATTAAGTTTAAACCTTCTGTACCTGTTTTCATAGTTTATGTTTTTATTTGGATGGTAAAATTAAGAATTAAATATTATTATAATTTAATTTTCCAAAAAAGTCCACCACCATAGTAAATTGAACCTGTATTGTCTATACCTACATTGACCTGATAAATTCTATCTTTTCTGTCTTTGTAAATAAGTCCAGGAGTAACTATGTTTCTTGTTAAGTTGCTGGTAAACAAATTGCCTCCAATGTATAATTGACGCACTGCAGGTTTTTGTTTAGTAATTGTAGTAGTTTTAGTTACAGTAGGTATTTTGATGTTTTGAATATAAATTCTTTTACTTAATTTGTTTAACCACACTGTGTCTATAATTGTAACTGTTCCTAAACTATCTAACTTTAAAGTATCTTGATAAATAGTTTGAATGTTATGTTTCTTAAAGAGTGTGTTAAACTTTGCTCTACAAGTGTCTATATTATCACTTGGTGTAACACGAACAATTTCTGGTTCATAATAGATGTATGACTTTACAGGGACTTTTTTAATTGTAGTATGATACACATGTTTCCAAATAGTATCAATCTTTGTAACAACACTTGGTTCAGGAGTTACAACTTTAGGATCTGTACAAGATCTTTGTAATATAATTATAGCAATAAGAAGACCTATTACTATAACAGTAAAATGATGTGTTAGTTTTTGCATAGTTTATGATTTTAGTTCATCAATGTCATTTTTAACTTCTTTTGCTCTTTTTATTGCATTTTTTAAAATTTTCCAAATGCTTACTTTTAATCCTTCTTCAACATTTTCTTTTATAGAAGTACCTTCTATTAAGATTACAATAACACATGTTAGTTTTGTTGCAAAGAATTGAATTGAAACAAGATGTAACAGTAGTTCATTTAATAAAAACTTGTCTATTGGAAATAATAAGACAATACAAATTTCATACAAAAGTAGTTTACTGACAATATTTGAAAGAGTTCTGCTTCTTATAGAAGACCACCCACATAGTTTTACTGATTTAAAAATACCTGTAAAGGTATCCAGCATAACTACTAAGCCAACAGCAGCAACTAACCCTTGAATAGGTGTAAAAAAGAGTAATAATCCTACTAACAACTGTAATAAGTATGTTTTCATATAAAAATAAATAAAAATAAATAAAATAATACATGCCTCTCACATATATAATATACTATTTTTTAAGTAATCATTTTGAAATATTTGCACATTTATTTGTGTAAGTAAATTAATTTGATGACTTTTGTAGTTAACACTTTTTAAAAATTATTAACAATGAATTCACAATTAATTAATGAGATTTTGTCAAAGATTGAATCTTATGACCATAAGCTTGATCTGCTTTTACAAAAAGGAGGCAATGATGAAAAGATTATAGCAAAAAGAAAAGAACTTTTAAATCAATATTATAACTTAAAAAAGCAAAATGAAAAAAAATGATTGAACTTGAAAATTTAAAATCAGATATTAATTCTTTTTTTAATGTGTCAATTGATAAAGGCACAAAAACAAATGATGAAGTATATGCAAGATTGATATACTATAAACTGTATAGAATTATCAATCCTAGAATAACTTTAACAGAACTTGGCAAAACTGTAAACAAAGATCATACAACAGTCTTATATTCTTTAAGAAAATTTGATACTGCGTATTTGTATGATAAAAAATTTAAATCTTTTTATGATTGCTTTATGCTACATCATCCTGAGTATTTAAAAGAAGTTTACTTAAAAGAAGTGTATGTAAGTATAACAGAATCTTTATCATCTATTATAGACTTTGCATGCAATTTAGAAATTGATCAGCGCGTGATGTTTATTAACCAACTAAAAGATTTAAAAGAATCTTTTATTATAAACAACAATTTAGAAAATGAAAGAGTTTTATGAATTTTTAATTGAACATGAGCTTACACCAAATGCTCATTACATTTTGTACTGCATGGTGTATAACATTCCTATTACAGGTATCCCTTATACATCTGAGCAATACAAACTATCACTTAGTGGTTATGTTACAGAACACAAATCAGAAACTCAAGGTTTGTTTTACACTATTACTGCAAAAGCAGCACATGTAGTACATGAATCTGAAGTTTATATCTGTAATATAAAAACTGTTAAGAAGATAGCTAAAGTATCATACAAAGACTGGGAAGAAAAGATAAAAGAATATAATGAATTGTTTCCTAAAGGTAAAAAACAAGGAAGCACTATGTCTTTTAGAACTAATCCTAAAGAACTGTATGATAAGTTTAAGTGGTTTTTTCAAGAGTATCCTGAATATGATTGGGATATGGTATTGACAGCTACTGCAAAATATGTGAGCATTTTTGAAGAGTCAAATGACTATACATACATGCAAACATCTAAGTATTTTATTAAGAAAGATGACAAAAACAGAGTGACAACATCCACTCTATCTACACATTGTTACAATATTGTAGAAGGAAATGATGAAGAGATATCAACAGGAACTTATTATTTTGGACCATAATAAAATAAAACATGGTGTATACAATAACTTTAGGAAATGAATGCTACATCTATATAAATGGTAAACTTGTACATAAAACAAGAATTGACAACTCAGCATCAGGAGTTACATTTGATGTAATGGCTTATAGAAAGAATGATAGTCTTAAATCTATTAAATAAAAAGGGGAGCTTATGCTCCCTTTTATATTATAATATAAAAAGAAAAGATTAATTGCTCTCTTTTATATTATACTATAAAAAAAGGAGCTTAACTGCTCCCTTTTCTATTTTCCTTGTCCAGTGTATATTTTTAAGTAATTCTTGCTACCTTTAAGTTTAGAAGATTTACTCTTTGCATGTACACCTGGTCTTTTACGTTTAGCATTAGCTGTAAAAGATGTACTGTTTGATTTTGCTGCCATTGTTGTTTTTAATTAATGTTTATGTTATAAAGTTACTATCAGAGCTAAACCATCTCCTCCTACTCCACCTACTCCTCCTACTCCATTATATGCTCCTCCTCCACCTCCACCACCAGATCCAAATGAAGCATTACCACCTTTTCCTCCAGCTCTTCCTGTTGTTGTAGAAGGTGCACCCCCACCACCTCCAGTAAAAAACATAGGATTTTTCATTAAAGAAATATTAGGAAGAAAAGATATTCCATTTACCCCATGTATTGTTTGGTCTGCTGCATCATTTACTCCTGCAGATATAGTAGGAAGAAATGAAGATCCTAAAATACTTCCCCCATTATAAGGAGAAGCACCATTAGAAACTGCACCTCCACCAGCACCACCTGTTACAATAAGTGTTACATTAAAATTATTTACAGTTCCTCCAGTATTTGTTCCTGCTGCACCATTTTGTCCTCCTATAGAAGATATAAGACCTGACTTTCCATTAACAAAGTTAGTGTATGTCCAAGAAGTTGCAGCTAGTCCTCCTACACCAGATACAGTTGAAGATGGTGCTCCTCCACCTCCTGCTGCAGGAATATCATCACTTTTTAATAATACATTAATAGGATCTGAATTTGGTTGAAAATTTATATGAGAACTTGTACCATTACCTCCAGTTTCATTAGCAGTGTTAGAAATTCCTCCTATTCCTCCTAGTCCTATTTTAATATATAATGTATCAGGAAGCATGTTTGCAGCAAATATTGCTCTAGTAATAGCAGAACTTCCACCTCCTCCTCCACCAGTAGTTGATGTGAAAGAAGAAGTATTTCCTGAACCACCTCCACCACCTCCTCCTATAAGGAAGAAATATACAAAGTTTGCATTTTTAGGTTTGTTCCAAACTTGCCAAGCAGAACCATTTGCATAAAAAACACTATTTCTTTCAATAGCTGAGAGTGTGTTAAATACATCCATGTTACCAAGCAGTTATAATTACTAATCCATCTCCTCCAAATCCACCAGCACCTCCTAAACCAGTTAATCCTGCTCCCCCACCTGCTCCTCCACAACCAAATGCAGAATTACCACCATTACCACCTTGATTAGCAAGTGATGCACCTCCACCACCACCTGCTGTAAAAAACATAGGTTGTGCTTTAGATGTATTGTCAAGTAAAGATGCAGAATATCCACCACTTCCATGACCTCCAACAGATAATCCAGTTCCTAATGCACCACCAGTGACAGTATTTAAAAATCCTGAACCAAGTACACTACCACCCATAAATGGCGCAGCAGTTGTTGTATTACCACCTGAAGGTCCTCCACAAGTTATACTTGCAGGAGTTATATCTGTGGCTGCTACTGATAAACCAGAGTTTCCTCCTGCTTGTCCTGCAACAGCAGTGGCAAAACCAAGACTGCTTAGTACTGATCCTCCAAATGCAGGAGAAGCTGCTCCACCATTACCACCACCTACTCCACCTCCAGCAGGACTATTTCCAGAAACAAGTAGTGCATTTATAAAAGAAAGATTAGGTGCAACAGAAACATAAGCAGTTCCACCACCACCACCAGTGCCAACAGTTGCTCCTCCTATTCCTCCAGCACCACCACTAGGTACTCTTAAAAATAAAGTATCAGGAATTTGAGAAGCAGCAAAGAATCCTAAAGTATACCCTGAAGATCCTCCTCCTCCTCCTCCTCTTCTAGCAGAGCCAGCAGTGTTTGCTGCACCAGCACCTCCTCCTCCTCCAGAGCCTAAACAAAAGATGCTTACAAACTTTACTCCATTTGGTTTATTCCAAACTTGAAAATCTGTAGTTCCTTTTGCATAAAAGACTTGTGAGTTTTGTGCACTATTGCTTGTATTAAATACATCTATCATAATGTTAGTATTTACCTCCTATTGTTGCACATGTAAATCCTGCTGCTACAGCTGTACCTAATGTAATATAAATTTTATATCCAGCTGGTATTGCTGTGTTAATTGGTAACTCATATATAGGAAGAGCTGAAGTTTGAGAAACTGTAGAAATAGCTAAAGAAATTTCATCAAATAAAATATTATTAGCTGCTGTTGCAACTGTAAGACCATTGTTAATCCAAACTCTAGCTACAGTAGCTACGTTTGTTCCTAAAGGTCTAAATCTAAGTTTTTGAACATATCCACCATTAGTAGCATCTGCTGTAAAAACTAAATAAGATGTACCTGATGTAAGATCTGTTGTTGTGTTTGCTGCTAAAATAGGAGTTGTGTTCCATTGAATGTCTCCTAATCTTGTAAAAATTGGGTTAATGTTTGCTGGCATGTTATTTTATATTTATTAAGTTAAAAAAGTTTGTGTTTGTAATGCTGATGCTATTCCTCTATAAGAAGGTCTTGCATCATTTAAGTAATTTACAGTTGCATACTGATCTACTAGTGTTGAATCAGGTTCTATATTTAAAGTACCTGATATATCAACAGAGGAAGGACTAGCTGATGTGTATGAATGAATCAAAGGTAATGTTTTTGAAGTTTGTTTTATAATGTTATTACCTTTAAAAATTACCACCTTTGGACCTGATACGTTTTTTACTATATAATCAGTAACTGTTAATCTACAATTATCTATAGTTACAGCATTGTTTGTCCAATAATTAAAAGAACCACTTATTTTAGCTTCTAAATTTTGTAATATTTTAGGTACTAATCTAAAAAGTTGAACTACTGGAACATCAGAAACAATTCTTCCTGTAACTAGCTGAACCTCTCCTACATCAACAACAGTTGTAGTTGCAGAACAAATTAAATCACTTAAAGTTAATTTTGATAATGTAGAAATAAAGTTTAATGCTCCATTAAGTTGTAGTTCTTTTAATTCTAAATCTAAATTAACTGCAGTTGCTTGTATTGGAGTAACTGTATTAGCAGTAGAGCATGATATTAGATCTACTGTTATTCTTGATAAAAATGTATTTGTACTTCTTAAAAACCCAGCAAAAAATCCTATATAAGTTACCTTTTTAATTCTTGCATATATGGCATTTCCTATATACAATCCAGAACCAGCAGTTCTTTTTATGAATTCATTTATGGTTACATCAGAATTAATCATACTAACTGAAGAACCATCAGTTCCTTCATTAGACCAATCAATTATATTTATATTACCTCTAATTTGTAAATAACCATTAAGTTGATAGCCAGTACCTAAAACTCTATTAGCAGTAGCATTAGACTTTAAATTAATATTACCATTTAAAAAAGTCCAAGTAAAGTAACTAGTTGTAATTGTAATAACACTTCCAGAACCTGTATCAAAGTTAAAGTTATAAATGTACCTAATATCAGCATTAAAGGTTAAGTTTCTAGGAGGCATGATAGGCATACTAATATCTACTGTAGAACCTGTAATGTAAATAGTCCAAGTAAAAGCATTACCTGCTGGTAATGCTGCTATCAAAGCAGTCATAGTTAAGTATGGTTTTGTACTATCTTTTAAAGTACCTGTACTATCATTCCCTGATACAGTGTCTAGATAAGCAGCATAAGGAATCAAAGTTGAACCTCCTGATGAACCTCCTGTGGGTGTTATGAATGAACCTGTTGCCATTTTATATTGTGTTTATTATACTGAATAATTTGCTGACTGTAATGCTGATGTTCTACCTATAAAAGAAGGTATAGCATTTGTTATATAATTTATTGTACCATATTGATCTGTTAACAATCCATTTGATGTTAAATTTAAAGAACCTTCAACATCTAAATTATAAGGAACTGTTGCATTTAATGCAACAATTACAGGAGATGTTGAAAGTGTAGTTATAATATTATTTCCTTTAAATATAACCACTTTAGCTGATGTTACAGCATTTCTTACTATATAGTCAGTTATAGTTAACCTACAATTGTCAATTGTTAATGCTGTACCCCAGTTTCCAGTACTTCCTGTTATTTTAGCTTCTAAATTTTGTAAAGTCATAGCAAAAACTTTAGTTGGAATAAAAGATACATCAGTTATAATTCTACCTGTTACTAATAAAGAATATACTTGTAAACTGGTAACTCCTGTGCAAGTAAGGTCAGTTAATATTAATCTTGCAGTTGGGTATGAAATTTTAAATGCTCCTAAGATTTGTATTGATTTTAACTCTACAACAAAATTTGAAGGAGTTTGAGGTGCTACTAATTCCACATCTGTAGCTGCTGTTGTAGAACTTATTAAGTCAATTATGACAGGAGAAGTTAAATATGTACTACTGCTTCTTAAAACTCCATTATTATGGAAAGCAACAAAGGTAATTTTTTTAAACCTTAAAGATACAGGGTTTCCTATAAACACACTAAAGTTTGCACTTCTTTTGACCAATTCATTAACTAACAACTCTGAATTTAAAAGAATAACGCCAACACTTCCAACCCCATCATTAGACCAGTCTATTATATTAACCCATCCTCTAATTGTAAGATAAGATGTTAATTGACTTCCTGTACCTAAAGATCTTCCAATTACGTTATCTGATTTTAAATTTATATTCCCATTTAAGAAAGTCCAAGTAAAATTTCTAGCTACTCCTGTTATAAGATATCCAGATCCAGTGTTGAAATTAAAATCATAAATATATCTAAGATCTGCATTAAATATAAAATCTCTAGTAACAGTTATAGCAGGCATTGAAATAGCTGTTGTAGTTCCTGTAATGTTAATAGTCCATGCAAGATCAACTGTAGCTGGAAGTGCAGCAATTAATGCTGTCATTGTTAAATAAGGTTTTGATATATCTCCTAATACAGCAGTAGTATTATTTCCAGATACAGTATCTAAATATGCTGCATATGGTATAATTGCTGTACTTGCTGCTGATGAACCTGCTGGTGTTTTAAAAGCTCCTACTGCCATGTTATATTATATTTACTAATGGTGATGCTAATACAGGACCAACATAAGAAGGTACAGCATTAGTTAAATAATTTACAGTTCCAAATTTATCTGCAATTTGATATCCTGGAAGCAAATTTAAAGTGCCTTCTATATCTACAATGTGATTTACACCAGAATTAGATTGAATTAAAGGTTGAACTGAATTTTGTTTTATAATGTTATTTCCTTTAAATATAACTTGTTTTACATCTGTATTAGTACATTTTGCTAAGTAGTCAGTTACAGTTAATCTGCAATTGTCCACTGTTAATGTACTAGTCCAAAAACTTAAATTTCCTGTAATTGTAGCTTCTAAATTTTGAAATGTTTTACTAGCTAATCTAGAATAAATAATAGGTGTTGATGAAACAACTTTTCCTGTAATAAGTATAACTTCTCCAAAATACATTGAAGTTGTAGTACCTGAACAAATTAAATTATTTAAAGTTAGTTTTGCTAAACTTGCATTAATTCCAAAAACCCCTGTTATTTGAATTTCTTTTAATTCTATTTCTAAATTAGTTGAGTAACTTACTAATTCAGTATCTGCTGTATTAGCACAAAATACTAAGTCAATTATTATTTTTGATAGATATGTATTTATACTTTTTATCATTCCACCATAAAAACCAATGTAAGTTATTTTTTTAAATCTAGTATAAATTGGATTACCTATAAAAATACCAGATCCTGCTGTTCTTCTAATGTATTCATTAATTGTTATATTAGAGTTGTTCATGGCTACTGTTGTACCATTTACACCTGCATTAGACCAATCAATAATATTAATAGTCCCTTGAATTTGCAAACCAGATGTATTTTGATAACCATTGCCTAAAATTCTTTCAGCAACTGCATCTGATTTTAGATTAATGTTTCCAGTTAAAAAAGTCCAAGTAAAAAATCCATTAAATATTGTTGAAATAATATTTCCACCTACATTGGCATTATTGAAATTAAAATTATAGATGTATTTAATATCAGCATTAAAGATCAAAGATCTATCAGGCATTGTTGGCATAGTTATATCTAAAGTAGCACCAGTAATATTAATTGTCCATGTAAAAATATTTGTAGCAGGAAGAGCAGCTATAAGAGCAACCATGGTTAAATATGGCTTAGTACTGTCTCCCAATACAGCTGTAGAATCATTCCCTGACACTGTATTTAAGTATGCAGCATTGGGAATGATTGTAGTACCTCCTGATGAAGACCCTATTGGCGTTATGAATGCTCCTACTGCCATTAGTTATAAATATTTACTGTTACACTTATTGTACTTGATGGTGCATTTGTAGCATATAAAGTTACTGTACCACTTGCACTAGATGTTGCTGGTAAAACATCTGCTGCTTTCACTATTGCAATACTTGCATTTGCAGGTATTACATCCACTATACTTGTTGCAGTTATTGCAGCATTTGAATATACATATTGCCATAATCCGCTAACTAATGACCAACTAGCTGTTGCTAATGTTACTGAAGTTACTTGAGTTATTCCTTTTGCATTTACTCTTACATCTATTTTATTATTTAAAGTATCATAAGTACTTACTACATTAGTATTTGTACCATCAATAAAATTTAATTTAGATGTATCTCCAATTGTTACATTATTAGTATCAACAGTTATGTTTGCTGTATTTGCTTGTGGACCATACCCAGATTGAAATTTGACATCATCAAACGCAAATTGATCATATCCAGCAGAAAAAGTGTTTAATGCAACACCTGTAAATCTAAATATAACTCTTGTTATAGTTGTTATACTAGCACTTCCAAAAATTGAAGTTGGAATAGAAACTAATTGCCATGTATTTGCAGTAGATAAATCTAACCCCCAATTTGTAGCATATGCTGCTCCAATTAAAGTTGTTCCATTATATAGATATACTAATACGTTTCTAGTTGGCAGTGCAACTGGTAGATTAACTCTAAATGTTAAAAAAGAATATGTACTTCTTAAAATACTTCCTGATGGTTTAGTATATTGAATATATTTACTACCAACATAAGAAGGAGCTGTAACCAATGTACATTGAGATCCTTGAAAAGGTGTTGGTGTTGTACTAACAAAAGATGCTGATAATAAAGGTGCTGTACCTGTAAGAACTGCACTTGTCCAGTCTGGTGAACTTCCTTCTCTGTATACAAACTCATTTGTTATAGTTGGTGTAGTTGCTGCTTGCCCTACTAATACATACTGTATAAGAACAAAATCTTCACTCACTGTAGGTGTGGTAGGATTACTAGAAGGTGTACCTGTAATAACTGAAGGAACTCCTGTAACATCTACTACAATAGCATCAAATCTTGAAAAAGAAGGATCACCATTTGCAAGAGTGACATTTGCAGGAGTAGTGGGACCATAATTAGCTCCATCTATAATATAAGTTAATGTAGTTACATTATAAACCATTCCTGTTCCTGACCAACTTGCTCCTCCTGTTAACAATTGATTTCCACTAGTACCAGTAGTATTAATATCTCCAGACCCTAAAACACTAACGCCATTAATAGTTTTAATATTAACACCTGAAGATAAAGCATCTTGTTTACCATTAAATGTACTCCAATCAGCAGAACTTAGTGCACCTCTGTTAGTTGCACTTGCTGTTGGTAAATTAAATTTATGTGTATCTGTACCACTAGTATTTATATTAAAATCAGTTCCTGTAGTACCTACTTGTAAATATTGAGCAGCAGCAGTTAATCCATCTAAAGATGCAAGTCCAGTTGTAAAAGTAGTTTGTACACTACTAAGATGTGAATCCTGGGTATGCAATGTAATTGTTCTTGAACCACTTAAATTAGTAGCATAAAATCTTATTGCAATTCTATCAGCTGGTATAAGTGGATTAAATTCTGGAACAGCACATGTAAATGTATATAAATCAATTGTACTGCTATTAGTCAACCTTTCATGCAATGATGTTGCTAAAACTGTAAATGTACTTCCATCATAAACTTCAATTGTAATATAAACTTCACATGTTGATGTAGAAGAGGCTGATAAATAACATTGAAATACCCATACACCTGCAGGTACAATCTCTTGGGTAGGTTTACCAACATCAGTAATAAAGTTGGCAAATACTACATCATCAACTGAAGTTGATGTAAAGTCAACTCCTGTACCTAATACTGCAGCAGCACTTAATTGTTTAAATGCATTTCCACCAATAGTACCTTGTGAAGTACCACCATTAAAATAGAATACTTGTCCGCCACCACCTCCTGCTACATCAGGAAATGATGCTAAAGAACCATCTCCTCTAACATATTGTGATGCTAATCCTGCTCCAGTTACTGCAATATCACCACTTGATGTAATTGGACTATTTGTAACAGTAAATGCACTTGGCATTGTTAAGCCTACACTTGTAACAGTTCCTGAAGTAATGTCATCTGTTGTAGCTATTGTATAACTTCCTGTAGACTTATTTGGAAATTCTAGTATAACATTTGGATTTGTTACATTTGTGTTTTTAAACTTAGATTCTTGAGAACCATTCCCCATACCAATTATACCATCAGCACTTAAAAAAGAATATTTATTAGTTGATAATTCTTGAGTAACTATATCACCAGGCATAATTGTGCTGGTGTATGCAATATTTTCTACTATTATATTGTTATCAGTTGTATTACCTATATCAGTAACACTTTGTAAATCTTGTGTTCCAATTACTTGTAATTCCCAAACTGCAGCATCAACTGTATTATCAGTACAAAGATATAAAGTACCATCATCTAATAACCATCTGCTTTCAACTACAAAACCTTTGCTTATATCATCATAAATTGTAGGTATACTTGTAAAGTTGTGTGATACTTCTCTTATTGTTGTACCACCATCACCCATTACATACAATCTACCAGCTTCCCATTTCAATTCATAACCTACTGCACAAATTTGAGCAATACCTTTTGAGCCTCCATAACCTGCGTCAATTGTACCCTCTTTTAATCTAGAACCATTATTCATATATACTCCTGCTGCAGCTCCAAATTGAATATTATTATCAGTAGTATTTCCAACATCTGTTACATCTTGTAAACTTTGAATTGCTCCTGGAGTTAATTCAGAAAAAGTAATATTAGTAGTACCTACAATAAAAGGAAAAGTTACATTGTTCATGTAATATCTATTACCATACAAAATACTATCTTCATTGTTTACTTTCCACTCTCTATTATTTTTATTAAATCCTCCAGAGCTATTTGTTATTCTTCTTAACTTCCAAGGTTGAGAAGTACTACCTATTTGAACAACGTCATAATCACCATTTTGACTAGCATTAACTTGATTTTTAACTAAGATTTTTCTATTAGCTACAGATGTTAATAGAATAGCCATGTCTACTCCATTTATAACTCCTAAGTTTCCATTAACAGTTCCTGTTAAATACAAAGTCTCTTGTACACATTCAGGTAAAGGATCACTAGTTGCAGTATCTACATGTATTACAGGTAATAATACTACTTGTGTAGGTGGTACATAATTTATTTCATAAATGATATCAGAAACACCTATTACAGGATTTTCAGTTTTTTGTAAAAAGAATCTATCTTTATTAGTAAGTCCTTTTAAAACATTTACTTGAGAAGGATACAATTCTGCAGACTCATCTGCAAAATTTGCTCTAGTTAAAATAAAAGGTTCACCTGGACCTCCTGCTTGAGTTAAAACATATACACCATTTTGATAAGAAATATTAGTTTCTTCAATAGGTATAAAAACAGGTTGATCTTTTACTAACACTGTTTCTCCAAGCTGAACAGTAAACCCATCTATAAATAAGGTACCATTTGTTACAGAAGTTAAAGTAGCACCAACTCCTCCTATTCCATTATCATAAGGGATAATCAAGTCTGTAGTAGTAGCATAATCTGCAAACATAACAGGAGAATCATCTCCTCCAGGTGTGTTTGAATTATAACTTACCCATATACCATTAGCTTTTTGATAAAACTTTTCTCCAGTATTTGTATTAAACCAGTCATTTCCTAAAGGGTATCCTGCAGATACATTGTCAGTAATACTAGGGTCAGATGTAGCATAAGTAGTTAACTTGTTCCATGCCTCATTTTTTCTTACATACTGAGAACCATCATTAGGTGCTTCAGATACACTATTTGCCAAAAGAGAAATAGAATACTGTAACTTTTCTAATGCTGTAAGTACAGTGTCAGCAGCAGTAATTGACCCTGTTGTTGGTGTAAAATTATCAAGAGGTCTGTCTAACACAAGATCTTGTTCAGATACACCATTGTATAATTTTACCCAGTCAGTTCTTAAGTATAGTTGTTTAAAACCTATATCTGTTCCTGTAGGTATTGCTGCTAAATTTCCTAAATGAATTGGTACGACTACTCTTGA
>Ga0181350_1000273_pt1 | contig 15269 bp, 25 predicted proteins | sample Su13VDMM110DCMD_FD_130105 | JGI IMG/M metagenome (GOLD analysis project Ga0181350, IMG submission 130105) | Freshwater viral communities from Lake Michigan, USA - Su13.VD.MM110.DCM.D | ecosystem: Environmental > Aquatic > Freshwater > Lake | place: USA: Michigan | collected 2013-07-16
TCTCAATGCTAAGCTGGGTCCTGACACTAACTAATAAGGAATACCCACCATGGCTCAATGGAAGAACACCGACGCTGCAGCGAACTCCGTAATTTGGGCCGCTGGGCAACTCAAAACTCCGGCGAACACGGCCAACCGTGACGCCCTCTTTGGCAACACAACCGCCGACGCAACAGTTGCTGGACAGACCATTGGTATGTTTGGCGCCGACGTAACTGAAACTACCGTTAACCCAGCCATCACGCATGCTGGTTGGGTTCTTCGTACTGTAGGTTCCGGCGGTCGCGCTGGTCGTGTCCAATATGAAACCCTAGTTGCTATGGGTTCTCTGACTGCTGATGCTGAAGATGCTGTCCTGTCTGATGCCCGTCTGACCTGGGTCACCCAGCCAGTTGCTGCAAACGTCACCGCGCCTGCTGCTGCAACGTTCACGATCGCAGTTTCTGTGGTTCCTGGTACCGTTACGCCTACGTACGTTTGGCAGGCTAACACGGGCGCTGGCTTCGCTAACCTGTCCAACGCTGGTGTTTACAGCAACACCACCACAACTACCCTGAGCATCTCGAACTCCACCGGCCTGAACGGTGTCCAGTACCGTGCTCTGGCTCTGGCAACAGGTGCTAACACGATTACCTCTACAGCAGCGACCCTTACCGTCGGCGCATAAGTAACTGTAAGGTAACAAAGGAATAGAGAATGAGTGACAGATCTAAGATGATCCCTGATATCACGACCGCTAACACGGTCGTGCAGGGTGATCTCTTCATTGTAGAGAAGGCGGCAGGGACTCGAGTAGTCGCTGCTCAGAATCTGTTTGGTTCTATTGCAGTTGACGTGCTGGTTGGTGGCAATAACAAGCTTAGTGCCACCACCCTAGCCGTCTTGAAAAGTGATACACCAGTCAGTTCGACTGGTTCATTCACGGCGCGACAGATGTGGTTTGATGATACGTACCTTTACATAGCAATCAACTCAACAACTCTCAGGCGCGTCGCACTACAGGCGTTCTAATGCTAACTGATCAGAATTTTGTATTATTCGCAGCCAAGCATTACGACAATCCTGAGTGTCACACTACAGAAGAGTTTCATGAAGACCTCAATAAACTGAAGTATCTGAAGAAGATCTTCAAGAGGTACAGGGACACCAGCGACATCAATACTCGCTTGACCTTAAACTATATCATAACATTCTACAATCTGTTTGGTGTCGATGGCTCTAACAAGATGATGTTCTTCAAACTGAAGGACTATCATGATGTGTTGAAGCCATTTCTCGTTATGCTCAACTATATGCCAGAGGTTGTAGACCTCGGTAAATCGAGAATCCGAAGTTCAGATATTACTATGGACCCAAAGATCATAGCAGAACTGAGGAAGATATGATTCCCTTCTCCAATTTCATAGCAGAGTCTGACGACTACTACTATCATGGAACATCTGATGCCAATGCAGATGAGATCATGAAGCATGGCCTGGATACGAAGAAATCTGTTTTTAGCGGTAAGACCTATCTGACTAGAAGCTATATGCTAGCAAACAAGTACAGCAAATCCGGTGCTGGTAAACTCGGCACTGTCCTTAAAGTCAAGAAGGATGCCTTGGATCCGAATCACACAATTCATCATGATTCGACCGGTGTGATTGAATACACCGACCATATTCATCCTGATCATATCTCAAAGGTATAGAAATGAAGACCTTCAAAGAATTCATTGGAGAAGAAGTTCCTACCTGTTCGGCCTCAGGCGGCGCCGTTGCATCTATAGGTGTTGGAGTTCAAGGTGAACCGCCCGGAAAAAGATCTAAGGTTAACAAGACACTTATGTTCAAACGTAAGCCACCAGAGGTTGTCGGTTCATAAATACTTACGTTGAACAAGCGTATTCTATTTGTCATGCTTTTATAAAAGAGGAAGACAAATGGAAAAGTTTCTAAGAGACCTGTTTACAGGTAAAGACAACAAGACCTGGGACTTAGGTCGAGTAATGTGGGCGCTTGGTACCATTGTGTACTTTGCCATGACACTATACTCCCTTTATAAAGCTATTCCAGTGGACCCATTGAACTGGGCAACGGGCTTTGGTGCCATTCTCGCCGCCGGCGGAGCAGCTATCATGCTGAAGCGCCAGGACGAGCCACACCCAGATACCACAACCACTACGACGACGTCTGAGGGAGAGGTAGTTTAATGCCTCCATCCACGTCCGATAACCGTCTGGCGCATATCGAAAAGCAGATTATCGGTCTTGAAAAAGACGTTGGTATTGCAGCTAGACTTACAGAAAAATTTGAAATTACCTTAGAGAAAATGACTGAAGTTTCGAATTCTATTCGACAGCTTCTAGCCGTTCATGACTCTGAGATTAGGGCTCATCACGAGACCGACCTAGACCTGTATGCAACTATTGAATCTAGCAAAAAAGAACTGCTCGACCAACATAAAGAGCTTGTTGAGCTTATCGATAAAGGAATAAAGGCAGCTGCAGAGCAAATAAAAGCTTTAGACACCGCTGTCGAAGCCAAGTTCATAGCAACCGCTGGTATTTCTACTGAGCACGATCGCAGAATCCGCGGTCTTGAGAGAATCACATTCATCGGCCTAGGTCTAGCAATGCTCGGTGGCTTGATTATCGATAAAATTCCTTGGGATAAACTCTTTTAAGGGTGTACCTATTTTCGGTTTGGATTATGATGGGGAAATAACCCCAGGGTGTTTATGCCATCTAACCAGATTACCTTTGTTGGTCTGAGCACCGCATACGTGACAAACCATAGGAATATTTAGATGGGTGCTAGCATCTGACTTACCTGCCATAGGATTCCGAGGCCCTAATTTAGATTGGCGAATTTTCTCATTGCGCTCAGCAGAATGCGTCTGCTTGTGCCCGAGTTTGAACGAACCTGCATTTACCCGCATGGTTGTCATCGGGTTGTCGGTAATCATTTTCTGTCGATGATTTTTAGATTTTGCTGGGTTTGAATCCCCGTTGGGAAACCCATCTCTTCCATTTTCGTCAATAAGATTTGCCCAATCCTCAGATAGAACTATAGCATTCTCAGCCGAGAAGTTTAGAGCAAACTCTTTACACAGTTCTGCATCTTCAAACTTCCATATTTGAATAGTTTGAACGTGTTCTTTACCATGTTTAGAGATATGTCTTAGCCAGTATTTGCCAGAGCCGGAATATCCACGTGGGTCTCTGGTTGTTTTTCCAAAATACTTAAGGCCTGTCAACGCGTGTTGTTTGACGTAAAGATAGATAATCATGCTGATCCTCTCCCAAGGGTTAGTGTGGTTAGAGATTGGCGTCTCGTGAACCACACTTATTTATGAAATTTTACATGTCTTCACTTTGGCTAGATAGAAAATACACATCACTCCTTTCAACACGGCTTGAGAGGTTTAAGCTAAGAGGTAACATTGCTAGTTTTAGGTGCAATATATGTGGAGACTCGAAGACAAACAAATACAAGACTAGAGGAACGATAGTTCTCCAGTCCTCAGGCTCGTATTTCTATTGCCACAACTGTCATGCTACCAAAGAGTTCGGTCCCTTTCTAAGGATCATTGACCAGATGCTCTTTGATGATTATCTCAAAGAGCATCTGGCAGAGAAATATTCACAGGCGCCTAAAGCCGACGACTCAAAGTTTGATGCAAAGCCTGAGTTCAAAAAGATCGATGACAAACTAGCTGGACTTCGAAAAGTATCTCAGCTAGGCCACGATCATCCAGTTCGAGCGTATGTTGAGTCTAGGCAGATTCCTGCTAGCCAACACTACCGCATTTACTATACGCCAAAGTTCAAAGCATGGACTAACAGCATCATTCCAGGCAAGTTTGAGAATGTCGACAAGGATGAACCGCGTCTAATCCTTCCGTTCCTTGATGCTAATGGTGCATTCTACGGATTTCAAGGTAGATCGTTTAGGCGTAAGATTGATCCTAGGTACAGATACCTCACCATCATGGCAGATCCTGAGAGACCTAAGGTCTTCGGCCTGGATGTGGTAGATCTCAAGAAGCCGTATCGAGTAGTTGAAGGACCGATCGACTCTCTGTTTGTGAAGAATTGCATTGCTACTGCCGGCGGAAAGCTCCAAGCCGAGCTTGCCAAGATGCATGCTGACCCTAAACTGGGAACTGTCATCTACGACAATGAACCTCGTAACGCCCACGTCGTCCGCAACATGGAAGGGGCCATCGAGGATGGTTTCAATGTGGTCATTTGGCCAGAGTCTCTGACTCTTAAAGACGTAAATGACATGGTTCTCGCTGGAATTGATCCAGAGGCCATGATCAACGATCATACATATTCAGCGCTACGTGCTAAACTTGAGTTACAAAAATGGAGAAAGACTTGACTCTACGCAATGAACGGGGTTATTTGACCTTGATGGAAGAGATCATGTCGTACGGAAGCGACAGGATGGATCGCACGGGAACCGGGTCTAGAGCCCTGTTTGGTCGCCAAATAACCTATGATCTAGAAAATTGGCAGCTCCCTTTGCTGACGACTAAGAAAGTTCAGATTGTATCCATCATCAAGGAATTACTCTGGTTCTTGCGAGGCGAGACAAATATCAAGACTCTAGGCTGTGGCATTTGGGATCAATGGGCGGATGAGCACGGCGATCTGGGGCCCATCTACGGAAAGCAGTGGCGCTCTTGGACCAAGTATGACAAATATGATGGAACGCCTGAAGGTATTGATCAAATCGCTCAGGTGATGAGGTCTCTTAAGGACAACCCATTTAGTCGAAGACACGTTGTCACAGCTTGGAACCCAGCTGACGTAGACGATGTTGCTCTTCCACCTTGTCACTGTTTTTTCCAATTCTTCGTCGCTGATGGAAAACTAAGTTGCCAGCTGTATCAACGATCGGCTGACTTCTTTATTGGGGTCCCGTTTAATATTGCTTCATATTCCATTTTGACTATGATGATGGCCAAGGTACTTGGGTACGAACCAGGAAAGTTCGTCCATACTATGGGCGATGTTCATATCTACCACGATCATTTTGATGCAGTCGACACTCAACTAGGGCGTGAGCACCTAATCAAGGATTTTCCTAAAATTCACGTAGCCTCTAGAGATGATATTGATAGCTTTGAGCTGACTGATTTTACCATTATCGGCTATGAACCGGAATCGTTTATTTCCGCGCCAGTGGCTAAATAAGAATATAAAAAGCAACTACTTAACTTCTAACAATTAGCAGCCGAGTGGTTGCACATAGGAAACGAATGTCAGTCATCAGTATTACTAAAAGAAACGGCCAGAAAGAGCCTCTCAATATTGCCAAAATTCACAGGGTTGTTTCCTGGGCATGTGAGGATATAGCTGGAGTCTCAGCCTCCGAACTGGAGATCCAGTCTCAACTCAAGTTCAACAACAACATGTCTAGTGCTGACATTCAGGAGACTCTGATTCAAGCTGCGGCTAACCTGATTAGCATTGAGTCTCCGGGTTATCAGTATGTTGCCAGCCGCCTGATCAACTATCACCTCCGCAAACAAGTCTACGCACAACCACACCCCGGTAGTCTAGCCGACCTTCTGCGTAGAAACATTAAGGCCGGCATTTACACCCCGGAGTATCTAGAATGGTACACCGATGAAGAGATCGATCAGATCGATTCGTTCATCAATCACGACCGAGACTTCAACATTGCTTATGCCGGGATGGAACAGTTCCGAGGTAAGTATCTAGTCAAGGATCGGACTACCGGCCAGATCTTTGAAACGCCTCAGATGGCTTACGTCTTGATCGCTGCTGCCCTCTTCCATAGTTACCCCAAAGAGACCCGTCTGAAGTGGGTCAAGGACTACTATGATGCAACGTCTAGGTTCGATATCTCTCTGCCGACCCCGATCATGGCCGGGCTTAGAACTCCGCAGAAGCAGTTCAGCTCTTGTGTTCTGATCGACTCTGACGACTCGCTGGATTCCATCATCGCTACAACTGGCGCCGTGGTCAAGTACGTCTCCAAGAAAGCTGGCATCGGTATCAACGGCGGGCGGATCCGTGCTGAAAAGTCTAAGGTTCGAAACGGCGATACTGCCACGACTGGTCCACGTGGCTATTGGAGACTATTCCAAGACGCTACAAAATCTTGCTCCCAGGGGGGTGTCAGAGGCGGCGCTGCGACACTATATTGGCCTGCATGGCACCTTGACTTTGAAGACCTCATCGTCGTGAAGAATGGCAAGGGCACAGAGTTTAATCGTATCCGCCAGATGGATTACGGTGTTCAATTCAACAAGCTCATGTACGAACGCCTACTGTCTGGCGGCGACATTACACTCTTCTCGCCTCACGAAGTTCCAGGCCTGTACGAAGCCTTCTTTAAGGACCAAGACAAGTTCAAGGAGATCTACGAGGCGGCTGAGCGCTCAACCAAGTTCCGCAAGAAGACGATCAAAGCTTCAGAGCTCTTCTCCATGTTCATGACTGAACGCAAGGAGACCGGCCGAGTTTACTTCATGAACGTCGATCACTGCAACGAGCATAGCTCGTTCATCACCGAGATGGCAGCGATCTACATGTCGAACCTGTGCACTGAGATCACCTTGCCGACCATCCCACTGGATGACTTGAAAGATCCTGAAGGCGAAATCGCGCTGTGCACTCTGTCAGCCAACAACCTCGGTCGCATCAACAAGGACTTTAGAGGCCTCGAGAAAATCGCAGATCTAACGGTTCGAGGGTTGGATGCTCTTCTATCCTACCAAGACTATCCAGTCCCGGCGGCCGAACGCGCCACAATGTATCGTCGCCCGTTGGGTATCGGCCTGATTAACCTGGCCTACTGGATGGCCAAGAACGACATGACCTACTCGGATCCAGATCTTGAAAAGATCGATGAGCTGGTCGAAGCCTGGTCGTACTATTTGATCAAGGCTTCCGTGGACCTGGCCGAAGAGTTTGGTCCGTGCCCAGGTTGGAAGGAAACCAAATACTCCCTAGGCATCACACCTAACATGACCTATAAGAAATCGGTCGATGCGCTGGTGCCTCACAAGGAGCGCATGCCTTGGAAACCACTCAGAGAGCGCATGCAAATCGTCGGCATCCGCAACTCAACACTTATGGCCCAGATGCCGGCCGAGACGTCTGCTCAAACCAGCAACTCGACCAACGGACTGAACCCAGTTCCTGATTTGGTTACTGTCAAGAAGTCCAAGGATGGCGTTCTGGCTCAAGTTGTTCCTGAGGTTGCCCGCCTAAAGAACAAGTACGAACTCAAGTGGACTATGAAGTCTCCACAAGGTTACTTGAAAGTAATGGCCGTGTTCCAGAAATACATCGATCAGGCCATGTCGATCAATACACCATATAACCCGGCCTTCTATGAAAATGAAGAGATCCCAATGTCTGTTCTGATTGGTGACATGCTTTTCATGTATAAGTATGGCCTCAAGACCGGTTATTATTTTGAAACCCATGACGGCGCCGGTGAAGAGGAAGCAGTTCCTACTGAAACGATAGTCGATGAAGATGAAGAAGAATGCTCAGCATGCGTACTGTAAAGAAACACCACACCGACAAGATGATGTTCTTGGACGGACCAGTCGAAATCTCACGTTACGATGTCGTTAAGTATCCGTTCCTGGACAAGCTGACCCAAAAGCAACTTGGATTCTTCTGGCGACCAGAGAAAACAGATATCACACAAGACCAAAAAGACTTCAAGGGCCTATCGATGGGCGAGCAGCACATCTTCACGTCCAATCTGAAGCGCCAGATTGTTCTCGATACCAAGCAGGGATCCGCTCCTGCCACTATCCTCGGCCCTCTTGTTTCTCTGCCTGAGCTTGAGACATGGCTTATGACATGGACTTTTTTCGAGACTATTCACTCTAGGTCCTACACTCATATCATTCGCAACATTTATCCGAAGCCATCCGAGGTATTCGATACGGTTATGGACATTCCAGAAATCGTCGAATGTGCTGCTGACATTGGCAAGTACTATGATCGCCTAGAGAAGCTGACGGCTTATCGGATCGGCCATAAGGTTTCTGATCGTGATCGGTACGAGCTGAAGAAAGCACTATGGCTTTGCCTGAACGCAATCAACGCTCTCGAAGGCATTCGGTTCTATGTTTCGTTCGCCTGCTCATGGGCATTTGCCGAGATGAAGAAAATGGAAGGCAATGCCAAGATCATCAAGGAGATCGCTCGTGATGAAAATCTCCATCTGGCATCGACCCAACAGATCCTGAAGATCTTGCCAAAGGATGATCCTGATTTCGTCCAGATCGCCGAGGAGTGTGCCCCAGAGGTTCTCCAGATGTTCATGGACGTGATCAACCAGGAAAAAACCTGGGCCAAGTTCCTCTTCACAAAGGGCTCTATGATCGGCCTGAACGAAGAGATCATGTGTGACTACGTGGACTATATCGGCAACAAGCGTATGCGGGCCATCGGCATCGAGTCTCCCTTCAAGAGCGGGCCTAACCCACTGCCGTGGACCCAGAAGTGGATCGCCGGAGCGGACGTTCAGGTTGCTCCGCAAGAGACAGAAGTCGAGGCGTACATTGAAGGCGGCGTCAAACAAGACCTGAAAGCTGACACATTTGCTGGGTTTTCTCTTTGATACATAGGTTCATGGGACAGTGATTTTCAGAACAACGACTTAGGGTAACCCACAATGATCAATAAGCTAACAGTTTTCACGTGTACAGGGTGTGATGCCGAATTTGGTATCATTCCACATACTGATTTCGAAGAAGAAGATGTAACCTTCTGCCCAATGTGTGGTGATCCAGTAGAATCAGACGCAGACCTGGACAACCTCTACACTGACGAAGATGAAGACGACGACTAAGAACTAAGAGATGGGGATCTGGCAATAGCTAGTCCCCATCATTTTCCTGTGTACATAAATATCTCCATACAGTATAGTGGAGATAATAAAGTGAGTGAATGGACCTATCAAGGTCAGGCGTTTGATCCTGCCGAAGCCACTAACTGGTTTGGCTGTGTGTATGTGATCACGAATCTGGATAACAATCGCAAATACATAGGACGGAAGTGTTTCACAGCGGCAGGCCGTAAGACTGTGAAAGGCAAAGTCAAGAAAATCCGTAAGGATTCAGACTGGCTCACCTACTATGGAAGCTCCGATGAGCTCAAAGCCGACATCGAAAGACTAGGCAAAGACAAATTCACCAGAGAGATCGTCAAGCTGGTTAAGACCCGGGGCGAGTTAAACTATTGGGAAACCAAGTACATTATAGATGCCGAGGCCATTCTTAGGTCCTCGTACTATAATGCTTGGTTCTCTGCTAAGATTCATTCTGGTCACGTGAAGTCGCTTTGGATTGACGACAAGGAACCTGATGACAAAAGACCAAATGGCCAAGATGCTGGAGCTGGAATCTAAGGGCTGGGAGACTATCTACTTTCCTAATGCGCCAGGTTACATGTTCGAAATTTTTGGTGGCGATCAGTTCATGATGAGTGAGAATCGCAACCTCATCATGGTCAACGGAGCCGGTGAAGTTTACTGGCCGAGATGGACGCTTCGAGAAGAACCTAACAATCATTGATAATGGAGAAGACCTATGGGTAAGAAAATCATGCGTAAGGGCTACGGCGGATCCAAGAAGATCCACAGCACCGTGGCTCGGTCGACTGTCGTTGCGGCTAACGCTGCCCGCAGTCCACTGGACAAGATGGCTGGCATCCAACGCGCCTGGAAAGCTGGGTTGAACCCCTGGCTGACGGTGGACAACCGCAACAACGATCCGAAGAACAACAAGCCGTTCATTCGTGTCCGTGCCAACGACTATTGGGGCAAGCCTACCGCCGGCTATTCCATGGGCAAGCAACCCGATGGAGCCTCTGCGTGATTGAAGGCTCCATCAAAGTCTACTGGCGTCCTGATTGTAAGTTCTGCGATCTAGCCAAGAACCTACTGAACAGTAAAGGTCTCTCTTATGAGACGGTGCAGCTTGGTGAGGATATGTCGAAAGAGTATTTTAAGATGATCAATCCTGGAATCGAGAAAGTTCCGGCTATTTTCATCGATGAAAAGTACATCGGCGGTTACACTGAACTCAAGGGGATGCTTATCCCTGTAGAAGGAAATTGATTATGACCAGAGACGATTACATCACTATTCTCAAGGAGAAGGTTCTTCGTGTCACGTTTACTAAGGTTGACGGAACAGAGAGAACCATGGACGTCACGCTGAGAGCTGATATGCTTCCTCCACCAGAAGAGACTGCTGGCACTAAGGCAATCAATCCTGACGTAGTCGCAGCATACGACATCAACGAGCAGCACTGGAAGTCCTTCAGGGTCGATAGTGTACTGCAAGCGATTGATAACTGATATATAACTACACCAAAGGGCCATAATCCGGAGGACTTTTCCTGAGGATTATGTCTTTCATATCCTCATCACTTAGTAATCGAGGATACGAATATGGACGCATGGGGTTGGCTCACAACTATCGACGCACGCTACTGCAACGAAAACATTAACTCTCCCGAGATCATTCAAGATTTCGTTGATGAGATCTTGGAAAAGATCGAGATGGTCCCCATCGGCGGGACCCACATTCTCTGGTGTGACACCCATGACCCGGCAAAAATTGGATATTCGGTTTATCAGCTACTCCAAGACTCGAATATCTCGATTCACTTCTGCCCTGCTAACCAGAACCAGGCATACCTAGACATCTTCTCATGCAAACCTTACGACGCTGCTACGGTTGTAGACATCTTCGAGAAGTACTTTGCCCCTGGGAAGCATGCAGTAGGATTCCATGAGAGAGTAGCACCAACCTAGGAGACAACATCATGCAATTTAAGATGAGCCAGAAGGAACGTGAGGACTCCGATAAATGGATGGCCAACGTAGCGCTTCCAGCAGCATTGGCATATCAGCGAGCGACCTATTCGAAGCCGACTGCTGAAATGAAAGAGTGCTGGGATTATAAGCAGCCGCATGGTGTCAGCACTTACTACGAGTTCTCGAACAGCTCCGGTATCGGTCAGAGCGTCAAGGTGATGATCAAGGTGGTCGGATTTTCTATCAAAGCTAACTTTACGGATTATGAAACGTGGTGATTGACACAAACGAAGTATCTTCTAAGGCCATGGGTGGAACTGAACTCATGGCCTTAGGCCTATCTGAACGGCTCAAGAAGATTCCAGGTCTTCCTGGCAAGAGCCGTTATGATGATTTTCAAATCGTCTGCAGCCGAGTAAGAGATCTAGATGAATCCAAGTTCCGGATCTTTTGGGCACACGACCTACCGGGAGATCCGGAGTCTGAGTTCCTTCATGATCCGCAGCTAAGAGATCGGTTCCATAGATTTGTGTTCGTCTCAAACTGGCAACTCTGGGGATACGCTCAACGATACAACCTACCGATGGAACGCTGCGTGGTCATCCCGAACGCCATCACCCCAATTCCAAACCATGAGAAACCGGATCCCGATAAGCGAATCAACCTGATCTACTTCTCAACCCCGCACCGTGGGTTGGAACTCCTGAAGCCAGTCTACGACCTGCTGTATCAGCAATACGGTGACAAGATCCACCTCGACGTCTATAGCTCTTTCAACCTCTACGGTTGGGGTGAGCGGGATATTCCATACCAGACTCTCTTTGATTCGATGGAGGAGCACCCAGGCATCACCAACCATGGTGCACAGCCTAACTCGGTGATTCGTACTGCTCTTGAGAAGGCCCACATCTTAGCCTATCCAAGCATTTGGCCTGAGACAAGCTGCCTGGTTCTGATTGAGGCAATGTCGGCTGGGCTAGTATGCGTCCATTCGAACCTTGCAGCGCTACCAGAGACCTCGGCCGGGTTAACGAAGCAATACACATTCCACCCAGATCCAAGCGCCCACGCCAACGTGTTTCACAAGGAACTTTCTTGGGCGATAAAAAACTACGAAGGGCCATGTACTTATTCTTCAAGTCATGCTAAACTGGTACATGAGTGGGGGACTGTCCTCGACAAGTGGGAAGACCTACTTGAAGAGGTTCAGATCTCCGACCCACCGAAAGCCTTCCCAAAGGGGGAAGTGTTCTCCATTAAGGTCCCTTAATCATGTCGACTGCCACTATCAAGAAGCGCGGTACCGGTACACAGAAACCCAAGAAGATTCCTCTTCCCCGTACACCAAAGATGGTGGACACCAAATATCTCGGACTCGAGCCTGAACTCGAGGGTCTCGATCTGGAGAACAACGATGTTCGACTGACTCGGGCTTACACCTGGTATAACCACTTCTATGGGCCGCCTGAGGCCAAAAAGTGGGCTGTGGACTATTACACCAAAGTCAGCCCAGCCACTGCCAAGACGCTCCAACGCGTCCCTGAGGCCTACTTCTCCACGACTGTGGGTTGGTTGTGCCGAATGATGGATCGCGGCACGGTGCTGCCGACTCAGAGCCGGGCATTCCTCCAACAGAAACTCTTGGAGATGACTCAGATCGCTGAACGTCAGGTCGAGAAGAAGGCCGTCAAAGCGATTGACCGCGGATACACCCCGCCTCCCCAAGATGCTGTTATCGCCGAAGTGGAATCGATGCTCGACGGCTTCTACGCCTCGGATTATTCCGTTCCGTTCGACATGTACGATTACCTCCAAAAGAACGATATCAAGAAAGGCTGGGCCAAGGCCATCGCCGAGTATTATCGCCCTCTGATGGCTGAGCTGCGCCTCTTGATGACTAAGAAGGACAAAGACCTCAACGAGGCCTATACCAAACTGACCAAGAAGCAGATCGACACTTACCTGAAGCTGCTGTACAGCATCATCGAGGACAGCGAGCGTTGGTACGCCAATAAGGCCAAGACCATTCGAACTGCTCGTGCTCCCAAGAAGAAGTCGACCGAACAGCTTCTGAAATATTTCCACTACATGAAGGATATGCCTGCGTTGAAGGTGGTGTCCATCGACCCCGCCTCGATTATCGGCGCCTCTACCTTGTATGCCTACAATCATAAATACAAGAAGCTGATCGTCTACACCGCCAAGGATGGTGAGACGCTCTCAATCAAGGGCACCAGCATCGTCAATTATGATGAGAGCAAGGTCCAAGGCAAGAACCTCCGCAAGCCTGAGGTGCAACTCCAGACCTACCTGAATGGTACGGCTGCCTTCATGAAGAAACGCTATGAAGAAATCAACTCCAAACCTTCCATCCCCTCCGGGCGTATCTCTGAAGATGTGCTCCTACTAAAAGTGTTCAAATGAGTGCAAGAATATACCCGTTCCCGAAACGGCAAAAGCAAGAGAGTCCTTCAGGACTCCGAGATAAACTAACTGAGATTGAGGAGACGGTCGATGAGATCGTCCCCGAACTCTTAGGAATGTTAATAAGTGCCGGTTACGACGTTTCCGGGGACGCATATGTCCAAGACGTCGCACTCATGGTTGAATCTATGAAGGCCATTATGTTTAGATCCGAAGCAATGGATCATGGCCTTCATAAGATTAGCGACAGAATCAACGTCACAGACTTGAATACCGCCTGCGCCAACACAGCAAGATAACCCCTGCAATTGATAATGAAGGCACAACGCCAATGATGATACTCGACCTCAATCAGGTCATGCTAGCTAGCATGTTCGTTCAGATTGGCAACTCCAAGAATGCTGAGGTCGATGAAGGCCTCATTCGGCACATGGCGTTGAACTCGATCCGAGCCTATAACCAAAAGCTCAAATCCAAATACGGCGAACTGGTCATCGCATGTGACTCCCGCTATTATTGGCGCAAGGACGTCTTCCCCTATTACAAGGCCAACCGCAAGAAGAACCGAGACGAGTCCCCGCTGGACTGGGAGGTCATCTTCAAAGCACTCCATAACATCCGCGACGAGCTGAAGGAGTACTTCCCGTATCGCATCATCGAGGTAGATGGTGCCGAGGCTGATGACATCATTGCTACCCTCTGCTTCGAGTATGGGATGAACTTCGGTCAGCGTATTCTGATCATCTCTGGCGACAAGGACTTCGTCCAACTTCACAACCATCCTGCCGTCGATCAGTTCAATCCGATCCTCAAGAAGTGGGTCAAGCACAACTCACCCGAGGCATATCTGAAGGAACATGTCATCAAGGGCGACACTGGAGACGGTGTTCCCAATGTCCTTTCTAATGATGACGTGCTAGTCAGAGGTGTGCGACAAGCAACCATGACTGCCGGCAGACTCGAGGCTCTCCTGAAGGAAGATTACGAAGCTGATTGTCTTAAAAAGGTAATTTCGCCAGAAACACTCCAAAGGAATCTTGCCCGCAACCGCCTTCTCATAAATATGTCTGAGATACCACAACGAATCCAAGATGAGATCTTGGCATCATTTAATGCGCAGGAAGGAAAACCTCGCAAAGATTTGTTCAACTATTTCGTGAAGTTCAAACTTAAGAACCTCATGGAAGCAATCGGTGATTTCTGATCATCACGGAGACTAGACAATGGAACGTAAGACCCTAGGCATCGCGCAGGTCCTCGAAATGACCTCCAAGCAAAAGACCAAGCAGGAAAAGATCGCTTTCCTGCAGGCAAATTTCAGTGCAACTTTAGCTGATGTTCTCATCTTGGGACTGCATCCCTCGGTGAAATGGCTCCTGCCTGAAGGAGCTCCTCCCTATAACAAGAACGACATGGACAATCAAGAGTTCGTGATGTTCCGCCAGGTGAAGAAGCTGTATATGTTCCTCGACGGTGGTGGTAACCATCTGAAGCAACTGCAGCGTGAGAAGATCTTTGTTGATGTTCTCCAGTCCCTGGCTCCGGCTGATGCCGAGCTGCTCATCTCCATCAAGGACAAGAAGCTTCCTTATGGTCTGACAGCTGACCTGATTCGCGAGGCCCTGCCTCAACTGAATCTTCCTGAGCCCGCCCAGGCTTAAAGGAACACGGTCATTCCAACCTACACATTCCGAAACAAAGACACCGAAGAAGAGTTCGATGCGGTCATTTCCATGTCCGCTTACGACTCCTATCTCGAAGAGAATCCCCATCTGGAGAGGGTATGGACCGCTAAGGCCCCAGCACTCATTAGTGGGGTAACCGCAAAACCGTCTGAGGGTTTTAGGGATCTCCTCAAGGGGATCCATAAAGGCGCCGGGAGGCAGAGCAACATTAACGTGTATTAAAACAAGAACCCCCATAGAGAGGTCAAAATGCAGTCAACTAAGCCGCTGACAAAGAGACAGCGTCGTCTCATGGAAGGAGCAGTCCAACAGGTGGATGCTCCAACATTCAAGACACATTTCAGGATGCA
>Ga0181350_1000274_pt1 | contig 15215 bp, 29 predicted proteins | sample Su13VDMM110DCMD_FD_130105 | JGI IMG/M metagenome (GOLD analysis project Ga0181350, IMG submission 130105) | Freshwater viral communities from Lake Michigan, USA - Su13.VD.MM110.DCM.D | ecosystem: Environmental > Aquatic > Freshwater > Lake | place: USA: Michigan | collected 2013-07-16
GTGGAGCTGCTTACCCTGCTTACCCTACAAGGGCCGCTGCGATCCGGGATCTAGGATTTCGGGAGGGGATGCCCCGGCCCGCCGCTGGAGGGAACGGCTAGCCGGGGCGGTGCAAGGCGGGGGCTCTCACAAGTCGAGACTAGCAGACCCGGCCCGATCGTCAAGCCCCTTGTTCGGGCCACCGGTAAATGGTTCGCCCGGTTGTCACGTTCACGCAATGGACGGTCGCCGCGATTTTCGGATCGTTCCCGTCTTTCGCAAAAGCGAGCGCGCGTTCTTCGCTGAAAAAGCGCGAGGTCGTCGGGAGGAACTCGAACCCTTCGCGCCAAGCCGTGATAACCTCGAACGCATCCGGGGCGACGAACTGAACGCTCTCGCGGATATGGCGATGACGGATGCGGAGTTTTTCGTAACCGCCCGGCTTGCCGATCATAAACGCGAGTTCGTCATAGATGGATTTCGCCTTGTCCAGTTCTTCGGGATGCGAGACGACAACCCAACCCATGTTGGCCGTGTATCCCTCAACCTCGAACCGGTCGCGATTGTAAACCTGCGCTCTCATTTCTGAACCGCCTCCCTGCTTTCATTCCAGCTTCGCGTGATAGCCCCTTCCGGGGAATAGAGAACCATAGCGACGACGCGGCCCCGCATCCGGTTGTAATGGCTTTCAGCAGTCGCCCGGTTCCAGTATCCCTTTTCCGCCGATCGCGTCGAACCGTCCGTAAGACGGTAGAGCGTTGCGACAGTCCACTTTCCCCGGATCGACATTTGAGCGCCTCTTTCTTGACCCCCTCACTATGCCCGAAAAATCCTAACAAAGCAATAACCGGACAAAGAAAAACGGCCCCCGTTTCCGAGGGCCGTTTCCGTAATCGCCGAAACTGGGCGGTTACTTTTTCGCCGGGGCGGGTAGGGCCTTCGCGGCGGTCGCTTGCTCGCGGATGGCGGCGAGCGGATCGACGGTCCCGGCGGGCTTGACGAGGAACTCCGCGTCATAGGTATAGCCCGCCTTGTTGTTGTCGGGCTTGGCGAAGATATCGACGGCGAACGGGACGCCGCCGTTGTCGCCCTTCGGCAGACCGTCAACGGCGCTTTCGATGACTTCCTGAATGCCGCCGGGCAGATACAGGACCGACGACTGGGCGACCGCGCCGGTTTCGATGTTGACGCCCTCGAACGTGCCGACGATCGCGACGATCGGCTCACCCGCTTGGTCGGTCTTGAACTTGGTCGAGGTCGCCAGACCGGTGATGCGCGCCAGATGGACGCGCTGCTTTTCGGCCTTGGCGCGGGCCGGGACCGTGCCGAGGGTGGCGACGCTGATCTTCGGCAGGAAGGTCGGCGCGGCGACGGCGGCGGCTTCGGCGGTGTTTTCGGCTTGATCGGCCATGATGTTCTGTCTTTCGTTCTGTGAGTGAAAACCCCTTGCGATGGGGCAAAACTGTTAGACCATATTCCGGCGCGTCATGCAAGCGTTGAAGCAAAGAAAAAAGCGCAGCACCGAGGCGCTACGCTTTTCTTTTCTGCGATGCTCTTTTCTGCGATCAACCCGCGCCGATCGCAGCTTTCAGGATCGTTCCCGCCTCGCCGGAAATCAGACCGCCCGCGACGCCCGCGCCGATCAAGAGCGAGCCCCAAATGTTGAGGCGGTCTTTCAGCTTGCCGGTTTCGGCGGTCACGCTGGCGATGATGCCGGTTCGCGGATCATTCATCGCGGTAACGAGTTGCCGGATTTCGTGAACGTCATCTTCGCATTGTTGAACGCGCATGGCGAGAACCTCCAGAGATTGCCGCCCCTGAATAGAACGCGCGGGGCGTCTGGCGGTTGCGGGATTTGCGGGCATAGGGCTTTCCTTCAAAGCTTTACAGTATGGAACAAAGGCGAGGGGAGCCCCGGCGGAACCGCCCCGATCCTGACAAGCGTATCAGAACCGGGGCGGGGAGGCGACCGTTAATCCCCGGTCGTTTCGGCGGCGGTCGGAAGGCGCGTCGCCTTTTTGACCGCCGGTTTCCTGACGCGCGCCGGGCGCGGGGCGACGGCTTGGCGCGTGACGGTTTCGGCCCGCCCGCCGATCATATCGGGCAGGATTTCGGGCAGGATTTCGCGCAGCACGTCGCGGATATCGTCGCGCGAAATGTTGCCGTCCAGCAGACCCGGAAGGCTGCTTTCGATGCGGTCGGCGGCTTCGGCGAGCCCGTCGATCGTTTCCTGCAAGCGGCGCTTGTCGGCGGGGTCGATCGGCAGGAACTGAAAGAGGCCGGTAAACAGACCGGCGACGGAACGGATTTCGCCCGCGTAACGCGAGACGAACTTGCCGAACTGGGAAAGCTTGGACATATGCGAGGGCCTTTCGTTTCGGAACTACAAAAGAACGTCGTCGCTCGCCGTTCCGAACGGGCGAGAATGACGCTGGATTTCGACCGGGCGCAAGCCGTGGACCGAAAAGCGGGGGTTGCCGGTGAAGCCGTCGCCCGGCCCGCCGTTGATTTGCGGGCCGTCATCGGGGTTCGGTTTCGAGACGGCGGGAACGCCGGGGCCGGGGTTGATTTGCGGCCCGGTTTCGGAGTTGGGTTTGACCGTCGCCGGGGTTCCGGGGCGGACATAATCGCGACCGAAAATCCGGCGGAAGAAAGTTTGCAGCGGCGTCATGCGAGGGCCTCTTTCATAACCTGGACCGGCTTGCCGCTCGAAAGTAGAGCGATGCCACCGGCAATGAATATCAGAGCAATGAGGATCGCGACGACGCGACCGACCCAAGGCTCTATGGCGGCGAGAACGCCAGCGGTTGCAGCGGAGCCCGCCGCGCCCGCCATATCGCCAGCGGCCCCGGCGGCGTCGCCAAGGTCCGCGCCGTCACGCCCGAACAACCGATCAACGGCGGTGTCCAAATCCCATTGGAAAATGGTGTCACCGATGCCGTAATCAAAAGACGGGTTCCAGCCGAAAAGGCCGGGATCAGTCGGCGCGGTCGGCACGGATGACCCCCTGACAATGGGGGCAGGGAAACGTGGCCCCACGCGAACCCGCGCCGGAAATGGCCGTCACCGCGTCGCCCGTCTTACGCTGGAGCCACGCGAGGAAATCCGCCACCGTTCCGCCGGGGCGAAGGATGGTCGGATTTGCCCGGCGTTGCGCCGCCGTCGTCACCCGTTCGATCGGGGTATCCGGCGACGCCGCGAGCAAGCGAGCCGCCGCGCCCGCGCCGAGAAAATGCGCGGCGTAGAGGGTCGCCTTATTCAGCAGGACGCCCGCGCGCTCCAGAACGGAAGCGTTCTGCACCGTCAGCCGTTCGACCATGCGTTGTTGTTCTTCGCGCGAGGGACGCAGACCGCCGAACGCGACGCCCGATTGCGAGCCCCAACGCCCGCCGAGACTTTCCCAAGTCGAACGGACGAACTGATAGAGGCCGGAAGCGGTCGAGGTCGGCGCGCGGGCGTAAAGCTGGTTATTGCTTTCGATCCGCGCGAGCATCGAATAGTAATCGGAGGGAACGGGCATTGCGATTTCCTAGCGTCCGAAGGTTCCGCCGACGCCCTGCGATAGAGCATAGCCGAGCGAGTTATTCCAGTATTGATCCGCCCATGCGGGACGGCTGGCGAGAATGCTTGCCAGATAGTCGGCTTGCAGTCCCATCATTCCGTCAACGAAATATTGCATCGCGGCGTCGATGTATTCCGAACCGTGACCTTCGCACCCGCAAGTCGAACCGGGCGTTCCCGGCGAGGTCGGCGGATGGTTGATCGTGATATAGAGGTCGGGATATTCGGCGTCGCCCGGCGTCGGCACGTTGATGATCGTATCGCCGAAAATGAGATCGCCCAAAGCGCCCCGGATTTTCGGCCATAGCAGCAACAGGATAATAACGAGGGCGGTAAGAACCGCCGCCGTTACTTTCCAGTTGCGCCGCGCTTTGTCTAGCGTCATGCCGCGAGCGCCTCATAGTTGACGACTCTGTAACCGTTCCAGTTCTGGACGGCTCCAGTGTGCGCGACTTCATGGGCCATGACGCCGACGTGGCGTTCACGCGATCCGACGTAGTTGTATTCGTAGAGCGCGAAACCGTCGGGAGAGAAACCGACCGAACGGATATTCTCTTTCAGGCGCATATCCGAGAACAGGCCGAGGACGCCGCCGATAACGGAACCCAACAGATTGTTGTTCGACTGACGCCGCGCGGTTCCCGCCTGAATGTTGGCGAGGCCGAGCGTCGTATCCGACTGGAAGCGCGCGAGCGTTGCTTGCAGTTCGGCGTTCGTGCCGACCGTAAACATTGCGGTTTCCGCCTGAATACCGGCGAGGCCCAGTTGCATTTGCGATTGCGTCATCGCCAACGCTTGCTGGTTCTGATAACCCGCGAGCGTCATATCGCGTTGGGCCGCGATGTTGAGTTCTGCGATCCGGCTATCCTCGCCGACCTGATAGCGCGTCAGGTCCGCTTGCAGTTGAGCGAGCCCGCCTTGCAGTTGAGCCGACAAACCGGCGACCGCGAAATCACCGGAAAGCTGACGATCGAGCGCCGAAAGCTGGAAGTTGTAAGACGCGGTTTGCGCCCCGGCTTGCAGTTGGGCGATCTGGACTTGCGCGGCGGCTTGCGCTTGGGCGTCAGAAATCCCGCCCCCGGAACTGGAGCCGCCAGCCGACGCGCCACCGCCCCCGGCCCGCATCAACAGGAACAGGATCAGCGCGCCGCCGATGATGACCGCGCCCGCCGTGACCGGCTTTTTCTTGATGATCGAAAAATCCAGACCGGCCATTAGCCTTCGCCTTTCTGCGCTTTCGCCTCAAAGTCTGCCAGCGCGGCGAGCGCCATTTGACCCTGAATGCCAGAGATAGAGCCGTTCCCGGTCAAGCCGACCGGGGTAACGCCTTGCGTGTGGACGACTTGCGGCGCGGTCGAAAACAGTTGCGACCAAACCGAACGCCGCGCCGGGATCGGCTGATAGAGCGGGTCCGTTTGCGGCTTGTCGAAACCGAACCCTTCAACGCCGATGCCGAACGGACGCGAGCCGACGTTCTGCGTGTTATAGGAATACATGGCGCGCGTTCCTTTCGTCTAAGCGGCCCAGTGTTGAAGGGCTCGCTTAGATGATGTTGCCGCCGCCGAAGCCGCCCGAAACGGGACCGGTCGCGGCGCGGAGAATGCCGGAAAAGGCGTCGCCCGCCTCTTTGATGACGGCGGGGGTTTGCGCGTTGCGCGAAACCAGAACGGCGAGGATCGCGACGCCGACAACGGCGGTTGCGATGGTGACGACGGCGGAAACGGCCGAGTTCATGGGCTTTCAGGCTCCAGCTTTTAGGTTGACAGAACCGCTTGACGGAACTGCGAGAAGAAACCCCGGTTCGAGAGAACTAGGACAATGAGAACGAGAACGAGCATCGCCCGCGAGACGGGAGCCGCGCCGGGAATGTAACCGACCGCGCCGACCGCGCCCAAAGCGGCGAGCCAAACGAGAAACGAGTTCTGCCCGGTGAAGTCGCCTTTCAGCAGCGCGAACAAGTCATCTTGTTTGCCGCGAACCGCCGCGACAACCAGAATGACCCCGGCAAAGAGAAAAGCGAACGGCATTCTAGCGCAGTCCCAAAACAGACAGATAGGCGGGCAGTTCGCCGCGCACCGTCACAAAGACGATGAAAGCGAAAATCAGGACGCCAAAGAGGACGGTTGATTGAGACATTGCGAGATTGCCGTTCGCTTCCTTTCCCGGCGTTAGCCGAGAACCGGAACGCCTTTCAGCAGACCCGTATGGCGACCGAGCCAAAACGCGCCGACCAGAAGGGCGATGGTGAGAACAGAGACGCCAAAGATTTTCATGGCGGGCAGACCTTTCGAGATTTGGGGACGGGTTTAGTCGTCGCCCAGTTCAGTGATGTTGCCGAGAACGCGCGACCAGAGGAAGGCGACCGACACGGCGAAAACGAGGAACAGAACCCAGTTCAACCAGTCCATATCCTCGCGGAAGGGACGCGACCCCCAAGCGTTCAGCTTGGAAATCGCGCCTTCCATGTTGACCCCGGCCATTGCCGGTTAGCCGGTCGGGAGCGAGCCCGCGCCGACGATCTGGTTGATCTGCGCGAACGCTTCGGTCGAAACGACGAGTTGCGATTGCGCCGCCGCCGACGACGGGTTCAGCACCAGTTCGAGGTTGCCATACTGGTTCGTCAGCAGCGGTTTGCGCCGATGATCGAAATAGTAGGCCCCGGCGGGCAGGTCGGCCATGAACGTCTGACGCGCGAACAGCGCCGCGATCTTCGCCGAATATTTCCAGATATTCGTGAAGTTCGCCGACTGGAGCGCCCAGTAGTTGACGTCCGTGCCGACGTTGTAGGTTCCGTTCTGATCGTAGATCGCGAACGTCGAAAGGAACTCGCGGAAGTTCGAGTAGGAATAGGCGAAGTCCTGCCCGACGCTCATGCCGGAAACCGACGACGTTTTCAGGTCGTAGATCGTGTTCAGGTCGAGCGCGGGCAGGATCGGGCCGCCCTTGCCCATCGGCAGTTGGTCGATATAGACCTGATAGACCGTCACGGTCACGTCGCCGCTCCAGCCGCCGGTGTTGCCGGAATAGATGGCGTTCAGCGGATCGCCGGAAGCGATGACCGGGTTCGCGTTGATGCCGATTTGCAGGTTCATCGTCGCGTTGACGACGCCCGCATAGATCGCGCCGCGAAGGTCGTCCGCGCCGTAAGCGAGCGGGACATAGTAGATTTGCGACAGCGCGCCGGTCGCCCCGGCGGCGATCGAAGCGGGGGCCGACTGGACGGTCCAGTTGTTCCCCATGCCGTTCGGCAGGTTCGGCGAATACGCGCCGCCGAAGCCGAAGCCTTGGCGCGCGGAGTTCAGCAGACCGATATGGCGACCGGTCGTCTGGATGCGCTGGTTGTTGTTGAGGTCGGAGAACGCGAACTGCGAAATCGCGTTGAGCGAGCCGAAGCCCGTCCGCGTGGCGGCGGTCGTCATGCCGGTGTTCGCGACGGTCCCGGTCACTTCAACCAGAAAGCCTTTGATGAGGCCGACGTTCCGGGTCGGAACGTTGATCGTCGGTTGCGCGGCGGGGTCGATCGCAGCCGAATAGATTTGCTGCGTCATTTCGAGGCCGTTTTGCAGAACGGCTTGCCGCGCGAGCAGGTTCATCTGAACCATTTGTTGCGGGGAGAGGGTTTGACCTTCGGCCATTGGTTCAGGAACCTTTCTTGTTGAAGAAATCGGTCACGATGTTGAACGCGAGGATCGCGAACAGCATCATCAGACCGATGATGACCCAGTTTGCGGGGTTCCGCATCAGGGTCAAGTTGAGCGGGAAACCGGACGCCATAACTACTTGGCTTCCGATTGCTTACGCGAGAAACGGCGCGCAAGTTGGGCGATGACGACGACGCCGATCAAAAACAGCGCCCCCATCAAAACGACGGTTGCCCAGTTCGTCGGGCTCCACGTCAAAACGACTTCTGTATCCATCATGTAACCTTTACCCGTTTCATCCGTTGAATACGCGAGCGGAAAGTCGCGAGGATGGTTGCGTCTGACGGGACCGGCTTAAAGACTGACGCCCTATCCCTGCCAACATCATACCAGTGGCAATGGAAGGCGTCTAGTCTTTGGTTAAGGGGCGCGTTACATAGTCCAGAGACAGCATCCACGTCCCGCCAGTCGTTTAGACGGAACACGGCGAAGAAATCAGCTTCGGACAACGTGAACCGGTCAATCCAGAGGGGCCGCTGCATTAGTATAATCATCGGGATATGCTTAGAGCGACCTTGCGTAAGCAGGGCGCGCATCCACCGGCTGCGCCCGTTCTTACCGATCATCAAGCCTTCATCTATATAGATGCCGATATCCTCTTGCCACCAACAGGCTTGCAGGAACGCCTCTAGTTGATCTTGGTCGTCGGGCAGGGGCCGGATCACATAGAGGCCGGGCCGGGTCGGCGGCTTCGCGGAAACGTCCAGTTCAACCAGACCCGGAATGCGCGCTATCAGTTTGTCGCGCTTGAAATCGACAATCACCCAAGGGCGAACGTGAAAATCGCGCTTGCTCAAAAGCCAGACGGCAAACGTCGTTTTGCCCGAACCGGTCGAGCCGATTACCGCGCAACGTTGTGTGTCGTCAGGAAGGCGAACGCTCATTAAAAGTGTCCCGAAAAGAGAATGCCCGGAAAGGCCGTTTTAAAGCCGCTGGAGCGGTTTTGACCCCTCCCCGGTGCAACGGGTCGAAAAAGTTAGAGTTCGCAAACGTTCTCTATCTGTTTTCGACCCGTTCCGATTTTAACCAAATCCGAAATCAGAGGCGGAAAAACCGCCCGCCGTCGGAGGCCCGCCGGGTTGCTCCGCTTCGGTTCGCGGAGCCGCGACGGCTTGCGTCGGCGCTTGCTTGGGTTGCCGTTCCGAACGCCGCCGTTTCTGGATCATGTAAGCGCGAGGCCCATAGATCATTGCGGCGGTTCCGGCGAGGCCGAGCCAAGCCCGCGTTTCAGGCGAGAGGGAAACCGAGTAGAACTTTTCGACTTCCGAAATCGCTTGCGCGAGCGCGTCAGCTTCGCCCTTTTCGAGCGCGAGTTCTGGCGACTTCAAAACGAGAGCCGCCATCATATGCGCCGAAACGAGCGTAGAGGAAATGACCCCTAGATTAGCAGCCGACGTTTTCGAGGTCGAGGATTGACCGCCTCCAGCACGTCGCCCACGCTTTCGGCGATAGCTTCCGTCGGCGTTTCGCTTGTCTCGTCCTGCGTGGATTGCGGGGTCGAACTCGTCGCCTCCGTTTCCTCCGTCGCCAGTTCCGCCGGGTCCGTCAAGTCCTCCGTCGTTTCCGAGGTCGGCAGGATCAACAGCGCCTCCGTCGTTTCCGTCGGGATCGGCTGCGACGCCAAGCGGTCCTCTAGGGAGCGAACGCGGTCCTCTAGCCATGCGATAGTTTCCTCTTTCGAGCGGACGGCTTCGGTTTCGAGCGCCTCCGCGATGGTTTCAGCTTCGGCGACGCGCGCCTCCGCGTGGATTTCGGCGACGGCGATTTCCGCCGCCGCTTCGGCTTCGGCGACCGCAACATCATGTTCGTTCGTCGCCGGTTCGACCTGGGCCCCCGGTTCAGACGCCGGGGAGTTGAGGGTGATCGTCGCCGTGTCCGTCATGGGGAACCTCGATTTTCAGATGATCGCAGATTGCGCGAAGGGCTCGCGCGTTGTCCTGCGTGTTGCGTTCGACGCGCATCAACGTGTCGGAACTGGTTTTGATAAGGCCCATGACGCCCTCCATTTCGGACTGGAGTTTTTCAGGCGTCATCCCGACCATATCGGCGAGCATTTTCATAAGCATTGCGATGGACTTTCTAAGGGTTGATGGTTCGAGGAAGGCTAGACTTTAGGGGACCGAACCGGAGCCGCCCCAAATGGTGCAACGGAAATAACCTTGCGACAGACCGGCGGTCAAACCGATGCGGAGGTTTTCGCCGTCAACATCGCTCCACCAGTCCAGCCCCGACAGTTCGAGGATCGGCGCGAGCGCGAAGGGTTGCGAGGGGGCCGCGACCGCCGCGCCGCCAAAGTTGACGGTTCGATTGATGCGATCGGAAATCCCCTGATAGACGGTGATCGTGACCGGGCCGGGGCTCGCCGTCCGGTATGCCGTCGCGTCGGCATAGATCGAAATGGCGTTGACATAGAACCGGGGCGCGGCGGCAATCACGTTGATCGTCGTCGTGCTGTCATGGTCGGAACGGATCGCCCGATAGTTCGCGGGCAGACGCAGACCGGAGCCGCCGCCACCGCCGCCGCCCGAAAGAACGTGAACGCCGAGGCCGTTGCCGGAACCGTCGGGGTCTTGAATGAGGGCTTGCAGCGCGGGAACGGCGACCTGCAAATAGCCGTCGTCATCGAACGCGAAGGTCGGCGCGGCGACGACGCTCCAGATATGCAGCGGCATCGGCACGTTCAGGAAATGCAAACTGATCGCGACGCCGCCCGCGCTTTCCAGCAGAACAACCGGCGGCTTCACCGCCAGCAGCGGAACGAACGCTTGCGAGCGCGCCGGGATGACGACACGTTGAAGCGACGTTTCGGTTTGCAGATAGAGCGGTTCGGGATTGCTCGCGTTGTCCACAAAGACGCATTGAATAAACGCGACGATCGCCAGTTGCGTTTGCTGCGTCAGGTCCAGACGATACGAGTTTTCGACGCTGAAATCCACGCGAACGGGCAGAACCTTCGGACCCTCTTTCGGAACGAGAGAGTTGAAGATACCCAGTTCGAGCAGGTTTTGCGATCCGATTGTAGCGACCATTTGGGCGGTTCCTTAGATATAGCCGGGCAGACAAGTATTATAGCACGGCATTGTTATTGACGGAAGGTCAAAGTCTATCAGGCGGGGATTGAAGAACAGGGCGGGCGAGTAACTGTTGAAAACGATATCTTTGAAACCGGGCGAACCGCCGTTGTAAAACCAAACCGTTCCTTCGGTATCAATCGCAGCCGACCAAGTTGTATTGGTCGGAATAAGAGCGCGGGCGGCGGCTGCATTTTGCGGAACAAAACGCAGCACATAATAATAAGTCATCATCGGATCGGTGACGACGATTTCAGTATGTTGCCCGGTCTTACCCTGCCCGTTTGTTTTCAGCGAAAAGATGAAACCGTTTTTCCATCCGCCCGCGTGTGAAACGTTGTCGAGGGCGGCGGTATAAACAGGATCATCAAACGAGACTTGAGAGAAACGCGGCTCTTGCCCCATGATAGTATCGGGGTCGTAATCGTTCGTTTTAAAGTTCACGATATACGCGGAGCCTTTCGTTCCTTTGGAAACGAAAAGATAGTTCGCATGACCGAGCCCGAAACCAGAACCGAGGAAGCTTTGATTTCCGAAACCGAAAGCAAACGAGTTGACGCTATTGTTTCGGCAGAACGCGAGCGACGAACCGCTAATAAAGTTCGGCCACGTCGCGCCGGGCAGGGCGAGCGTATTGAATAGATTGCGGGCGCGCGGCCCCACGGCGGTCATAACCATTGCATAGACGCGGTTATAGACGTTGCCCCAACAGAACGGCATCAGCGCCGTGTTCTGATAGTTCACCCAGTCGAACCCGGCGAGCGGCGGCGTTTGGAACTCAATACGGATGCGCGGCGGATACGTCGCCGGATAGTTCATATCCATAAAGAACCGCGCCGGATCGCCGAAGTATTGACCGGCCTTGCGCGTTTGCGGATAGCGCCAAAGACGCCAGCGATAGTTGAGCCCGCCCGCGCCGAACGGCATTTCATTGAGAATGTAAATCGACCCGTCAATATATTGCGGGCGGAAACTGGTTCCGGTTACGCCGACAGTCTGCGTCGGATTGCGGAGCGTCTCGCTATCCCCGTTCAAGTTCGGAATGATCGAAACAATGCGCGCGATTTCTCCAGCGTCCAGCGCAGCAGCCGCCGAGATATTCGAGAACAGGGGCGCTTGAAAACTGTAAGACGAAAACGACGGGTTCGCATCGAAGCCCGCATAGTCTGAAAGGTTCAGATCGCCGGGCCGCTGGAAAAGCGGAACGTCCACAACGCCGACGAACTTTGCGGGCAGGCCCATCTAGGATTTCTTTCCTAACGGTTTCCATTCACAGAACGGCAACCTTGTCAAGCGATTTATTTGTAGGGTTAAGGGAACCGTTCCCCTATCCCTGCAAGCGCAACGGTAGCATACTGGAGGCCGGTCGGGAATGAGCCCCGCCCCGGTAGCTGGACCGCCGCGCCATCGCTCGCGACGATCCAGCCGAACCGATCAGGGCTCTAACACATTACGAGGGGCAAGCCGCCGCAATGGCTAAGGGGAATAGTAAACGGCGGAAGCCGTCAGCGCAAGAGTTACGCGCGTTTCGCTCCAAAGTATCGCAGCTAAAGAAAGCGGGCCTTGTGTCCGCTCGCGTTGATGCGCGTAAGCAAAAAGCAACGCGATACATGAAAGCGAAGATCGCGAAGCTGCAACCAGTTCTCGCGGGCGAAATGTCGGGCGTCAAAGTCTCGCGCGATATTCTGCAACGCTATAAAGAGGGCGGCTTTCAAATCGTCAACGGTCGCGTTCTAGTCAACAAAGACCATGACGAAATGGCGCGGGCGAAGAAAGGCGAACTAATCGCGCTTCGCAAACTGACGCCCGGTTTCCCGTTTGAAAAAGTCGTCATGCCGTATCGGATCAACAGCATGGGCGCGTTCTTTGAGGAAGCCCGCAAGAGCCCGCCCGATCCGGTTCTTTTCTCCAGCCGTAAGAACGCCTCCGATTATTGGGCGTTCACTTATTACGGTTGGAACTCGCTAATGACTTTCGAGGACTTGGGATTGCTCGCGGAATACCTCGAACACTATCAGTCGATCGAGGGCGCGGCCCCGGAAGATTTGACCGAGATTTTCGAGAACTTTATTCTGTATCGGACGCTCCCTAGCGCATGGGCTCCGCGCTCGCGACCGGGCAGACCAGAGACGCCCCGGCGTCGCTCGACAAAGACTATTCAGGATCGGCGGCTTGAACTCGCGGGGCGGCAACGCATGACGACGGCTGAAAGCGCAGCGGAGCGGAACGCCCGCAACCAGAGAGACTTTAAAGCCCGCGAGCGCGAGCGCGCCGCGCGTGACGAAAACTATGCCGCGAAGATGCGCGAGAAAAAGAAACTCGAAATGCAACGCTATCGCGCCCGGCAGAAAGCAAAGAACGGAACCGGGTTCAATCCCACATAACAAAGGCGGGCTGGAGGGCCTCACGAAATGAGTTACGAACTAGACGACGGCGAAGGGCTCAAGCCCCTAGAGCCGAAACCATACAAGCCCCGCAAAACGAAAAAGCGTATCTGCGTCTATGACACAGAAACCGACCCCTTCGCGGAAGGTCGAGTAGTTAAGCCGTTCTGCGTCGGCTTCTATGACGGGGAATGCTATTTCGACTTTTGGGGCGACGACTGCATAGATCAGTTTTTCGCTCACCTGAAAGAACACTATCAGGATGAGGAACTGTTGATTTACGCCCACAACGGCGGGCGGTTCGATTTCTATTTCCAGCTTGATTATCTCGACACAGATCAGGAACCCTTCATCATGGGCGCGCGGATTGTATCTGCGATGTTCCAAGGTCAAGAGTTCCGCGACAGTTACCGCATTATCCCGTCGCCCTTGTCGGGCTATCAGAAAACCGAAATCGACTATGCCAAGTTCGAGCGCGACGTTCGACATTTGCACAAGCGCGAAATCCTGGACTATCTGAAAGACGACTGCGTTTATCTCTATGACCTAGTTAAGACGTTCCATGACGACTTCGGGGATCGGCTGACGATCGGTTCAACCGCGTTGCCTATGCTGCGCTCATTCCATGATTTCAGAACCCTAAGCGCCAAGGCTGACGAAAACCTCCGCCCCTTCTATTATGGCGGTCGGTGTCAGGCGTTTGAAACTGGGATCATGCGAGCCCGCCCCGGCGAGACGTTTAAGGTCTATGATCGGAACTCTATGTATCCGGCGGTTATGCTGGAGGAACGCCACCCGGTCGGCTTCCAATACAAACTAGGTCGCCGCATAAATGAGAACACCGCGTTCGTCTGCGTTGACGCTTTTAACGACGGCGCGTTTCCCATGCGCGGCGAAGATGGATCGCTAGACTTTACTGTCAAGCGCGGTCGGTTCTGGATTACGATACACGAATATAACGCCGCCATTGCTACAGGCACGGCGAAGATTATTCGCGTCTTACACGTTCGCGACTGCGACGAATGGGATACGTTCAGCGGGTTTGTAACTCACTTCTATGAGGCCCGGCTAAAGGCGAAAGCCGAGGGCGACAAAATCCGCGATCTATTCTATAAGCTTCTCTTGAATAGTGCTTACGGAAAGTTCGCGCAAAATCCATCCGACTATGAAAGCTTCATGTTGCGCGACGCTTTCAATCCGCCCGAACTGGACGAACTGCGAACGCCTGAAAATGAAAAGGGCTGGTATCCCGCGACAGTATGCGGGGAAACTTTTATTTGGGCGCGTCCGTCTCCCCATGCGTGGCGGTCCTATAAGAACGTCGGGATCGCCGCGAGCATTACAGGGGCGGCGAGGGCGAACCTCTTGCAGAACTTGGCGCTCGCAGTTCGGCCCATGTATTGCGATACGGATAGCATCATTTGTTCCGGGTTCACTGGCGAGACAGACGACAAGAGATTAGGCGGCTGGAAACTGGAGGCGACCGGACACGTCGTCGCCGTCGCCGGAAAAAAGCTTTACTGCGTTTTAACCTATGACGCGCAAACTGATAAAGCCGGGAACGCGAAACCGCATGATCTAGTTTTTGAGGGTCGGAAAGCTTGGGTGATTAAACTAGCATCGAAAGGCGCAAAACTTACCGCCGCCGAAATCATCGCTTTGTGTAAGGGCGAAACGGTGCTATACAAAAACCCGGTTCCGAACTTTAAGCTAGACGGAACGGCAGAGTTCATTCAGCGCAATATCCGCGCCACTGGAGGGTGAAATGAAAAAGGGTAAGCCGCCGGTCATAGCGACCTGCAATAAATGCGGGGTCGAACTGCATTCCAAATATGCGGCGAAGAAACATCGCTGCATCGTCATCAACCAGAGGGCCGCAAATGGCTAGCCAATACTTTTCGATTACATGGGATCAATGGGACGCGAAAGGCGAGAACCGCAAACGCAAGTCGGCCTCGCGCTCCAGCAAAAAGTTAGCGGATGCGTATGTCGCCAAGCTGGAGGCTTCCGGTTCCGCATCGAATATTCAGGTTTCGGAACTGCGAAAGGGAGGCTTCCGGGTAATATGAAAATCGAAATGCAACCGGGTCGGCATTACGTCGCCCATCAAACCAACGGCGCAACCAAAGACGGCTCGCCCGTTGTGCTGGAGTTCGCGGGCGAGGGCGCGGCGGCTTCGGCCCATCGGGAGTTTTGGGGGCGCGTCAGTGACCGTCAATGCAACTGGGTCAAGTTCTGGACGATCCGCGAACTGGACAAAGCCTATCTGTTCAACGGCGAGTTCCAGAAACGAACGCCACGTTAGAGAACAAAGCAGAACAAAGAAAAAGGTTGTGCCGCCGCGCTGTTCTGCTATTCTCTTTTCTGCCCGCTGACTTTCCCCGGTCGCGGCTCCCTCCCGGCGCTCCCCGTCCCGACCAGATCGGGGAGCGCCGGTCCCTCTCCCCGCAATGACGATCGCCAGCGGCCCTTGTAGGGTAAGCAGGGTAAGCAGCTCCACCCCAGATCGGAAGAGACAC